>Ga0163151_10002332_pt1 | contig 29641 bp, 18 predicted proteins | sample OliLakLV19MP5IB2_FD_145596 | JGI IMG/M metagenome (GOLD analysis project Ga0163151, IMG submission 145596) | Freshwater microbial mat bacterial communities from Lake Vanda, McMurdo Dry Valleys, Antarctica - Oligotrophic Lake LV.19.MP5.IB-2 | ecosystem: Environmental > Aquatic > Freshwater >...
TTTGCTTGTGTTCCTAAACCGGCATGTGTTCGGCAACAACTATCTTTACCCATTTCTGAACGATGTGCTTTCCTTCAAACAAGTCTGCAGCTACTGGGCCTTGGACCTGGTTTTCGCCCCCCCATGGCTTGCCCTTTATCTCCTTGGATATGCCCTGATCTACACCTTCCTGGCGGTCAGGAAACGGGAGACTTGGTCCATCTATTTTTTTGCCCTCATCTCGATGATTTATTATTTCGTCAACCTGAGGGATCTGGCTTCATATGGTGAAGTTCTTTTTTTTCTTAATTGCATCGGGCTTTTTTCAATCTTTGGACTGCGGTTTTGCCCTGCTGGATGGAACTGGCGGCTGCTCTCCATTCCCTGCGCGTCAGTGGTGCTGATTTGGATTGTGATGCAACGCATGGATATAAAGCTGGCCAAAATAGACCCGTACTTTTGGCTTGTTGTTGCAATTTCCCTAGCGCTCGCTGGCATCGGTTTGTTCAGCATCAAAGGCACTCCACTCTATCCTTCGGCGAGCCATTTTATCCCGTTTTATGGCCTATGCTTTTTTTTATTCACAAATTGGCACTACCCTTTCAGCTCAAACTACAATCACTTGTTGATTTACGCCTTCTCACTCTCCCAATATTTTATAGAGGAAGCTGTTTTTGTATTTCTATTGCTGTGCGCTGGGTACCTGTCCGGCCTGATTGCTATCCGCTGCGGGCGTGGTGTTTTCGATTTTTTTGCAACAGCGCTTTTCTCTCTGGCTTTCATCGATCTTGCCCTGTTAAAAACCTTAGGAACCCGCCTTGAATGGAACGTTCTCGCAATGTCCAACAGTTTTATCCTGGTCTGGCGAACCATCCAGCCCTTCCTTCCGCAGGCTTTGGCAGGTCTGGCAGTGCTGGGAATTTTTTATTTCACAGGCGTTTCTCTTTTTTCCAGGATCCTGAAATTTTCCGAGCAGGACCTCGAAAGCAAAAAGGCCGCAACGATTTATTATCTTGCGGGATTTGTCCTGATCTCGTGCGCCGGCATTTTCATCGAACGCAAAGACAAGGTTCAGGGATTCAGCCTGACCAGGCTGGCGGCAACCAGCCCGTTGCTCAACAACCGGGCGGGAAAAAAATTGGACTTGGACCTGTTCGTTCAAACCGCTTCGAATCTGAATTTGTTTTCGAACATGGTCAATTTCGCGGAGGGCGGCTCAACCAACCGTCAACTTCCAAATGTCTTTCTTATCGTGCTCGAGTCTTCTTACAACAAATACCTGTCGATGTTTGGGGGCGTGGATGAAACCCAGCCTTTGCTCAAGAAACACCGGGATCGGATGGAACTTTTCCCGAATTTTTACTCCAATTTTCCTGACAGTTTCCACGCCCGTTTTTCCATCCTGAGCGGACAGTATGCAACAAGGGAATATGTCTCCTACCTTAACCCGAAAATTGAGGTGAGTTCCATGCCTGAGATCCTCCGATCTCATGGCTACTTCACCTCGGTCTTTCAATCGGATTCCCGCGAATTTCTTCGATTCGCTGATTATATCAGCCACAGGGTGGATCTCCTGCACGATTCGGACTCCATGCCAGGAAGGGAGCAGTTTAGAAAAGTTTCCTGGGGTATCGAGGAGGAGGCAACCATGCAGGCGATCAAGTCGCAGTTCACCAACCACTCCAAATCGGGGAACCGCTTTTTTCTCTCCTACTTTCCCGTGGCACCCCATATGCCTTTCGATTCTGGTGCAAAAAAGTTTAAGGTTTTTCCCACCGGATTTGAAAAAGTCACCCGGAATTTTGCCGGCCGCTACAAGAACGAGCTTTTGTACATGGACTGGATTGTCACGAGCTTGCTGGACACACTGGAAGATCTGCGTTTGCTCGACAACACCATCGTCTTTATCACCAATGATCATGGAGAACTGGTGGGTGACGACCCGGAGGCGTCCGGGAATCTGGGACATGGCTGGTCCACTCGTCCCGAACTTTGCAACAGTCCCCTGATCATCATGAATCCTTCCAGGAAAGGTTACCGTTTGAATTCTGTCCTCGGTTCTCATGTGGACCTTCTCCCGACGCTGCTTCAATTGCTTCAGATTCCAAAACCACGCGATCTTTATCCCGGTTCATCGCTTTTTGATGTTTCGGCGGGGGCGCAACGGGTTGTCTATTTGAATTCAAACTCGCAACGCGCCGTGATCCGTGGTTTGCAATACCTTTGGGAGGAAACTCCACCCGCGGCAGGAGCGAAGGCTGCGAACCTCGAAACCGCATTTCAAATCTCCTTTCAAGATTCAAAAACCATCTTCACCCCGCTGCCTTTGACCACAAATGTAAGTGATATTCTGGATAACTTCGAACGATTCCAGGATTCATACATCAGATTTTATTCCGATTACAAAAGGCAGCTGTTGCCAAATGCGTCCCCTTAGGCTTAGGGGACTGCGGTTCTGTGAACCGCAGCAGTGCGCAAAACCTGGACGCAAGAAACCTCCCACAACCCCGACAGTTGTCACCGGCTGACCGAGGACGATACAGCCGCAGTCCTCGGCCTCACCCGTTTTAATTGCGCCCCTTCAAGGTCCTCTCCGGAGTTCCTCCTTGATTTTAAGGTTTATCCTGTCGATAAACGGAAAGTGGACCCAGGATCGAAACCAAACCCCTCGCTGCATTCAGAATCCGTTGAAAAATTTGCTTCCGCCGTTGCCGGCATTTCAAAAACCGGCGCGAGCGGTGAAAACCTGTTTTCGTTTGTGGTCCACCTGGTGTTTATTTTTTCGGGAGCTTCGGCTCTGCTCTACCAACTTGTCTGGCAACGGTCGCTGTTGCTTATCTTTGGCAGCAATGCGGAATCTGTCGCCCTGGTCATTACTGCTTTTATGATCGGCCTTGGAATCGGGAGTCTTGCGGGGGGTGAAATTTCCAAAAAACCGATCTCCCTGATATTGTGTTTCGCCGCCTCCGAAGTCTTGATTGGAATTTATGGTTTGTTTTCCTTGGACCTTTTTCATTGGGCGGGAACCCATTCTTTAACGTCCAGCACCCTTCAGACCGGTTTGCTCTGTTTTGGTCTGGTTTTAGTTCCAACGTTCTTGATGGGTGCCACACTTCCTCTGCTTGTAGCCTACCGCGTCAAAACCAGCTCCCAGGTTGGCCGGTCCGTCGCAAGTCTTTATTTTGTCAATACGCTCGGTGCCGGGATTGGGGCGTTGTTTGCGGCATTCTATCTTCTTGGGGAATTCGGTCTTTCAGGTTCCTTGATCGTGGCCGCCCTGGCCAATTTCATTTCGGCCGTGCTGGTTCTGATCGCGTGGCTTGGCGCGAATCAAACAACATGATTCTTCCATTTCCTCTGGCCCTGATCCTGGCTGCCTGGTTCGGTTTTTCAGCCCTCTCCTACGAGATCGTCTGGGCTCGTTTGTTCAGTTTTGCAAGTTTTGGCCGCGCCCAGGCTTTTGGCTGGATGCTCGGATTTTATCTGATCGGGCTGGCTTTCGGCGCGCTTTGGAGCGGAAAAATATCACAAGTTGAACGGGACCGAGGTTCTGCATTGTCGCTTCTTGGCCGGTGTTCCGCACTGGCGAACATTCTCGGCTTTTTGATTGTCCCGCTTTGTTCCTGGATCGCCGTGATCGGAAACTGGTTTCATTTTGCCTTTCTCATTCTCCTCGGATCCATGCTCTTTGGCATTTCCCTGCCATTGCTTTGTCAATTTGCGATTCGATCTGATTCGAAAGCCGGAGCGCGGCTCTCTTATGTTTATCTCGCAAACATTATGGGATCAGGAGCCGGAAGTTTTCTTACCGGTTTTGTTCTCATGGATTGGTTAAAACTCTGGCAGATCCAAACGCTGCTTCTCGCATCCGGACTTTTTCTCTCCACAGGCTTGCAGTTTTATTGCCGGAGAGTTTTTGCACGAGACATGCTTCTTTGGGGAACAATGCTGCTCCTGCTGCTGGTTTCCGGCCCGCTGCACAATGGTCTTTACGAGAGATTGCTTTATGGGAATAAATACCAGGAAGGCACCAGGTTTTCACAAACGGTGGAGAGCCGCCATGGGGTGGTAAACGTGACCACCAACCGGTTGATTTACGGCGGTGGCATATATGACGGCGTGATCGACACAAAATTTGAGCCGGGGTCATGGCTGGTCCGCCCCTACTTCATTTCCGCCGTCCATCCGAATCCCCGTGAAGTCCTGGTGATAGGGATGGCTTCGGGTGCCTGGACACAGATTTTGGCCGGAAATCCGGCAATTGAGAAAATCACGGTGGTCGAGATCAGCGAAGGCTATTTGCAGGTCGTGCGACGATGGCCGCAGGTCTCCAGCATTCTTTCCAATCCCAAGGTGGAGATCTTCATCGACGACGGACGGAGATGGTTGCGCAGGAATCGAGACAGGAAATTTGATGCCGTTGTCATGAACACCACTTTCCACTGGCGGGAGTTCACCTCAGCACTGCTGTCCCGTGAATTCCTGCAGAACGTAGGAGAGCACTTGAAGGAAGGAGGCATCGTGCTTTGGAACACCACGGAATCTCCCCGCGCCATGCGCACTGGAATGGCCGTTTTTCCCCACACGATGGCCGTATTAAACAATTGCCTGGGCAGCTTCAAGCCTCTGACAGTCGATAGAAACCGCTGGAAAAACATCCTGGAAAACTACCGCATCGACGGCAGTCCGTTATTTGATCCAGAATCCACCACAAGCGGCGAAACCCTTGAGTCAATTTTAAAATTTGTGGATCCTCCTTCTGCGGGGAGTGACTGGCACGTTCGGAATCGAAAAGAAATGGAGCGCGATTATCCGCCAGGAAAACTCATCACGGAGGATAACCTCGGCAGCGAATATGACGTCAGCCTCAATTTGGTGTTCTATAAATTGACGCGTGGGTTTCGCAGAAACTGATAATGTCTCCATGGATCAGCACCAAGTTACGCGATTTCGCGGTTTACGAAGCTTGATGAATCATTTGGTTATGAATTAAAACCCAGCAAAACTTGCGGCCTGACACTTTGAGATTCGGAATTATTTAATTGCATCTGCGTTCCTAAATCCGTTTTGGACCCTTCGCCAGCTCAACTAAAACCTATGCCTCTGATCATTGTTTTATTTTTCATTTCCGGAGCCACTGCACTGATTTATGAGGTGGTTTGGTCCAAATATCTTGGGCTTATGTTCGGCAGCACCATTCAGGCTCAGACCGTTGTTCTGGCCGTTTTCATGGGGGGATTGGCCCTGGGAAACACACTTTTGGCGCGGCGTGCCGATCTGCTCAAACGTCCGTTGGTTGGTTATGGAATATTGGAGCTTTTGCTGGGGGTTTATGGGTTTGGGTTTGAGTCGATTTACCAGGCCAGCGACCAATTGTTCATACTGGTCGGATCACCGTTGATCAGTTCCACCACTCTTTTTCTGCTTTGGAAGGGTTTCCTGAGCATACTTTTGCTGGGAATCCCCACAGTTTTAATGGGTGGAACACTCCCGCTTTTGGCATCTTGGCTGGCTCAAAATTCGGAGGATCCTCTCCGGATGTCGGCCCGCTTTTATAGCATCAACACCCTTGGCGCAGTTGCGGGGTCGGCGCTGGCCGGATTTTACCTGATTCAAAGTGTCGGCCTGCCGGAAACCCTGAAATTCGCCGCGTTTCTCAATGTCGGAGTGGGATTGATCTCCATGTTTCTGGGATATCGAATGCACACGGTCCCGGAAAGATTCACAAAAACCAGTTCGACAAATGATTCCACCCCGATCGAAACGGAAGCTTGGAATCCACGTTACCTCTCGTTATTGGTGATGGTGGTAGGTGGAGTTTCCATGGGACTGGAAGTTCTGGCGGCCAGAACCCTGGCCCTGGTTTTCGGTGGATCGCTGCAATCGTTCGCGCTGGTCTTGATCGCATTCATCCTCGGCATTGGAATTGGGGCTACTCTTGTTTCGAGCAAGTTTTTTAACCGTTTCCGGCCGTCCACGGTCATCCTGGTTTGTTTGATGGGTGCTTCGTTAACTCTGGTATTCCTTCTGTTGACGGTGGAGGAGTGGGCCATTCTCTATTCAAAACTGCGGAACGGATTGGCCCCGAATGGCAATGGATATCTTTTTGACAGATTAATTGTCGGTTTTATCAGCATCCTGGTCCTGGGCCTGCCTGCCGGATTGCTCGGCTCCATTCTTCCCATGGCCATCCGGCTCGGCGGAAATTCTTCCAAACTTGGCAAACGAACAGGGATGCTCCTTACCTGGAATACTGCAGGAGCGGTTGTGGGCGTCGTCTTAACCGGTTTTGTCCTGATGCCGACCCTCGGCTTGCCTGGATCCTTCGCGTTACAGGCCGCCGTTTTGAGCGTCCTTATTTTCCTTCTGGCCTCAAAAAGGGGGCATCCGAAATTTAAACTGGCGGCGATCTCATTGGTGATAATCGCCGCGGTTTCTGCCGGTTTTACCGGTGAACGATGGCGCAACGTTCTCAACTCCGGCGTTTTTCGCATTCGCGTGGAGGTGACACACGAGGTGTTGAAAGAACGGCGCAGTAACAGATCAATCGTTTACCATAAAGATGCGGCCGATGCTTCGATCGCGGTGGAGAAAGCCACTGACAAAGACGAAACATCGCTGGTGGTCAATGGCAAGGCGGATGCTACGGCGTATGGAGATCGGGCCACACAATTGCTTCTCGCTCACCTGCCATTTGCAATGCGACCCGAAAGCAAACAAGCCTTCGTTTTTGGTCTGGGCTCGGGCACTACCGCTGGCACCTTGGCAACTCATCCGCTGGACCAAGTCACAATTGCTGAAAACTGCAAACCGATTTTGGAAGCGGCCAGATATTTTGACCAATGGAACCGGGGAGTTTTGACAAATTCCAAAGTTCGCCTTTTTAAAGAGGACGCCCGCACGGTGCTCAAACTCGACCCGAGAAACTATGACATCATTGTATCCGAACCTTCAAATCCCTGGGTGGCGGGCAATGCCAGCGTTTTTACCGAGGATTTTTACAAGCTGGCTCAAAAAAGACTAAATATGAACGGCATCATGGCCCAGTGGTTTCACATTTATGAAATGAACGACCTCATCGTTCATACGGTTTTGCGAACGTTCAACAGTGTGTTCCCCTACATCGAGATTTGGGAACCGCAGAGCGGCGATATGATCCTGCTCGGTTCCATGGAACCCTGGACATCCAACTCCAAAACTTATGGGAAGATTTTCGAAAGACCCGAACCTAGGGCTGATTTGGAATCCATTGGAATCTCCACGCCCGAAATTCTCTGGGCCCGCCAGGTTTCGTCACAGGAGAATGCGTTCGCCATTTCAGGTCCCGGACCTGTCCAGACTGATCTCCATCCATTTTTGGAGTACTACGCGCCCAAGGCGTTCTTCATGGGATCCACGACTGACGCTCTGGCCAATTTTGACGATCGGACAACCCAATCCGGTTCGGTGAGCCAGGAAAAATTCAAAACACTCCAAAGCATTCCAATGCAATCCCTGATCAAAAGTTTTAGCCGCTACGCGACCGCCAACGGGGATTTAAGTTTGAATCTACAGTTTTTTAACAACCAAGATATAATGAGCAATGTAGCGGGTTTTCAACCACCCCTCGCCATCCCTTGTCTGTTTGCAAATGGATTTGGCCAAAACCAAGGAGCTATTAAACTCCTGGCAGCACGGAATCTTTTGTTTGAACATCCCGAAACTTGGGAAAAGGCGACTGAAGAGATAGAAACCCTGTTGAAGGAAGCAGGCGCAAAGGCGTCAATCTGGACGAGGGCGGATCGAAGAAATAATCTCTATTTTTGGAGCGTCGCAGCCCACGCCCGTCGTCGAAACCAAGGTGCTGAAGGATCCCGGAAGGCAAGTGAACTCGGACATGCAATTTTTGGCGACGACGCTCAGGTAAAGTTTTTTGACCGGATTGCGGCGGGGTATGCCCGGCGGCTGGATTCAACTCCTGTAAAACCTAAAGCCCGCTGAGAATATCAACGAGCCAAAGGTGCCGCACCCTTCCAAGGGCGTGATTAATTCCGGGTGAGTTCCTGACGGACCGCGGGTCTGTGACCCGCAGCACATGGCAAAACCTGAACGGCCCTGAACCTCGCAGCACCCCGACAGTTGCCGCCCGGACTCACCCGTTTTTAATCACGCATCCCTCCCAAACTTCTTGAAACACCTTGTCCGCTTAGCCGTGTCCATGCAGAAGGGAAAGAAGGAAACCGCCAATGGACGCGAATTTACGCGAATAGAAAGCCACAAAATAGTAATTGGCGTGCGGCCACCAAGATCACCGTTTCGTGACTGATTTCCAGGTGTCAGAAAGCCGTGATCTAACCCTTGTTTATTGTTTATTGGGTCGAGGTTAAACTGAATTGTTACGGCTTAGGCTCAAATCTGTTTTGTCAGAAGCCGTCACGGTTCTTCCGCTCAAACCCTGATGCTACACCGGCAACTGCCATGAATCCCGATAAGGCACGTCCAGCCAAGCTGGATTTCCGCTCCCTTTGATAAACAGGTTCTTCTCAGGGTTCCATTCCATTTTTTGCCCGTGATAATAGGCCAGATTCACCAGGTGACAGACCGTAACACTCCGGGCACCGATCTCAACATCGCAAATCGGGCGGTTCCGCGTCCGAATACATTGAAGCCAATCGGCCAGGTGATCCGTGCTGCGGGGCAGGCGGATGCGTGAATCCGAAAGATACTCCGTGACCGCTGCATCACACTCCTCCTTCGTTTTATATTTCTGCCGGTCTCCGATCCAGAGTTCAAATTTGCCGCGGTTGACGTAAATTTTTCCTTCTGTACCGAAAAACCAAACACCGTTCCCCTCTTTGTGCAAAACTTCTGTTCCGTTGGCATACACAAGCTTCGCCCCGTATTGGGCCTGTCGATCACCCGGAGGAATGATTTCGACCGGACCGCTGTCATCCATTCCAAGTCCCCACTGCGCGATGTCATAATGATGCGCTCCCCAGTCGGTTACCATGCCGCCTCCATACTCCCGGTATTTGCGCCAGTTTGGATAATTCTTATGCACTCCCCTTGGGCTGAGATCAGAATGATAGGGCCGGATTGGAGCCGGACCGAGCCACATGTCCCAGTCTAAACCCGGTTCAGGAGTTTCACCGGGGAGATCACAGGGAACACCCGGTCCACCGATGGCAACCTCGACAGTTTTGATTTTGCCTATGACACCGTTCCGCACCAGTTCGCACGCGGTTCTGAATTCCTTGGCGGAGCGTTGCATGCTTCCAGTTTGAAACACCCTTTTGCGACGGCGCATGGCGGTCACGAGGCTGCGAGCTTCGTGGATAGATTGGGTCAGCGGTTTTTCGCAATAAATATCCTTGCCGGCCCGGGCCGCATCAAGGCAGATGATCGCGTGCCAATGATCAGGAGTGGCCACCACCACGGCGTCAATGTCTTTGCGGGCCAGCAAATCACGAAAATCCTTGTATGCATGGCAATTGGAAGCGTTTGAAGAAGCTGCGGGGTCTTTGGCGTAAAATTCGTCCACAATCTTTTTACCATTTTCGCGGCGGATGGTATCGACATCGCAGACGGCCACGACCCGGGTTTCCTTCTTTTTGAGAAAACCATTCATCAGACCGCGCGCCTGGGTGCCGATGCCGATAAAACCAAGCGTCAGGCGTTCACTCGGCGGAGTTTCTGCGGCCCAGACAGAAGATGGGAGGATGAAAGGGGCTGAAGCCAGCGCCGTCCCTCCAATTTTAAGGAATGATCGCCGTGAAAATGTGGGATTGGTGTTCATGTTTGTATGGATGTTGAGATGAGGAATTAAAATCCTGACGATTGATTTTATTTTTTCTTCAGCTTGAGTGGCACAAAATTAATCCTTGAAACAATTCTCACATCACTTCGCCCTCCTCTGTTCCCTGCCTTACCATGCCTGTGTTTGCGTTTCTTCGGACAACAAGCGTGGGCTGATTATTGAGCAACTGTCTCAAATCCTTTGAGCGGAAATTGGACAATGGCATTTCCTCAGATGAGGAAAGCCCCTATCTTAATCTCAGAATTTAGAACTTTACGATTGGCATCACAGGTGCTATGAAATCAATTGCGGTTGATCGTTGGCAATAAGTGGACACAATAAGAACTCATCTATAAAACCAGCCAGCGATCAGGTTCACGCCGCGAAACAAAAAACTCCGAACTAAGTTCAGTTATGCAAACAAAACAAAATCGCAAATCCGGCTTCACCTTGGTTGAAATCATGATCGTAGTCGCGATCATCGGTCTTTTGGCCGCCATCGCCGTTCCTAACTTTCTCAAGGCTCGATTGGGCACTCAGGCTACCGCTTGTGTGGCAAACTTGACACAGATCAAAGGTGCTAAGGAAATTTGGGCCTTTGAAAAGAACCTCTCAGCCTCAGCCGCTATTGCGGATACCGATATCTCTGGTTCCGACACCAAGGTTATCAAAGGTGCCATCAATGGACTTCTCTCAGGAGCGGTCAAATGCCCCGCTGGCGGAACTTATACTGTCGGCGCCGCGGACGTTGCTCCGAAGTGCGATTCGTCTAACGCTGGGCACACTCTGTAAGTTGTTCATTTTTCAAGTAAAACAAGGAGCTTAGAGTGCAAAATTCTAAGCTTTTTTTGTTTCTGAAAAGTGAATTTAAGGATCCCTATGATAATCCAGGATTCTCGTAGGCATGGTTTCACTTTGATTGAAATCATGATTGTGGTTTTACTCATTGGGGTATTAGCACTGATCGGTTACCCCAATATGCTTAGGGCTCGACTTTCAGTGCAGAAAAACATCTGCATTGAAAATCTGGCGCAAATCGAAGCAGCAAAACAAATGTGGGGCATGGAAAAAGCCAAGGATGGTGCCTCTATTCCCACGGATACTGATTTGGTCGGGCCAATCGCAACTCTGGTGAAAAAACCTGTCTGTCCCGCCGGTGGGGTTTACGAGTACAATGCGATTCGCGACAAACCCACCTGTTCGTTGTTCGGTGACGGACACACTCTCTGAAGCTCGCAAGGCTTGAAGGATAAGTTCCTTCAAGCCTTTTTTATTGATATTCCAGTTCCTATTTTTAAAAAAATCTTAAATCTTTGACCCATGAGCACCCCGGTTCTTAAGGTTGATAATTTAAGAGTGGAGTATCGCAGCAAGGATTCCCGAGAAAGCAAAATTGCGGTTAGAAATCTCTCCCTGTCGGTTTCCGCTGGAGAGGTCTTCGGGTTTCTTGGCCCCAACGGCGCCGGGAAGACCAGCACGATGAATGTGCTTCTCGGATTTGTCCCACCCACCTCCGGAGCTGCATTCCTTTTTGGGGTCGATACGCGTGAAGTGATTGCACGCCAACGAATTGGCTATCTGCCCGAGCTCACCTATTATTATAAATTTTTGACTACGGAGGAACTCCTTCGCTTTTACGCTCGCATCTTCAGAATCGATTCCAATCTCATTGAACAGCGGATCGATACGGTGATCAAACTGGTCGGTCTCGATCACGCGCGAAAGAAACAAATCAAAACTTATTCCAAGGGAATGCAACAACGGGCCGGATTGGCCCAGGCGCTGATCAACAATCCCGATCTTCTCATTCTTGACGAACCAACCAGCGGACTTGATCCGGTAGGCCGCATGAAAGTTCGCGAAATCATCGAAAGTTTGAAAAAGGAAGGTAAAACCGTCTTTTTCTCCTCTCATGAATTGGGCGAAGTGGAAACGGTGTGTGACCGCGTCGCCATCCTCAACCAGGGCGAGCTCAAGGTGGAAGGGAAAGTCTCAGATCTGACAAAACAATATGGCATGAATCTGGAACATATTTTTCTAAAAATTGTCGGATACAACCCTCAACCGTCACCCTTGTGAAACAAGTTTTTGCCATCGCACAAATCGTTTTAAAGGAAAGTTACCGACGGAAAGATTTCTACGTCTTGTTCATCCTGACCGTCCTGCTCGGCGTTATTCTGGGTTCGTTAAATTTTTTCAACGAACAAGGAATCGTCCGATACCTTAAAGAATTCAGCCTGTTGCTCATTTGGCTGGCGGCATTAGTCATGAGTTTGGCCACCAGCGCGCGCCAGATTCCAACCGAAAAGGAGAGCCGAACCATTTTCCCTCTTCTGGCCAAACCGATTTCAAGGCATCAATTTTTTCTGGGTAAATTTTTTGGATGTTGGTTCTCCATTTCTATGGCGTTGTTTGTCTTCTACCTGGTCTTTCTACTCCTGACACTCCGTAAAGATGAACCGGCGAATCTCCCCCTCTATTTTCAGGCCTATGTATTGCATCTTGGATTCCTGGCGGTGGTCATCGGGTTATGTCTGGCAGGATCGGTGATTTTTGCCGCCCCAAGTTCCAATATCACCATTCTGCTGGTGGTGATTTTAGGGATCACCTTCCTTGGACCGCACCTAGCTAAAATAGCGGTGAAAATGGCAGAACCGACTCAATCGATCCTTTTAGCCATTTATTTTGTGATCCCGCATTTTGAGTTTTTCGACATTCGAGACTTGGTGGTTCACAGCCATCCGGCGGTTCCGTGGTGGGCTTTCGGATGTGCGCTGATTTACGCAATGGCGTACAGTGCATTTTTCCTGGTCATCGGTTGTTTGGTATTCCGGCATCAAACGTTGCAAAAATAGATTTCATGGCAGCGCCTCGATATTGGATCGGCTTGTTCCTGAGTCTAGCCCTAGCGGCTGGTTCCATGGTTGATGGCTGGTATGCCACGAGCCCCCTCTCCCGTCGCGGTTCAGGCAGTGCCATTCAAATCCTTATGGGGGATTCCAGAAAAATCCTCTCTGGATTTCTTATTTCCAAAGCGGATAGCTATTTTCATCGTGGTTTTTATCCCAGCATTTTTGATCAGCAAGCCAAAGAGGACGACAATCATCTGGCTGAAGCGGTGTCGGGCCACCATGAACATCATGAGAATGAAACTCCTGAGGAACATGCGAAACATTCCGCCCCATCTGCCCCTACCACGACCCCGTCGAAAACCGGATCTGAAAATTTCCTTGCGAGGTTTGGAAAGAATTTTCAGCCAGGTCATGCTCATATGAATGGTCGAGGCGGCGAGGAAAGGGAATTGCTCCCCTGGTTGAAACTGGCCATTGAAATGGATCCGCACCGTGTGGAGTTTTATCCAGTGGCGGCCTTCTGGCTCCGGACACAGTTAACCAATGTCGCCGAAGCCGAGTCGCTCCTGCGGAGTGGATTGAGGGAAAACCCAAACCACTACTTGCTGCTCACCGAACTAGGAAACCTCTATTTGGACGACAGAAAACGGCCAGATCAGGCCAGATTTTTGCTGGAGGCCGCGTTAAAACAATGGCAGACAGGTGAAGAATCCAAAACCTTGCCCGATGTCGGCACGCATCAGCGCATATTGGTCAGCCTTATTCGCCTTGAAAAGGAACAGAAGCAGTACGCAAAAGCCCTGGAATACGCACGGTTATACCAAAAATTTTCCCCCAATCCCCACGCGACGGAAGCTGTGATTCAGGAAATCGAAGCGGCTTGGCGCCGCTGAACGTGGCACAGGTTCCCGCAGCCCGGGGACCTCCACCTTCCTTCATTGATTGGGCCGGGGCGCTCCGGTCTGGATCGCGCCATGTCGTTGCGCGAAATCCATGTATTGATCCCAATCATACGGTGTGATGTCGTGTTTACCCTGACGCAGATGGTATCCAATGGTCTTTCCCACGGGTGCATTGATCGTAGGCATTTCGGAAACCTCGACTCCTTCTTTTCCAAAAAGTGCGTAAACTGGTCCCGCATGTTTTCCGCTGAGAAATTCCCCCTTCGGATCCGCCCAAAGGTCTTCTGAAGCACTGGCGATATAGACCGGGCGGGGGGCCATCAATGCGATCAACATATGCTGATCCATTGGCATGGACTGTTCCTTGAGGTTGTATTGTTTGAATTTTCCCGAGAACCAATGAGGGAAAGAAGTGTTGATCCGTTCCACAGTTTCACCGAAACATCGGCGACTGATGGCTGCTCCGCCTTCACCTGAGTTGTTGGAAAAAACCATGGCGAACCTTTGATCAAGGGCTCCGGCCCACAACGCTGCCTTGCCGAGCCTCGAGTGGCCGATAACGAGGATATTTCTGGCATCCACCTTCGGATTTTTTTCCAGATAATCAACAGCACGGCTCAAACCCCAGGACCAGACACCGATCGCACTCCAGTCTTCAGGTGCAACCGCAGGGAAAAAAGAACGTATCCCTGTCTTGAATCCTTCTTTGTGGTCAGGTTCGATATCTCCGTAATAAATCGTGGCTACACCAAATCCTTTCTTCAGGATCGATTCCACCGGCCAGCGGGAGGATTCTTTTCCCCTCCCCTTTTCTGTGGCTTGATGATCCAGGACATCTCCCGCTTTCGATTCGGGAACCCACGATTTCGGGATTGGAATTCCAGGATCGTTTTGAACCGTATGATTTCCCGAAAAATTCAGGCCAAGAAAGACGGGGGCATGGCGTTTTTCAGTCGGAAGATAGACCAGCAACTCGATCACTTTCCTGGCGGTGCCATGCCGGACTTCGATTTCGACCAACTCCCGGATTCCCAGCCCGCCAAAAACCGGCTCCCTCGATTTTACAGAAGATCTAACCTTGAGATGCGTGTCCGAGGGTGTTTTGCCGAACATCTCGGCCTCAAAAATTGCAAGTATCTCTGGTCGTCGAGTCTTTTCCCATTCCTTTGAGTTCTTTACCGGCTTCCCATCCCGGCCCTCCAACGGATCGGGCAGGGTATAGTTTGGAACTTTGCTTTCATCTTCGTTGGCTACAAATGGTGCGGAATGAATCATAAATTGGCTGGCAAAAATTATGAGAGCGACTGAAAAGGGCAGATTCATGAGCGCAGTCTAAAAACAGCCCCCCTCCACCACAAGAGAATGTTCCTGTGAATCGTAAAATCGGGTGTGATTTAAACTGGGTGAGGCCTCCCCGGACCGCGGGTCTGTGACGTCTGTGACCCGCAGCACTTTGCCATGAAGAATGCTTTGAAACAAGCGGCACTGAAAGGACTGACTTGTGCTGCGGTTCACAGAGGGCGCGATTAAAAGTGGGTGAGGCCACGGACCGGTGACAATTGTCGGGGTGGTGGGAGGTTCCTTACGTTCAGGTTTTGCAGCACTGCTGCGGTTCACAGAACCGCGGTCCGCCGGAGTACTCACCCATTTTTAACCACGCCCTGTAAAATCATCGCAGTGACATTTAAATGCAAACTGGGGTGCGACTTTTTTTGTTGGTCAAAAAAAGACGGATTTAATTGGCACCTCTGGGGAAGTTTCCTCTAATTAATTAAAGCAGTTCATGAAGCATGAACTGCCTATTCAAGAGACCAATAAACAACGAAACCTTGTTGGTTTGTTTGAATGCGTCCCCTTGATAATATTCCCGGGGCAAACGCGGCAGGTATCTGTTCCCATCTTTCGTACTGTAGGAGACGACGTCAGGAGAAAAACAGCCCAAAAAATGGGCGGCATGTTGCCAACGAACTTGCTATAGTGGTGCTCCATGGGTCAGGCGTGCAGCATAGTCGATAAGAGTCTTGGTGTTAACAACCCGTTCAGGAGAATGATTCCGCCGCGTTGCAGAGGTATGATTTGGTGAATGCAGGCATTTAATTGGCTGCATATCCCGCTTGGCAGGTTTGTCTTGTTCATAGAACAATATGCGCGGCGAGCACGCAGGGCTTCATGGAGAAAGAGATAAAGCCATGAAAGATCCACTGGAACTTCCGATCGTTAATCCTCACGCCGCTGGGATCGATGTGGGCAGTGAAAAGTTTTTTGCTTCTGTGGGAGGCCAGGAACCAAAAGTGTTTCTGACGGTCACCCGGCAGATGAATGAACTCTGCGAGCATTTCAAAGCGGCAGGAGTGCGCACAGTGGCGATGGAAGCCACTGGAGTTTATTGGATCAATCTGCATGGCGTATTGGAAGATTCGGGGTTTAAAGTGGTGGTGGTTAACGGCGCTCATTGCCGAAACTTCCCTGGGCGCAAGACTGACATGAAGGACTGTCAGTGGCTGGCAGTCTTGCATGCGCATGGGCTGCTGGAGAGTGGATTCGTTCCTCCGTCGGACATTAGGCGGCTCCGGGATTACATGCGTTTGCGGGCTGATCTGGTGAGCATGGCTGCGCAGCATGTGCAGCATATGCAAAAGGCCATGGACCGGCTCAACGTGAAGATTCATGTGGTGATCAGCGACATCACCGGCAGCAGTGGAATGCGCATTATCAAAGCGATATTGGAGGGGCAAAGGGAGGCAGAAAAGCTGGTGGAGTTATGCGATGAGCAAATACTCAAGAGCAAGCGGGCGCCGATGATAGAGGCCTTGCGCGGACTTTGGAGAAAAGAGCACTTGTTCGCGCTGAGGCTGGCGGTGGAGAGCTACGAAGCATATCAAAAGCAAATAGCAGAGTGTGATATCCAGATTGCCGAAGTGATTGAGACTATCAGCGCCGGAAAACCGGTGCCGGAATTGGGGAAGTCCAAGGAGCTTCGGCACAATGCCATTATTCTTCCTGAGTTGCATAAACAAGTGGCCCAAATTTTCGGGAAGGATCTGACCAAGCTCCCGTGTCTGAATCAATCCACCCTGGCGTTGCTTCTGGCTGAGATTGGTTCGGACATGAGCAGGTGGAAAGACTGGCGGCATTTTGGGAGCTGGATGGCGCTGGCGCCGAGCAGCAGTCAAAGCGGCAACCGCCGCTGGCGGCTGAAAAGGCGTTTAACCCGGTCGGGGCAAATCCTCTGCCGTGCGGTGCAATGCATGGCAGTGGGCAAACACACCTGGCTGGCAGCCTTCTATCGAAGAATCCGAGCTAAACGCGGGGCCAAAGTAGCGATCAAGGCAACCGCCTATAAGCTGGCAAAATTGATCTATCTGGTGCTCACACAAGGCTGGGAATATGTAGAGCAAGGCATCGCCAAGTACCAAGAAAAAATCCACCAGATGCAAGTCCGAGCGCTGCAGAAATTGGCTAAAACCTTAAAATTCGACTTGGTGCCTCAAAATATGTAACTGACTACCATAAAACACATTTCAATTTCTAGACTGCACCCGTTCGTTGGCAGACTCTGATTCGGTTTTTCCGGTGTTCATCCGTGGAAGAAAGTTAGCGTCTCCTCACGTCGTCTCTTACAAATGTGGCCTGAATTTAGATGTCAGCCTCACCATTTACACTTTTGCTTGGATATACTGGACGGAATTAGCAAAAAAATTGACCGACAGAAAAAGTCGCACCCATCATCCACTCACACGCTTGCCATTCCTTCCCAACCCGGCGTAAATCAACGCCATCCTATGCCGATCCAAAGGAATTTGCAGCGTCAGTTCGCGAGTGACAATTATTCAGGCATCTGCCCCGAAGCCTGGGATGCACTGCAAAAAGCAAACCGCGGCCATATCCGAAGTTATGGCGAGGATCAATGGACCCGCAAAGCCGCCGACTGCATCCGCGACATTTTCGAGACGCGATGCGAAGTGTTTTTTGTCTTTAATGGAACCGCGGCAAATTCCCTGGCCCTAGCTTCCCTCTGTCAGTCATATCACAGCATCGTCTGCCATGAAATCGCCCACGTGGAAACGGACGAATGCGGAGCTCCGGAATTTTTTTCCAACGGCACAAAGGTACTTCTCATCACGGGTGAATTGGGAAAAGTCTCTCCAGAAGCTCTGGAGAAGGTTGTTAAAAAAAGAACGGACATTCATTTTCCAAAACCGCGCGTGGTGAGCGTCACGCAGGCAACCGAGGTCGGAACGGTCTATTCTGTTGAAGAATTGCGCAGCATCGGAGAGGCGGCCCGCAGGTTGGATCTGCGGTTTCACATGGATGGCGCCCGATTTGCCAATGCCGTGGCTTCTCTCAAGGTCGCTCCCAAAGAGATCACATGGAAGGCCGGGGTCGATGTCCTCTGTTTTGGCGGTTCAAAAAACGGGATGGCGCTGGGTGAGGCCGTGGTTTTTTTCAAACCGGAACTCGCTCATGAGTTCGATTACCGATGCAAACAAGCCGGTCAGCTCGCGTCGAAAATGCGATTCCTGGCCGCACCCTGGCTGGGCATGCTGAAAAACGACGCATGGCTCAAACGCGCTGGAAACGCCAACGCCCAGGCGGAGTATCTCTGCCACAAGCTCACGGACCTGCCACATGTAAGCCTGCTTTTCCCCCGTCAGGCAAATTCGGTTTTCATCCAACTGCCGCAGCCGGTCATCACTTTTTTACAGGAAAAAGGATGGCTGTTTTACAGTTTCATTGGAAAAGGAGGCTGCCGCCTGATGTGCTCCTGGGACACCTCTGCGAGCGATGTCGATCGCTTTGTGTCCGACCTGAAAAAGGGTTTAAAAACCGTGGTTCAACAGTAATCCCGACCGGCAGCCCGCCCGGATTTGTCCCGGTTTTCGCCAGGCAAAATCCTGGAATGTTACAGATATCCTTACGCCCCGCTTGAACAGCCGGAGAGGATGGAATTTAGTCTGCGCATCACCCAACAAGCCGCAGTCCACCAGGTTTCTTTGCCCGAGGTTTTCCTTGGATCGAAGTTGACCACTTTATTGGACCTGTTTGGACTCCTGGGTTTCAACGAAATTTTGTGGATCGAATCGATTGTTTGCTTCACGCTCAACCAGACTTATAAGATGAATGTGTGTCGCACTTAAATTTTGCATCGATTCTCCGGCAATGGAAAAGCAAGGCATGAACTTTTTTCTGCACCCTGTCGTTCGCGGCGGGTTATGATCGCCAAGACCAGATAGATCATGATTTCCAAACTGGCATTCCAAATTCGGCGGCGCTGGCATCCGCTCTGGCGGCTCAGGAAATCGAAAGCTTTTAGATTCTTTCAAAAGAAACTCGATCCCACAGTCTTCCGCAGAATCGAGGGGACCAATATTCCCGTGGCCATGAAAATGATCAGGGACGCCACCCTGGTCGTCAGCGGAAAATCGGTGGAAACTGAAATCCTGGCCGCCTTTGACCTGCTTTGCGAAATCAGCAAACCTTCGGTCTTCTGGGATGTCGGGGCCAACATCGGTTATTACGCGTGGGCCTCCCTTCAAAAAAAATCGGTCAAGCAAGTTCTGATGTTCGAACCAGACCCCGTTAATTTCAGACTGCTCAACGCCACGATTCACCGGAACGGGCTGACACAGTGTCAGGTGAAAAATGTCGCACTTTCCAACCAGGAAGGGACGGCTGAATTTCTCATCGACGAAGCCAGCGGCGCAACCGGCGCGCTTTCAATCGCGTCCAAGGATGACAATGATTACAGCCTCCATCATGCCTATGGGATGAAGAACTTGGTCATCTGCCAGACCATGACAGTGGACGGATTGATCCAGAGGGGAAACCCGCCGCCGGATTTGATGAAAATTGAGGTGGAAGGCGCCGAAAACCTGGTTTTCGAAGGAGCCCGGAAATGTTTGGCTGAGAACGAACCTTGCATCATCGTTGAAACCAGCAATTTCGGAATGGTATCGCAAATCTGCCAGCAGGGGTACCAGGCTTTTGCCATTGATGACGGAAATTTTGTTCTGCTGCCCGGCAAAATGAAGTCCCATTTCTCAAGAATCGAAAAGCAGCTGGTGAAACTACCCTCTTGATTCGGCGGCCTGTCGGGACAGTTTTTTCCTTTGTTCCCAAAGCACCAGGCAAGCCGGCAAGCCAGGACGTTTCCTACGATCGTGGTCAGCCAGGGTTCCTTCAGGGCGGAACGTAGCCGCGTTGCACCACCTGTTCCAGTCCAAGAGTCTGGGCAGGACGCAGCGTGATGTCCAATCCCCCCACCCGTCGATCATCGTCGTCGGACGCCTCGGTATAGATTGGAGTCAAGCCTTCCTGCCGGCAGATGGCTACAATGCGTCGGTGTTGTATTTCCTCCGGATTCGCTCCCAGGCGGCGGAGACCAAGAGAAGACGGCAGGCGATGCGGCGCGTTGGCGAAGGAGGCGCGCGGCCAGAACCGCCACGGAGGAAGGTTTGAAAGATTGTGCAGAATCTCCAGCCAGTGCGATGCGTTGCGGCTACGATCCGTTAAACTTCACCCCCCCACTCTTAATTCACTTGAGTGGAGCATATTTTAAGTGTTTGTAACGCTCGTAAACCCACTGAAAATCGCGGTTTTTATTATTGCCTCCCGACCAGTTAAAACTTTGTTTGCCGTTACCAGAATCGCGGGCCGCTTTGAGGGTTGAATCCTCCACCCACCTGTGAGCCTCGGCATGGCCATCTGCAAAACCGATCGTGCTGGTGCTTCCGTGAAAAATCGCAAAGGGATCGACCCAACCTGCTGCAGGGTCGACATCAAGAGCCCAGGTGCCAAGGTTGTAGTTTCGAGGATCTGCTTCTTCTAAAAACACCATGGCTTCGGACGGACCCAGAACGGCATCAATCTTTTTGTAGGGGAGCTGGGCTCCTCCCTGCCAGTCCGCAATGCCGTTCATTCCATTGGCTTTGGAGTAGCTGTCGTAAGCCCATCCGCGCCCCGGTTTGAGCCGCTTTGTTCTAAGATCTCCAGGACAATGATAACTTCCAGTGGCAGGATTATACTGATAAAGCGGGCCTGCCTTGATGCCATTCTCGATCCTGGTTTGTGCCTCCTTGATCGTTATGGAGGTCGTAAGATCAGCAAAAGTCCCATTTCTTAGCGGCCCCTTCCAATAACCTCCACCCGGATTCCCATCCGTCGTAACCATTGTATTTTGATTGTCATCAGCATACATCACAAAAGCCAAAGAGAGTTGTTTCTGATTGCTGAGGCAGGCAGCACCGGTGGCCTTAATTTTAGCGCGCGATAAGGCCGGCAAAAGCATGCCAGCTAAAATAGCGATGATGGCAATAACCACCAGGAGTTCAATGAGTGTGAAGCCAGACCGTAAAATCTTCGGGCGGCATGGCCCGAGCGGCTGAATTCTTGATGAAGTGGTCATATCGCAGTGAATTGGCTATTTGAATGAGGTGAGGACTTTGTCCACAAATAAATAGCACTTCGTGAGCACGAGGTCAAAGCAATGGTCAACGACAATTATTCCTTTCCGGTGGAAAATTCTAATTTGAGGTGCCGGGGGGTGATTAAACCCGGGTGAGGCCTCCCCGGACCGCGGGTCTGTGACGTCTGTGACCCGCAGCGCTCTGCCATGACGAATGCTTTGAAACAAGCGGCTAGTTTAAATTATACCGCTCCTCCGGAGCTCGGTCATTCTGTTGGCTTGGATCTATAAACATGGCGCCCCTGGCTGCAAAATGTCCAAACTCCATGGCTGGTGCTTTGCACACAGCCGCACAGCCGCGCTCCGCAAAACTAGAATTGCTGGGACCTTGGTGACGATGAAAAATAACTTTGGATTTTGGCGGTTTATTACCCAGAGGGTTGCCCTTTTGAATCGCGCCGTTTCAGGCCGCCGGGATTTGTTGGTTGTCCATTACCCAGCCCGTTGGGCTGGGCTGAGGAATGGCGCGCCTTTGGCGCTGAATCACCGGCCCAACGGGCCGGCATCCTTCAGCCCAGGCCATCGGCCTGGGCCTGGAGTTTGGACATTTATTAGGAACAATTGGGCTCAGATTTTCACGGAGCATTGGTCCAGCGCCATCGGGGCGACATGTTTATAGCCCGTTTCCAACAACAAGCGCCAAGCTCCAGCGGAGCGGCATGACAATGGCGGGCCATTGAAATTAATAAATCCTATGCGCGGCTAGTTTTAATCATGGCGCTCCTATGGAGCTGGCTGCAAAATGTCTAAACTCCAGGGCGGGTGCTTTGCACACATTGCACACAGCCGCACTCCGCAAAACTACAAACCGGTGATGGAATTCTACTCGTAAGCGGTGACCACTTTTGATAGTTCAACAGTGCAACCTGTCGGGACCGCGAAAATCAACCAACATCGATTCGCAATTCACCCTTCAAGGAAGCAGCAACCCTAACCACCTGAGACTATGCTCGCACTGTTCATTATCGTGGTCGTTCTAATCGTCGCCGCCCTCCTCCTTCTCTGTATCCGGAAGATCCAGCCGGGCAAGGCCGGGATCATCGTCGGCATGGGCGGGATCCGCGTGGCTTTTGACTGGATGCTCCGCATTCCTCTGATCCAGACCATGGAGCTGGTCGATATCTCGGTCAAAAAACTGGTGATCGAACGCCGCGGCAAAGATGGCCTAGTCTGTCGTGACAATATCCGCGCCGACATCCATGTCGCTTTTTATATCAGGGTCGATGCCCATGTCGAAACCGTCCGGCACGTGGCCCAGATGCTGGGCAGCGAGCGTGTGTCGGACATGAACCAGTTGCGGGAATTATTTGAGGCAAAATTTTCCGAAGCGTTAAAAACCGCCGGAAAACAAATGGAGTTTCACGAACTGTTCACCGAGCGGATCAAATTTCGGGAACAAATCCAGGCCACCATCGGCAAGGATCTGGATGGATTCCTGCTTCAAGACGTCGCCATCGATTATCTGGAGCAGACGCCCCTTGAGCAGCACGACCCCAACAATGTTTTGGATGCCGAAGGGATTCGCAAAATCACCGAAATCACCCAGCGCGAACGGGTGTTGGCCAATGAACATACCCAGAGAAACCAGGTCCAGATAGAAAAGGAAAATGCGGACGCGGACATCGCCAAACGGGAACAAAAACGACGCAACGAAGAGGACACGGCCAAACAAAATCGCGCCATAACTGAAGTCAGGGCCAATGAAGAGGCCGAAGCCCGCAAAGTGATTGAATCCAGACGCCAGGAAGTCGAAGGAAAACGTCTGGAGGCGGAGGAGTCGATCCGACTGCGGACGGAGGACATGAATCGCGCGGTGCAGGAGCGTGAATTCACGGTCAAAAAGGAGCGGCAGCGTTTGGAGCAGGAATCGGTGCAGGAAGGCGAAGAGGCCCGTGTGCGCCGGGAAAGAACCGTTTTACTGGCGGAAATGGACAGAGATACAAAGGTGGCGGAAGGCGCCGTGGAAGTGGAACGGAAACGTGCCACGGTTGTCTCGGAACAAAAAGCCGTGGTCCAGCAGGAGGAGGAAAAACGGAACATTGAGGCACGCATGACCGCTGAACGGGTGCGGGAAGTGACTTTGATTGAAGCGGAAATGAACGCCAAGCGTGATCAGGTGCAAAAAGTGGTGGCGGCAGAAGCTCAAAAGGATGCGGACCGTCACCAGGCCGAGGGCGAAAAGATCAAGATCATCGCCGCAGCAGAAGGGGCGAGGGATGCCGCCCTTCACGATGCTGAAAGAATTCAAACCATCGCCGATGCGGAATCCCGGGCCGCTGACAAACGCAGGCATGTGGCCGAACAGGAAGCTGAAGGAATCGCCGCAAGCCAGGCGGCTCCCGGATTGGCGGAAGCAAAAGTCATCATCGCCAAAGCCAACGCCAAAAAGATTGACGCTGCGGCTCAGAAAGAAATCGGCCTGGCCGAGGCTGAAGTCATCGCAGCAAAGGGCAACGCTGTCGCCAACGCCGAGGAGAAAAATTTGCTGGCCACCGCCGAAGGAACCAAACAACAGGAACTCGCCGTGGCGGCGGGAATAGAAGCCCGCGGGCTGGCCGAAGCCAAAGGGATTGAACAAAAGGCGGCTGCGATGAAATTGCTCCACGAATCCGGCCAGCAACATGAAGAATTCCGTGTGCGCATGGCCAAGGAACGAGATGTCGAACTGGCGGCGATCAACGTTCAGAAAGATATTGCGGAAGCCCATTCCCGCATCGTCGGTGAAGCGCTCAAGAGCGCCAAGATTGACATTGTGGGCGGGGAAAACGATTTCTTCGAGAAAGTGGTGCGGGCCGTCGGCACCGGAAAATCAGTCGATCGCATGGTCCAGAACAGCGCCACGCTCAGCGACATCAAAAACACCTTTTTCAACGGTGACCCTGCTCATTTCAAGCAACAGATGGAAAAGTGGATCGCCGATTTCGGCATCGGATCTGAAGACATCAAAAACCTCACCATCTCAGCCCTTCTGGCAAAACTGATCGGTCTGACCAATGAAAGCTCGGTTCAAACCTCGATGAAAACGGCCCTGGCGACTCTCAAGAGCCGCGGGATGCACGATACTCCTGCATCCGTGGTGGTTTCACAGCCACTGGTCCGTAGTTAACGCCCGAACCCACGGAGCTTTTCATGGCCCAAAGCACAGGGGCAGCACAGGCAGTTCCCGCAGGCGAAAAGGCCGCCGGCCAACCGGCTGCCGCAGCCGCGCTCGGAAGCGCCACCTACGACATCATCCGGCAGCGCCTGCAAACGCAGGCCGCACTTTTGCGTGAGCGGTTGCACCAACTCGATGCCCGTCGCCAGGAAGTTTTTGGACGGGTTGAGTTTAAACTCCTGCAATCGGACCGGATCAGCACCGCACACAACTGTGTTCCGCAGGACATGATCCAGCTCGGTCACAACAGGTTTCTTTTCGGATTCAACGTCCAGTTCGGTTTGAAAAAAGAGGTCGATCTTGTCGATGTTTTCGCCATTTATGAGCGGGCGGAGGACGGATTGTTCAAGGAAGGTTTGCTCGATCTGCTGCGACAAAAGCAGTTCCTCACCGATTTCAAACGGCTCTACACCGTTTATGAACGGGCGTTCCTGACCAAGTTTTCGCTCATCGACGGAAACCTCTACATGGTGTTTCAGATTGGGGCGGGTTTGAACGACATCGCGGTTTTTAAATGGGCCTATCACGGCGGCCAGTTGATTTATCTGGATGGGAGGGCCGAGGCGGAATTCCGCAAGATCGGTTTCCCGTCACCGTACGAATTCCGCTGGGCCGCTCCTGACCGGGAGTCTTTCCGCTATGGCGATCATCCGCACGTCTCGATTGAAGACCGGGTTTTCGTCGAGTGCGTCGGAGGCGACCTGACGATCAAAATCGAGGACAGCACCAAGTCCGGTGAAGGAATTTACTCCGAACCGGTGAACGACAAATATCAGAAGGTCGATGACGCCGAGATCGCCTACGCTATCATCGGTCATCTGATCTTGTTGAAGATACGGCCCTACAAGGAACCCGACCCCCGTTATTTTATTTTCAACGAGAAGCTGGATTCCGTGGTGCGCGTCGATTCCATAGGACAGTCCTGCGTGCTCCTACCCCAGGATCATGGCATTATATTCCCGCATGGATTTTACCTGGCGTCCGGTGATCTCAAGGTTTTTGAGGCGAAAGACCGGGGGATGATCTTCGAGCGGACGGTTCATGCCATCAACGGGGAAGATTCGTTGTACGTCTTTTACAACCGTGAGTCCGGTGAGTACACCCTGCTCCCCTACCGTTTGATCCATCAGAAAATTGAGGAACGGATCACCTGTCACGGTTTCTCGTTGTTCCCGGACGGGCAGCTCCTTTTGTTCCGCGCGGACGAGGAGCCGCAGAAACACCACATGGTGCAGTTGCGCCAGACTCCGTTTTACCAGACCGGCCACGAACCTCCGGGAAAGAAGGAGACCTTCCTCTACCAAGTCGGGAACCGCGACGTCGTCCGCTGCCTGGCAGAATGCAACGAACTGCTCTCCCTCTCAAACAAGGAGAATCCTTACTCCGAACTTTATGTCGATCTGGTGAAGCGGGCGGATGCCATCCTGGACTCTTTTCCATGGCTCAACTCGGAGGATGGATTCCAGATCGACCAGGCGCTGAGGGAACTGCGGGCGGCTGCCGACAAGGCGGTTGATGAATTTCAGAAGGTCAGAAAACTGCAACGCGATGCCGTTGAAAAGGTGAAAGACCTGAAAACCCGGACCGAAGAGCGGTTCCGGACGGTCAAGCGGGCCAGCTTCACCAAGCTGGAAGATTACGTGCAGAATCTTCGAGCCCTGCGTCAGCTCCAGGGAGAACTGATCGCCGCCCGGGAAATCCGTTACATCGACCAGCCACGCGTCCAGGAGATGGAAAAAGAGGTCGGCGCACAGAACCACGAGCTCTCCCGTCAATGCGTGCAGTTCCTGCTCCAGCCGGCCGCCCTCGATCCGCATCGACAAAAGGCGGAGGCCACGCTGGCCGGGGTGGAAAAGATCACCAAATCCTCGGAAGCCAGGCAGCTGGAAAAAGCGATGTCCGAATCAAGCGCGGAGGTGGAGCTCCTGATCGAAATTGTCAACGGCCTGCAAATTGAGGACGCCACCGAAACCACACGGATCATCGATGGAATCACAGGCATCTATTCGACCCTGAACCAGGTCAAGGCGGCGCTGAAAAAGAAGGAGCAGCAACTGGCGGTCGCCGAGGGGTCGGCGCAGTTTCACGCCCAGATGAAATTGTTGGGCCAGTCCACGGCGAGTTTCCTGGACCTGTGCGATTCGCCCGCAAAGTGCGTGGATTATCTCAACCGGATCAGCGTCCAGATTGAGGAGCTGGAAGGGGCGTTTGCTGATTTCGAAGATTTCACACTGCAGCTTTCCGAGAAACGAACCTCGATTTACGAGGCGTTTGAACAGAGAAAAGTGGCCCTGGTCGAGGAACGGAATAAAAAAACCACGGCCCTGATGACGGCCGGGGAAAGGATTCTCAAGGTCATCCAAAACCGCCTGGCCATGTTCGGTTCGGTCGAGGAGATACACGCCTATCTCGCCTCCGACCTGATGATTTCCAAGGTCAGGGGTTTGATCACGCAACTTCTTGAACTCGGGGACTCGGTCAAATCCGATGATCTCCAGGGTCGTTTGAAAAGTCTGCAACAGGATGCTGTCCGGCAGCTCAGGGACCGGCATGAGCTCTTCGCCGACGGCGTTGGCGTGATCCAGCTTGGACGTCATAAATTTAACGTCAACACCCAGCCGCTGGATCTCACCCTGGTGATCCGGGATGGAAACCCCCAGATCCACCTGACCAGCACCAACTATTTCGAGTCCATCTCCGATGCATCATTCCTTTCCACACGCGAGGCCTGGGACCAGGAATTGATTTCAGAAAACAGCGATGTTTACCGGGCCGAATATCTAGCGTTCAGGCTCCTCCAATCAATCGAGCGCGGTGAAGGAAAAACCGAGGATGAAGTTCTTTTAATGCCTGAACCCGAACGGTTGAAGCTGGTTCAGGATTTCATGTCGGCCCGTTACGAGGAGGGTTATACCAAGGGAATTCACGAGCAGGACGCGTCTCATATTTTCTCTGCGCTGATTGAGTCCCACGCCCACCTTCAACTGGCAAGGTTTCAACCCTCAGTCCGGGCCGCAGCCCTGGTTTATTGGCAGGCATTTGCGCCGCCGGAAATCCGGAAACTCTGGCTGGCCAAACTCAAAGGGTTTTCCGCACGCACCAAACTTTTCCCGGTGGACGCCATGCAGTCCGATTATGTAAAAGGCCTTGGGGGTCTCTTGAAAAACTTCTGTGAAACCACGGGGCTTTTCGACGTTTCGATCAGTGGGCAATCGGCTGAATACCTTTTCCGGGAGTTGATCTCGGGTGAAACCTTCGTGGCCACTCTGGAAGCGGAACAACTCCTCGCGGCGTTCCGCCGGCACCTGGTCAGCAAGTCAGGCGAGGATGAATTTCAGCAATCGGTGCAGTCACTGGCCGGCCATCCGGAAAGCCAGCTCCAGATGATTCGCGACTGGGTGGGCGGATTCCTGCAGGAGCACCGCGAAGGCCGGGGATTTCTGCAGGAGGTTTCATCCATGATTTTTTGCCAGGAAAACTCCAGTTTCCTGGTGGTCCGCGCCGCCAGCTCAAGGACCCTGAAGAAGTTGCGAGGCCTGCACCGGGCGATTGTCGAAGGAAAGTATTATTTTGATTACCTGCCGTTCATGGAGAAAATGCGCCGGTTCGAGCGTGAGGTGGTCCCCCGTTTTGAACAATATCAGGTTTTGAAAAAGGAGATCATCGACCGCGAACGCACACGGCTCCGGTTGCAGGAATTTAAACCAAAGGTCCTGACCTCTTTTGTTCGAAACCAGTTGATCGACCTGGTTTACCTTCCGCTGGTGGGGGACAACTTGGCCAAACAGATGGGAGCAGCCGGGGCGCAAAAAAGAACCGATTTGATGGGCTTGCTGCTGCTCATCTCCCCTCCCGGTTACGGCAAGACCACCCTCGTCGAATACGTCGCCAACAGGCTCGGCATCGTGTTTGTGAAGATCAACGGTCCCGCGCTCGGGCACGCCGTCACCTCCCTGGATCCGGAGGAAGCCTCCAACGCGGCGGCCCGTGAGGAGGTCCAGAAACTGAATCTGGCCCTGGAGATGGGCGACAATGTCATGATCTGCCTGGATGACATCCAACATTGTAACCCTGAGTTTTTGCAAAAATTCATCTCGCTTTGTGATGGACAAAGAAAAATCGAGGGAGTGTGGAAGGGCAAACCCCGGACCTACGACCTGCGCGGACGGAAAGTGGTGGTGGTGATGGCGGGAAATCCCTACACCGAAAGCGGACAAAAATTCAAAATCCCCGACATGCTGGCCAACCGGGCTGACACTTATAACCTAGGCGACATTGTCGGGGGCAACGACGAATGGTTCAAGTCCTCCTATCTGGAGAACTCGATCACTTCCAGTTCCTTCCTTTCTCCCCTCGCAAACAAGAGTCAGAAGGATGTCCGGACGTTCATCCGCATGGCTGCGGGAGCGGACAAGGATACCTCCGTGTTTGAGGGGAGTTATTCCTCACAGGAGGTCGAGGAAATCCTTTCCCTGTTCAAGAAGATGATACGTATCCGCGAGGTCGTATTAAAAGTGAACCTGGAATACATCCGCTCAGCCGGGCAGGCCGACGAATTCCGGACCGAACCGGCGTTCAAACTCCAAGGCTCGTATCGAAACATGAACCGGCTGGCGGAAAAGGTGGTTCCCATCATGAACGATGAGGAACTGGAACGTCTGATCCTGGACCATTACCGGAGTGAATCACAGACGTTGACCACGGGTGCTGAGGCAAATTTTCTCAAGTTAAAACAAATGCTCGGACTCGCGACTGCGGAGGAGACCGCGCGCTGGAACGAGATCAAAAAAACCTTCAAACAAAACCAGCTCTCCCGGGGTGTGGACAAAGACGATCCGCTGGGGCGTGTAATCGCGCAGCTCTCCTCTTTCCAAACGGGTTTGGAAGGCATCCAGGGCGCACTGGAGAACGAACTCTCGCGTGAGCGTCAGCCTTTCCAGATCGATCTTTCCCCCCTGACCCAGGGGTTTCAGGAACTCAAAAGTGTCCTGGAAAAGAACGCCGAAACAGAAAAACAGTCGAGTTCTTCCCGCGAGATCTACACTCCCCTGGCCCAGGGCATGAGAGGTTTCGCCGATGATGTCAAACGTGCCATCACGGATCTGCATGAGGGAACTTTAAACCGCCAAGTGGACAGTCTTTCCCATGAAATGGAAATGCTGCACAGCACACTGGCGACGCTGAAGGATCTTGCGGCGCAACAGAGGGATCATCTGGTGGCCAATCGGGAATTGCTTGAGACCCGAGCACGCCAAGGCACGGTGGAAATCGATCTCACCCAGGAGATGCTTTCCAATGAGAAAGTTTTCCTCGATCGGTTCCACGAAGTTTTAGCTGCGGCGGAACGTTCCAGCGCAACCGGGGAAAAGAACGGGGGCAAACCTGCCAGCAGCACGCCGGAACCACCTATCACCGGCTCGCACCCATCAGGAAAGGAAACCAAATGAAAAATTTGATCACAAAAATTCAGGACATTAGCCAGAAAGCCGCAAAAATCGCAGAAGCGGTTCATGG
>Ga0163151_10002334_pt1 | contig 29631 bp, 18 predicted proteins | sample OliLakLV19MP5IB2_FD_145596 | JGI IMG/M metagenome (GOLD analysis project Ga0163151, IMG submission 145596) | Freshwater microbial mat bacterial communities from Lake Vanda, McMurdo Dry Valleys, Antarctica - Oligotrophic Lake LV.19.MP5.IB-2 | ecosystem: Environmental > Aquatic > Freshwater >...
GGTTGGACGCACCTCTAGTGTACGAGTTATCCCGCCAGGGGTAGCGCTCGGTAGCTACGTGCGGAAGGGAGAAACGCTGAAAGCATCTAAGCGTGAAACCCTCCACAAGATGAGATCTCCCTAGACGTAAGTCTCTGAAGGCTCCTGGAAGATTACCAGGTCGATAGGTCGGGTGTGGAAGCGCAGCAATGCGTGAAGCTTACCGATACTAATCAGCCGTGAGGCTTGACTATTGATTCTTTTTCACCATTTTGTGGTGATGAATTAACTACCGTTTGCAGGGTGTTCAGCTGTCATAGCTGTTTGCACGCCGGGCGCCGTAATGGCGACCGACCGTGCATGTGCCGGCGGGCGTATGTTCCGCCGTCACGATTGATATACCGGAAGTCCACAGGCGTGGCTTCCTCGTGAGTTTTGAGCAAGACAAGTTTCCTGGTGGTCATAGGAGTTGGGTCACACCCGTTCCCATTCCGAACACGGAAGTTAAGCCGACTACCGCCGATGGTACTGCATGGGTAACTGTGTGGGAGAGTAGGTCGCTGCCAGGATTATTTACCCTAAGGCCCGATGCCAACGCATCGGGCCTTTTTTTGTGCGCCACACCACACCCCCGGTGACACCGGCCGCATCGTCGCGGTAAGATGCGCTCCTCGCTTCACAAGGAGCTCAGCCATGAATCGACGCCGCACCTCCACCGTTGCTGCCCTACTCCTCGGGTGCAGCGCCCTCGCCGCTCAAGCGCCCGCAGTGGCGCCCACCCAGGGAGCCGCGGCGCCGGCGACCGTTCCAACTAACGACGCACCCAACCCCTACGTGACCGAAGAAGGCTGGGCCAAAATGCCGGCCGGTCGTACGTGGGGCGCGACTAGCGCCGTCGACATCGACCCCGATGGCCACTCGATCTGGGTGGCGGAACGCTGCGGCGCCAACACGTGCTGGAACGTCGCCGAAGGCAAACCCTCACCCCTCGATGTCGTCCTCAAGTTCGACCCGGCCGGCAATCTGGTGAAGAGCTTCGGCCAGGGCATGTTCGTGTTCCCGCACGGCATTCACGTGGATCGCGACGGCAATGTGTGGGTCACCGACGGGCAGGACAATTTTCCGCGGCGCGCGCGCGGTGCGGCCGCCGATGCGCCAGTGCCCGCGATGCCGGTGACGGTCATCGGTCACCAGGTCTACAAGTTCAGCCCGGAGGGGAAGCTGCTGCTCACGCTCGGCAAGGCCGGCGGCAACCGGCCCGGTGAGCCTGCCGACCCGTCGTCGTTCTACCAGCCGAACGACGTCACCACCAATGCCGCCGGCGACATCTTCGTGGCTGAAGGCCACGGGAGTACGCACGCGCGCATCGCGAAATTCGATCGGACCGGCAAGTTCCTGAAGGCCTGGGGCACCCGCGGCGCTGGTCCCGGAGAAATGGACCAACCCCATGCGCTGGCGTGGGACTCGAAGGGGCGCCTCGTAGTGGCTGATCGGTCGAATAACCGGCTGCAGATTTTCGACCAGGAGGGGAAGCTCCTCGAAACCGGCTACGAACAGTTCAGCCGCCTTAGCGGCATCTGGATCGACACCAACGACGTGCTGTACGGCACGGATTCCGAATCTGGATCGGTGTCGCCGCCTCACAAGGCCTGGACGCGTGGCATCAGAATCGGAAGTCTGCGTGAGGGGCCGAACGCGAAGATCACCGCCTTGATCCCCGACCCGGTTCAGAATCCCCCGAGTACAAGCGCGGCCGAAGGCATCGCCGTTGACCGCAATGGTGTAATTTACGGCGCCGAAGTGGGTCCCCGCGCCCTGAAACGCTACGTCCGGAAGTAAACGACCTCTGAGGTCGTTTTGACGCGCCGGGCACAGGGGAGTAGAATCCGCTGGTTCCAGATAGCAGACGTCCGAGTCCGAACGTCGCGAGGAGTGCAGCCATGTCTGTCACGCGCAGGGGATTTTTGTCGAGGTTGGGTGGAGCCGGCGGCGGGCTCATGGACGGCACCGTGGATGGGGGCCTCATTGCGGCCCGCGGCCTGGAGGCCGAATCGGCCGAAACCTGGCAGCAGGCGGCCGGGCGTCGTGGCGGGCCTCCTCCCGCTCAGCGCGAGGGCCAGCCTCCCGCCATCAAGATCAGCAGCAACGAAAACCCGGTTGGTCCGGGCCAGGCGGTGCTCGACGCCATCACCGCGCAGTTTGGTGAAGCCGGCCGGTATCCCTTCAACGCCAAAGTCGGGGACCGCAAACTGGTGGAGACGATTGCCGCGCTTCACAAGGTCAAGCCTGAGCACGTCCTGCTTGGCGCCGGTTCGCAGGAAATCCTGAAGTCGGCTGTCTGGGCGTTCACGAATCCCTCGCGCCACCTCGTGACTGCGTCGCCGACATTTGAGAACGCCACCGGAACAGCTCGCCGCATGGGCCATCAGGTCGTCGAGATCAAAGTCGACAGCCAGTTCCGTCTGGACCTTGAGGGGATGCTGACCACCGTGCGCGGCGCTGGCCTGGTGTTCGTCAACAACCCGAACAATCCAACGGCGACGGTTCACAGCGCGAAAACGATCACGGATTTTGTGGAACGCGTGCGCCGGATTTCGCCGGACACGGTCATCCTGATTGACGAGGCCTACCACGAGTACGTGACCGACCCGGCGTACGAAACCGCAATTCCTCTGGCGATGGCCACGCCGAACGTCTTTGTGGCGCGCACGTTCTCCAAGGCGTACGGCATGGCCGGCATGCGCATCGGATACGCCATCGGCGGCAGCGACACGATCAAGCCGCTGGCGCGCCTCGGCATGCCGTACAACATCTCAGTGCTGGGAGTGGCTGCAGCCATCGCCGCGCTGGGCGATCCGAAACACATGGAAGCCGAACGCGCGCGCAACACCGAAGTGCGCACGTACACGCAGAAAGCCCTGGAGGATCTCGGATGCAAGTGCACCGCGTCGCAGGCGAACTTCCTGTTTGTTGACGTCGGACGCTCGGCGGCTGAGTTCCGCACGGGATGCGCGGCACAGGGCATCCAGGTGGGGCGCGACTTCCCGCCGTTTGAAGGATCACACGCGAGAATTTCCCTCGGCACGATGGCCGAGATGCAGAAGGCCACGGCGGTCTTCCGCGATGTATTGCGACCGGCGAATGGCGCCGGTGGCGGGGGTCGATAGGAGGCGCCATGTTGACACGACGCAAATTCGTTGAAACCGTTGGCATCGGGGCCGCAGGCGCCCTCACCAGTTCCTGGATCGGCGCGAGGGGACGCGAAGACGCTGTCTGGTCTGCGCTCTCGCCGTCGGTCGAGGCGGCATCACAGACCGGCATGCCGGTCATTCCGCTCTCGAGCAACGAGAACCCGTTCGGCCCAAGCGCGGCAGTGCTCGACGCGATCAAGAAGGCCTTTGGCCCCAACGGCGCGACGCCTGGCAGGTACTCAAACGCCACCGGGGCGCTCCGCGACGCGCTGTCGAAGAGTCTTGGTGTGACGTCCGAGAACCTCACGCTCGGATGCGGGTCCACCCAGATTCTGCGCACGGCCACCCATGTCTACACCAGCCGGACGAAGGCTCTGGTCGGCACCATCCCGACGTACGAGGAGTGCGCGGGTTATGCGGCCATGCTCGGACATCCGGTGCGAGCGGTCTCGCTCGGCCGCGACTTCCAGATGGATCTGGAGCGCATGGCCACGGCGGCCAAAGGCTCGGGCCTGGTGTTCTACTGCAATCCCAACAACCCGGTGGCCACCTACACCGGGGCCACGGCGACCCGCGACTTCATCGCGCGCGTCCACCGCATCTCACCAGAGACGACGATCCTGGTGGACGAAGCGTACTTCGAATACGTCACCCATCCCGATCACCAGACGATGATTCCGGTGGCGCTTGAGGACCCGCGCATCGTGGTGGCGCGCACCTTCTCGAAGGCATACGGGATGGCCGGACTGCGACTGGGTTATGCGGTCGGACATGCGGATGCGATTCGGAAGATGTCTGACTGGGATAGCGGTTCGGGCACGAGCTCGCTCAACGTGCTGGCGCTGCATGCGGGCGTGGCTGCGCTTGAACAGGGCCCGGCGTTTGTCGAGGCTGAGCGGGCCCGCAACAAGGCCGCGCGTGACTTCACCACGAAGTGGTTCGCCGACCGTGGCATGAAGTCCACCGACTCGCACGCGAACTTCATGTTCGTGAACATCGGTGTGCCGGCCAAGCAGTTCCGTGACGGCTGCATGGCCAAGGGCGTTCGCGTCGGCCGGGATTTCCCGCCATTCGAAAACGCCTGGTGCCGCATCTCGCTTGGCACGATGGACGAGATGAAGCGCGCGGTGACGGTGTTCGGTGAAGTGCTCGGCAAGCCGGGCGCTAACGCCGCCGCTTAGACCTCACGGCTGCGAATGAGCCAATGGGGCAATGAAGTGAATGACCCCACAGCCGCATTCTTTGACGAATGAGCCCAACTGCCTCATTGCCTCATTGGCCCATTGCCTCATTTCTTAATGGGCCAGACGACTCCCTGGTCTCGCGGGACCTGCGTCACGCCCTTGAAGGCGAACTTCTGCAGGCGGCGGCCCTCGTAGGTTTCCGTCGTGAAGAGGTTGCCCTTCGAGTCCGTCACGATGCTGTGGACCGCGAAGAACTGTCCCGGCTGGCGCCCGCCGTCGCCGAATGACGACAGCATCTCCAGCGAGTCGCGCCGCAGGATGTAGACGCGTTCATTTTTGCCGTCGGCCACATAGAGATACCGCTGCTGCGGGTCGCGCGAAAACGCCACGTCCCACACCGCGCCGTCACCCAGCGTCCGTTTCGCGATGACCTGCTCCTTCACGAACTTGCCGTCAGCGGTGAAGACCTGCAGTCGATTGTTGGGGCGATCACACACGTAGACCAGGCCGTCCACCGAGAGATCTGAACAATGGACCGGCGTCCGGAACTGCTGCGCGGGTGGTGCATCAGGGTCAAACGGGCCGAGGTTCACGTCGTCTGGCTTGTTGCCGTACGCGCCCCAATACCGCTTGAACGCGCCAGTATCAGCATCGAGGACCGCGACCCGTTTGTTGAGGTAGCCGTCCGCGAGGTACGCCTCGTTCGCCTTCGGATCGACGAAGATCTTGGCGATGCGACCGAAATTCTGCGTGTCATTGCTGCCTGCGGTCTTGCCGGAGTGCCCGTACTGCGCGATGAACTTGCCGTCCTGTGTGAACTTCAGCACGTGCGCGTCGTTCGTGCCGTTGCCGCCAATCCACACGATGCCCTTGTGATCGACAAAGATGCCGTGGTTCGATTCAGGCCACTCGTATCCTTGCCCCGGGCCGCCCCATGACCTGAGCAGGTTGCCCTGCTGATCAAATTCCAGCACCGGTGGCGCGCGCTTGCAGCACTTCGCCGTAGGCGGATTTTCGTCTGCCGCGGCTTCAGCCGCCGACAGCGTGTCTGGACGATGGACGATCCAGATGTGATCCTGCGCATCGACGGCGATGCCGATGGCCATGCCCATCAACCACCCGTTGGGCAGCGGCTTGGGGAACGTCGGATCGACTTCGAACTTCGGGGCTTCCACCATCGAGGCGGCCTGACCCTCGGCCCCCATGCGCTCGAACGTCTGTTCGGCGACCAGGAGAAGCGCGAGCCCGGCAAGGAAGATTCCTGCGGCGAATGATGTGCGTTTCTTCATGCCAACTCCTACCTGACCACGAACTTCTGGACGCGTTTACCCTGCAGGTTCTCGCCGGTCAGGACGTGCCCCTGCGCGCTGACCGCAACTGAGCCGACACCAAAAAAATGTCCGGGCCACCGGCCGCCGCTGCCAATTGTCCCCACCTGCGCCAGGGTATCGCGCCGAAGCACATGCACCGTCTGCTCCTGGCCATTGGCCACGTACACGGTCTGCTGGGCCGCGTCAGCAGAAAACGCGATGTCCCAGACAGACCCGTTGCCCAGGGTCGAGGGCGAGACCACGGCCTCACGCACGAATGTGCCGTCTTTCCTGAAGACCTGGATGCGGTTGCTGTCCCGGTCGCAGACAAACAGTTCGCCCGAGCGCGAGAGGGCGAGGCAGGAGACCGCGCGGAACTGTTTCGCCGCCGGCGAACCGGCCGCGTATGCCGGCGGTGCCGTGGCGTCGGGTGGCGTGCCGTAGGCACCCCAATGTCGTTTGTACGCGCCTGTGGTGGCGTCAAAGACGACGACACGGCGATTGCCGGTATCGGCGACGAAGACTTCGTTCGCTTGTGAATCAACTTCGACGGCGGCAGGCCGCCTGAGTCCGGATCGACTGTCAGGCGCACCGCTCTCACCGGGCTTCCCGATTTGCAGCAGGAACTTGCCCTCGCGCGAGAACTTGAGGACGTGTGCGTCTTCGGGCGGGGCCGCGGGCGCAGCCGCGCCTCCGGCTCCTCGGCCTCCGCGTCCAGCAGGGGCCGGCGGCAGGCCGGCGGCGGTCAGCCAGACGTTGCCGGCCGCGTCCACCGCGATGCCTCCCGGATTCTGCGGCCAGTCATAACCGGCGCCGGGCCCACCCCAGTGGCCCACGAGCGCTCCGGCCGCATCGAACTCAAGGACGAACGGCGCTGCGGCGCAGCAGTACTCGGCACCGGGCGGCGTGGCGGTCAGCGCCGCTTCGGTGCGCGCATTGAGCGAGGCCTGGCCCCGATGCAGCACCCACACATGATCGCGGCTGTCTACCGCGACGCCGGTAACAGAGCCGAGAATCCAGTGGTTCGGCAGCGGGCGAGGCCAGAGAGGATCGACTTCCGCTCTCGGCGGTGCCTGCGCAAGTCCGCTGACGCCGCCCAGGGCTATGAGCCCCAGCGCGGCCAACATCAAAGCCGCACGGCGGGCAGGGGCCTTCACCCGTGCCGCACGCAATAATTGTCTGCCCATCCTGTGGACTCCCGGGGGAAACTCCGCGTGAGGTGACCGAACGAACTGCTGTGAATCGGGCGCCAGTATACTACCGGCGGCTGCACCCGTGAGAGTTTCGCGCGACCATCAGCGGGCGCTTTGGCGCATCGGACTTGTCTGCGCGCTGGTCGTGTCAGGCTGGGTCGGCTGGGCCCCGTTTCACAACCGCGTCTCGGCCCACGAGATTCCTGCCGACGTCACGGTTCACGTGCTCGTCAAGCCGGAGGGGCAGACACTGCGGCTTCTCGTACGCGCACCACTGGAGTCGATGCGGGATGTCATCTTCCCGACTCGCGAGCCGGGGTTTCTCGAACTGGCTGCCGCTCAGGGCGCTGTGCGCACCGCCGCAGAACTCTGGATTGCCAACGGCGTGCGGGCGTGGGAGGAGGGCCAGCGCCTGGGACGGCCAGTCATGGCCGCCGTTCGGCTCTCGCTGCCCTCCGATCAATCGTTCGTCACGTGGGAGCAGGCCGAGGCGCAGGTGTCGGGCGCGCCACTCCCCGCCGACACCCAATTGCTCTGGACCCAGGCCCAACTCGATGTGCTCCTGGAGTTCCAGGTGCAATCAGCCCTGTCACGCTTCTCGATCGAGACGGACTTCGCACGATTCGGCATCAGGACGCTCAGCGTCGTCCGCTTCCTGCCGCCCGGCGGCACGACCCGGGTGTTCCAGTACATGGGTGATGCCGGAGTGTTGGATCTGGACCCGCGGTGGTTTCAGGCCGCGCGACGCTTCATCGTGTCTGGCGTCGAGCACATCCTCGGCGGTGTTGATCACCTGCTGTTTCTGCTGTGCCTGGTTGTGCCCGTCCGGCGGTTTCGGTCGCTCGTGCTGATGGTGACGGCGTTCACTGTGGCGCATTCGATCACGCTCATCGCCGCGGCGTTCGAGTTCGTGCCGAGCGGCTTGTGGTTTCCTCCGCTGGTGGAAACCCTGATCGCGCTCTCAATTGTGTGGATGGCGCTCGAAAATATTGTCGGGGTCGCCCACATGCGCCGGCGATGGGCGTTGACGTTCGCCTTCGGCCTCGTCCACGGGTTCGGGTTCTCCTTCGCGCTGCGAGAGACGCTGCAGTTTGGGGGCAGCCATTTCGTCACGTCGCTCCTGGCGTTTAACGTCGGCGTCGAAGTGGGGCAGATCCTGGCGCTCGCGGTGATCGTGCCGGCGGTGTCTCTCGTGTTTCGCTATGTGGTGGCCGAGCGCATCGGCGGCATTCTGATCTCCGCGCTTGTGGCGCATCAGGCGTGGCACTGGATGATGGACCGCGGGCAGGACCTCCTGGCCCACGACTGGCCATTTACTGCGCGCGACACCGTGTCAGTGGCGCTTCGAGCGGCGATCGTGATCTGGCTCGCCGTCTGGGGCTACTGGTACGCGCTCGGGCGCGCGCCCAAAATGAGGCAATGAGGCAATGCAATTAGGCAATGGGACAGTGAAGCAATTCGCCCCACCGCCTCATTGGCCCATTGCCCCATTGTTGCCTCATTCCCTTAACGTGGCAGCCTCCACGCGACCAACGATGCGGCTGAAGCTGACCCCGTCGCGTACACGATGTACTGACGCCCTTTGTGCATGAAGGTCATCGGCACGGCGCTCGTCTTGCTGGGTATCGGCAGCACACCAACCTGTTTGCCCGTGGCCTTATCCACCGCGAATAATCCCGGGTCCGCCGTTGGGGGGCCGCCGCGACGGCCGGTGCCATAAATCACGAGCGTCTTGGTGGTGATTACCTGCGGCTGGCTGCTGCTCGACTGCGGAAGCAGTGTGACGCCCTCGAACAACTTCGCATCGGGCGACGACGCCTGCGGAGTCGGGGTAAACGTCCCGCCATTGCCCACCCACCACGCCTTCTCGCCCGTGTTCATGTTGTAGGCCGTCACGCCGCCGAGCTCGCGCGGCTTCAGAATCGAGATGCCCGCAATGGTGGTCGTGCCGGGCGACGCAGTCATATAGCTGGCCGCGCCACCGCCGCCACCTCGACCGCCGGCCCCGCCGGCGCGCGCGCCTGCACCGCGCCCGCGCTGAGGCGCCACGTATCCGGGCGGCGGAGGCGCCGCGCCGATCTGTCCGCAACTGTTATGCGGCGCCTGCGTATAGTTGTGCTCCGAGCACGGGTCTTTCGCCACTTCCGTCGTGCTCATCCCCGACTGCGACGCGACGTACAGGAAACCCGTTTCAGGATCCACCGCCGCCCCACCGTCGATGTTCACGCCCCCGGATGCGCCCGGCGCATACCACGAGCACTCGAACCCGTTCGGCGTCTTGCCATCCGCGAGCGAGGCCGGAATGTAATACGGCCCCATTCGGCACTTTTTTGCCAGTTGCAGCGCTGCGGCCCTGAGCTCCGGCGTGTAGTCGATCAGGTCTTCCTCCTCGAGACCCTGTTGCGAATACGGCACCGGCTTCGAGGGAATCGGCTGCGTGCGCGCTGTCTTCTCGCCTGGCACCTCGCTCTGCAGTACCGGCGTTTCCGGCATCGGCCAGATGGGCTCGCCCGTAGCGCGATCGAACGTGTAGACCCATCCCTGTTTCGTGGTCTGCGCAATGACTTTGCGCGCCCGCCCATTGACCGTGATGTCCATCAGGTTCGGCGCCATCGGCGTGTCGTAGTCCCAGATGTCGTGATGCACCATCTGGAAGTGCCACTTGCGCTGGCCCGTCTTCGCGTCGAGCGCCACAAGCGCGTTGCCGAAGAGGTTGTCGCCCGGGCGATGTCCGCCGTACTCATCGCTGAGCGGCATGCCCACCGGGATGTAAACCAGTCCGAGTTCGGGGTCCGCCGAATACGTCGCCCACGCGTCGTTCTTGCCAACGCCTGGTGTGCCGGGTGCCGACCCGTTCTCCCATGTCTCGGCGCCGAACTCGCCTTTCTGCGGGATCAGGTTGAACTTCCAGAGCTGCTTGCCAGTGCGAACGTCAAAACCGCGAATGTAGCCCGGCAGGTTGTGCAGCTTGATGGGGTAGTAGCCGTGAATCGAGGAGTTGCCGACGATGATGACGTCGCCCACGAGGATGGCCGGTGAACTCGCCGCGATCTGGCCCTGCTTCGGATCGATGCCCACCGTGCCGTCGGCGCCGATGCCCTTGTCGGCATCCCACGTCTCACCCGGCTTGGCCTGTCGATACGGGGCGGCATCGCTGATCACGAGCGGGCCGGAGTCGTCCACGGCGAGCGGCACGAGGGGGAACCCGAGCCCGTCCATCAAATCCACGACGCCGTTCTTGCCGAACTTCGGATCGGGCAGGCCGGTCTTCGCGTCGATGAGCGCCATGTGGTACCCCGGTGTCACCACGACCACGCGTTCGGCGCTGCCATCGGTCCAGTAGGCCAGTCCGCGTCCGGCAAACTGCCGTGGCGCCTTCTGCCAACGGATGCCCTCGTCGAGCCGCCACATCCAGAGCGTCTCGCCGGTTTCCGGGTCGAGCGCGGTGGCCACGCGACGCGTGCCGGCCACGGTGAACAGCCGCCCATTCGCGTATAGCGGCGTCGTCCTGTAGTACTCGTCGGCGCTGAACGAACCGGCGTTCCACTGCCAGGCTTGTTCGAGCGATTCGAAGTTGGACGCGTTGATCTGATCGAGCGGCGAGTACCGCGTGCTCCACGCGTCGGCGCCCCAGTACCGCCATTCCCCGGGCGCGTTGCCGCGCACGAGCGTGGGCTGGTTCGTGGTTCTCGCCTGGTCGAACGCCATGAGCGCGCCGCCCAGCGCCAGTGCGGCCAGCACGGCGATTCCTGCCTTGCGAGTCATTCGGATTGGTTGTGCCATGGTGTGGGTCCTTGTCGGGGTCAACGTTGGTCGAGGTCGGGTCAGGGGAGATGAGAGGCCGCGAGGCGGTCCGGGAGAATGTTGATCGTGATGCCACGTAGCGCGGCGGGATCGGATGGAAGATCCACCCGCCCGGCCGGCATGCCGTTCAGCTTCAGCAGGTACGCCACCACCTGCGTGTATTCCTTCGGCGAGAGGCTGCCCGGTTCATTCTTCGGCATTTTCTCTGTCAGGAACTCCAGCAGTTCGCCCAAGGTTCGTCCCTGCCAGTTGAGGAACACCGCGCCCTTGTAGGTACTGGGTGGATGGCACGACACGCACGTACTCATATAGGTCTGCTCACCACGGGTGGCTTGTGCCGCGCTGTAGACGCGTCCCTTCGTGGTCTTCGGGTCCGGCGGTGCCGTCTGCGCGTCCACCTTCGACGTCGTGACCAGCGCTGCCAGGAGGGCGCCCGTCAGGACGGACAGTGAGACCGATCGACGTACAAACACGCAGGACATGCTTCAACCCGGGATTTGCGGGCACGATAACACAGTCAGCGCGGCCCGCGCGGTGGCGCGCCGCCGCCCCGGCCGGCGCGCGGCGGCGCAATCGCCGCGCGATACTGGGCGATCGCCGCATTGACCTTGAACTCAATCCCGAGGCGGCCGATTTCGGCGGTCGCTTTTGTCGGATCGCCCGACACGCCCGAATCGGTCGGGCCACCCCAGGGCGTCAATTGCGCTTTTCGCACACCGTCTGGTCGCACATGCAGCATCTGTGACGTGTCGCTGATACCAGCGTGACTGCCGATGATCGCGTCGGTGTAGCCGAATTGGGCGAGCATCCACGCGCGATAGTGTTCGCGTCCTGTTTCGTAGTAGTCGGTGAGTGCCAACACCCGGATGTTCTCCGCTTTCCACTCCTCGGTGAGTGTCGTTGCGACCGCAGTCATCCCGGCCTGATTGCCGCCGCTGTCGCCGATAAAAAGGATATGCATGAAGCCATGCGCTTTGAGGCTCCGCGCCGCGGCGTCGAGCAGTTGGTCGTACGCGGGGGAGGGGAGAGAGATCGCGCCCGGCGGCACGCGATCCGGATTCCCTTCGGGCACATATTGAATCGGAGGCGCCACCAGGACGTTCCCGAGCCGGCGCGCCATGAGGTTCGCCGCGTGCGCCACGATGTAGTTATGCTTGCCCAGCACCATGTGGTACCCGTTTTTCTCGGTGCCGCCGGTCGGAATGATGACCGTGGTCTTGCCGGCGTTAATCGCGTCGCGGGTTTCCTCCCACGTCAGCTCATCAATGAAGACGGTGTCGGGCGCCTGAGACGGTGAGATACCTGCCGGCGCGGTCTTCGCGGTTGGCAGACGAGGGCCAGCCGGTTCGCTCGGGGCCGCTGCGGCTGCCTCGCGACCTTCGCCGCGTCCACCGGCACCGCGGCCGCCGCCTGCCGTGCCGACGCCCCGGCCGCCACCGCCACCGCCGCGCGCCGCTGCTGGTTCAGCGGGCTGAAGCGTGCCCGCCATCAGTCCTTTGATCTGCGCGACGGCGTTGTCGATCTTCATCTGGATGAAGACTTTGCCCAGGGCCGCGCTCGACTTCGTCGGATCACCGCTCACACCGGAGTTGGGATACCCACCGCCCGGCGCCAGCTTGTTGCGGCGCACATGTTTCGGATCCACAAACAACATCTCGGAGGTGTCGAGCAGGTTGGCGTGGCCACCAATCTGATCGGCAGGGATGCCCATCGTGTCGGTGATGTGTTTGTTCTGGTCTGCATGCGACTTCGTGTAGTAGTCGTCGATCCAGAACGCGCGAGCCGCCTCCTTCCACAACTCGTTGAGGCGTGTGGCGGCGGTGCGCATGCCCGTGCGGTTGCCGCCCGACTCTCCCAGAAAGAGGACGGTGGTGAACCCGCCGGCTTTGAGGCTGCGCCCCGCGCTCACCAGCAGTTCGACGAACCGGTCTTCGGGCAGGGTGATGGTGCCCGGCTTGCCCATGTGCCCGCCCGGGTTGTCCCAGCTGCCTTCGGGCACATAGGCCACCACCGGAGCGACCAGCGTGCGGCCCAGGGCGCGGGCGACCTTGTCGGCGGTGAACTGCATGACGAACTTGTGTTCGCCGTCCACCATATGCGGTCCCTTTTGTTCGGTGCCTGCCGTTCCGATAATCACCGTCGTCGTCCCGGCCTTGACCAGGTCGCGCACCTCGGCCCATGTGAGGTCTTCGAGGAACACGGTGTCGGGCGCGCGGCCGGCCGGGCCGGTGGCGGGCAGCCCCTCGGGCCTCTGCGTCAGGCCCGCGAGGCTCGGGGCCAGTATCAGGGAGAGGAGCATACACGTCAGCAGGACCGGCTTTCTCACAGCGAACCTCCGGAGCTTGTTGGAAACGTGCCCATTGTAGGGGAAATCGGGGTGAATCGGCAGCGCTCAGGGGTGGACTTTCGGTGCTATAGTCTGGCGAATCCAGCTTTTTGGGTCGGGGTGACATGCGCAATATGCCAATGACGGCGGTCAGATTGACAGCGGTGTGCGCGGTGATTTGCGGCGCGATCGTGCTCGCCAATGCGGATCCCGTGGCGGGTGGACGAGTCCCCGTGCTGTCGGTGGCCGACGGTGCGCGCTTGACGATGAGCGCACACATATCGCGCACGGATGTGCGGATGCCTGCCAGTCCTGACGAAGTGATTCAGGACTACTGCGTCGACTGTCACAACGACGTCACCAAACCTGCGGGTTTGTCGTTTGAGACATTCAAGATTGCCGCCACCGAGGCGAATGCGGCGATGGCTGAGCGCATGGTGCGCAAGTTACGCGCGGGGATGATGCCGCCGCCTGGGACACCGCCGCCTGATGCGGCGAGCCTCGCCGGATTGATTGGCGCACTCGAGACGCGACTCGATGCCGGCGCTGTCGCACGGCCGAATCCGGGATCGCGAACCTTCCCGCGCCTTAATCGTGTGGAGTACGCCAGGTCCATTCGCGACCTGCTGGACCTCGATGTGGATGCCGGCCAGTGGCTGCCGCTCGATTCGATGAGCGCGAACTTCGACAACATCGCTGACGAACAGATGCTGTCGGCCACGTTGCTTGAGGCCTTCCTGAACGCCGCGAGCGACATCAGCCGTATGGCGGTGGGGGATCGCCAGGCGACGCCGCTCGACCGCACCTACGCCAACACGAGTTATGCCTCGCAGCATCCGTGGGATCACGTTGAGGGTGCGCCGTTCGGCACCCGTGGTGGTCTGGTGGTGCGCCACGTCTTCCCGGCCGACGGTGAGTATGTGTTTGAAGTGAACATGACCAGCGGCAACAACAGCCGCTTCGAAGACGTCGATATTTCCATCAACGGGGAACGGGCCGCGCTGGTCAAGTACGAGACGCAGCAGGCCGGATCCGCCGATGGCCGCGGCGGTGTGCCGATGCCCACCGACCCCATCATGGTGAAGGCGGGCCAGCACACGGTGGCTGCCGTCTTCGTGCGACGCACGGATGGTCCGTACGAGGACTTGATTCGGCCGCACGACTGGTCGTTTGCGGGTGGCGGCTCAGGTGGCGCGGGGATCACGACGCTGCCGCACGTGCGCGACCTGGTGATTCGGGGACCCTTAAAAGTGACCGGACTCTCGGAGTCTCCGAGCCGCCGCAAAGTGTTTTCGTGCCGGCCCACCACGCAGGCCGATGAAAAGCCGTGCGCCCGGGCCATCGTCGCGCGACTGGGGGCGTCGGCGTACCGGCGTCCGCTGGCCGATCGCGAAGTGGACGCAGTCATGCAGTTCTACGACGTCGGCCGCGTCGCTGGTGGGTTTGAAGGCGGCGTGCGGACGACCCTTGAAGCGCTGCTGGCGAGCCCGCACTTCATTTTTCGCCTTGAGCGGCAGCCCGATCGCGTGAAGGCGGGCGAGACGTATCGCATCGGCGACTACGAACTGGCCTCGCGCCTGTCGTTCTTCCTGTGGGGGACGCCGCCTGATGAGCCGCTGCTGGCGTCGGCCGGCAAGGGCCTGTTGTCCACGCCCGCGGGTTTCGATCGGATTGCCAGACAGATGCTGGCCGACCCCCGCTCGCAGGCGCTGGGGGAACGGTTCGCCGCGCAGTGGCTGCGACTGCAGGACATCAACAAGGTGCATCCGGACCCGAACTTCTTCCCGAATTTCGACGACCGGGTGGCAGATGCGATGCGCACCGAGACCATCACGTTCTTCAACGATTTGGTGCGCCGCGATGCGAGCGCCCTCGACCTCTATCGCGCGGACTACTCGTTCATGAACGAGCGCCTTGCGCGTCACTACGGGATTCCCGGAGTCGCGGGCAACCAGTTCCGTCGTGTGACGTATCCGGACGATACGCGGCGCGGCGTACTGGGGCAGGGCAGCGTGCTGGTGCAGACGTCGCTGGCGAACCGGACGTCTCCGGTGTTGCGCGGCAAGTGGGTGATGGAGGTGCTGCTGGGCACGCCGCCGCCACCTGCGCCCGCGAACGTGCCGCCCCTTGAGAACACGGCCGAGTCGAAGGACGGCAAGGCCGTGACGACCCGTGAGCGCATGGAGATGCATCGCGCGGATCCGCAGTGCCGGTCCTGCCATCTGTTCATGGACCCCATCGGGCTGGCGCTCGACAATTTTGATGTGACGGGCCGCTGGCGCGTGCGCGAGAACGGCAGTCCGCTCGACACGCGCGGCGACTTCTATGACGGCACGCCGGTGTCGACGCCGGCGCAGTTGTCGGCGGTGTTGCTCAAACGGCCGGTGCCGCTGGTGCGGATGCTGACCGAAAATCTCCTCGCGTTTGCATTGGGACGGCGGGCCGAGTACTACGACCAGCCGACCATTCGCGCGATTACGCGGGGCGCCGAAGCGGCAGACTATCCCGTGTCGGCCCTGATTCTGGGCGTGGTCAAGAGTGATGCGTTTCGAATGAGCAAGGCCGACGCCGTCCCGGACACGGCCGCCGGGCGTAAGCAGTAGGGTCGCAAGAGTCGTCGATAGCTTTCCAAGGAGTCACAGCGATGTCGTATCTCACCGGTAAACACATGGCTCGCCGAACGTTCCTGCGTGGTGCCGGCGCCACCGTGGCCCTTCCCTTCCTCGACGCAATGGTGCCGGCCGGCTGGAGCGCCACCGCGCGCGCCGCAGCGCCGACCCACACGCGGTTGGTGTGTATTGAGGAGGTGCACGGCTTGGCCGGATGCAACGGCATCGGTGCCGGCAAGTTCCTGTTTGCGCCCGAGCAGGTGGGCCGCGACTACACGCTGGTCCCCGACAATCCGCTCAGCACGCTCGACGCCTTTCGCGACTACACCACCATCGTCAGCAATACCGACGTGCGGATGGCCGAGGCGTTTAATGCGCCCGAAATTGGCGGCGACCATTTCCGATCGAGCGCGGTGTTCCTGACCCAGGCACATCCGAAGCAGACACAGGGCTCGGACATCTGGGCTGGCACGTCGCTCGACCAGATGTACGCCAAGAAGTTCGGCCAGACCACGCCGGTGCCGTCGATGCAGTTCTGCATCGAGAACCTCGATCAGGCCGGCGGGTGCACCTACAACTATTCGTGCGCCTACACCGATTCGATCAGCTGGGCGTCGCCGAACGAGCCGCTGCCGATGATTCGCGATCCGCGCGTGGCGTTCGACATGTTGTTTGGATCGGGCGGCACCACGTCGGCGCGCGCCGAGCGGCGCATGACGCGACGCAGCATTCTCGACTGGGTGCATGGCGAGGTCTCGACCATGCGCGCGACCCTGGGGCCGGCCGACCGCCAGCGTCTCGACCGCTACATGGAGCACATCAGCGAAATCGAGCGTCGCATCCGGATGGTGGAGGCGCACAACACGAGCGGCGAAATGCGCGAACTGCCCGACGCCCCGGCGGGCGTGCCCGACTCGTTCTCAGAGCACATGAAGCTCATGTTCGACCTGCAGGTGCTCGCGCTCGAGACAGACATGACGCGCGTGATTGCGTTCAAGACTGGCCGCGACGCGCAGAACCGCGTGTTCCCGGAGAGCGGGTCCAACCAGCCCTTCCATCCAGCGTCGCACCACGGCAACACGGAGCTGCGCGTGCTGGAGTTCAACAAGATCTGCAAGTACCGCGTGAGCCAGATGGCGTACTTCCTCGACCGCTTGAAGAACACCACCGAGGGCGACAGCAACCTGCTCGACAAGACGTTGATTGTCTGGGGGTCGCCGATGGCGGACCCGAACGTCCACAATCACCGGCGGTGCCCGCTGGTGTTGTTCGGCCACGGCAACGGGCAGCTCAAAGGCGGCGTGCACCACAAGGCCGAAGACGGCACGCCGATGGCCAACGTGATGCTCACGCTGATGCAGAACCTTGGCATGGACGTGAACAGCTTCGGCGACAGCACGGCGCCGTTTTCACTGGCGTAAGCCACTCGACAGAACAGGACCAGGATGTCTCACATGCGCCGCTTGACTGCTTCCTTGATGGTTGCGGTATGCCTGGCCGCGGCTGCGGTCGCGACGGTTGCCGCACAGGCAACCCCGGTGGCCGACGCTGCGCGACGCGGCGACGCGACCGCGCTTCGCACCCTGCTCGCGCAGGGCGCCGACGTCAATGCGTCTCACGGCGATGGCATGACCGCGCTGCACTGGGCTGCCGACCGCGGCGACGAGGCCATGATCTCGATGTTGGTGTTGGCCGGGGCCAACGTGTCGGCGGTGACCCGCATTGGTCAGTACACGCCGCTGCACCTGGCGGCGCGCGCCGGGAGCCCGGCCGCCGTTGGAGCGCTCCTGAAGGCGCAGGCCTCCGTCTCGGCCAGGACGTCCACCGGCGGTGTGACGCCGTTGCATCTGGCCGCCACGGCTGGCGACACCGCGGTGATGACGCTCCTGCTCGACAAAGGCGCCGAGATCAACGCAAAAGAATCCGAGTGGGAACAGACGCCGCTCATCTTCGCGGCATCAGCCGATCGTCTGGACGCCGTGCGGCTCCTGATTGCCCGCGGCGCCGATGTGAAGGTGAAGACCAAGGCGATCGACATGACGGTGTTCGGCGCACAGTCGCGCCAGGCACAGACGCTGCAGCGGCAAGTGTTGCAGAGTGCCGTGGCACGCGGTGCAGAACCCACCCCGAGCCAGATGCAGGGCGCGATCGAAGCCGCACGCGAGTTCTACGTCAGCGGCAAGCTCCCAGAGCCGCCGGCCGCAGGCGGCGGCCGGGCTGGTGGCGCGGTGCCTGACGCGGCCGCTGCGCCCGGACGCGGTGCTGGTGGCGCAGGTGGGCCTGACGCAGCAGTGCCACCGGTGACCGCCGGCAATCAGGAAACACCGCTCCCCAACATTTCCGCGAAGGGCGGGTTGTCTGCGCTCCATCACGCAGTGCGCCAAGGCTACCTGGCCACGAGCATCGCGCTGCTCGCCGCCGGGGCGCTCAAGGACGAAAAGACCGGTGACGGCCACAGCCCTTTGCTCGTGGCGCTCATCAACGGCCAGTTCGACGTGGCGATGGAACTCATCCGCCGGGGCGCCGACGTGAACCTGTCGTCCGATAGCCATGGCGTCACGCCGCTCTGGGCGACCATCAACGCGCGCTGGCAGCCGCGGACGCGCTTCCCACAGCCGCAGGAAATGGACGCGCAGAAGGCTGATTACTTCATCGTCATGCAGGCGCTCCTCGACAAGGGCGCCGACGTGAACGCCCGAATCCGCGTCCATCCCTGGTACATGGTCTATACCGACTGTGGCAACGCCAACTGCGGCCTGTCCAATTCAGCGGGCGCCACGGCGTTCTGGCGCGCCGCATACGGCACCGACGTTGACGCCATGCGCTTCCTCGTCAAGAACGGGGCTGACCCGAACATTCCGACGTTTGTGGCCGCTGCCGGTCGCGCCGGTGGCGCGGGCGCACGCGGTGGTGGTGGCGGCGGACGCGGCGGCGGGCCCGATGGCGCGGCCCCTGCCCCGACACCAGCGCTCACAACGCCTGCCTTGGACCCGTCTGGTGTTCCCCCGGTACCCCGGGGTGGCCCGAGTGTGTTCCCCCTGCATGCGGCCGCAGGCTCAGAGTACGGCGAAGGCTTCGCGGGCAATGCCCACCGGCACGCGCCTGACGCATGGCTCGCGTCGGTGAAGTATCTGGTCGAGGAACTCGGCGCTGACGTGAACAGCCGCGACAGCGATGGCTACACCGCAATGCACCACGCGGCGGCCAGAGGCGACAACGAGCTGATCTTGTATCTGGTCTCGAAAGGCGCCGATCCGAAAGCCGTCAGCCGTCGTGGACAGACCACCGTGGACATGGCCAACGGCCCGGTCTCCAGGATTTCACCGTTCCCCGAGACCATCGCGCTCCTCGAGAAGATGGGCGCGAAGAACAACAACCGCTGCCAGAGCTGTTGACACCTGTCGGGGTCCCGGAGTCCCGGGGTCCAGGGTCCTGCGCCTTCGGCGATCGCCTGGAGCAAGGCCCTTCTGTGTTGCCGTACCTTTCTGGCAGATCTGAAGCAGAGATCGTCGCTGCCGCCGAGCGTGAAGCGCTGACCTTTCCCTCCGGCGTTGAGTTCCTTCATTCGGGACGCTGGGTTGTGGTGGCTACGCAGGGCTCGGACTGGGGCTGCTTCATTCTGGTCCTGCCCGTACCGTCATAGCAGCTCCACGAACCCCGGGACTTCTGGACCCCAGGACCCCAAGACCCCAGCCTATTTCTTCACTCTGAAGGTCCCGTCGTCCTGACGTTCCCGGTGCGCCGCATGGCACTGCTGGCACAAGGGGGTGAGCTTGGCGGTTGACGCCTGCACGTCGGGCCACTGATTCGCCGCCGCCGACTTTTCAATCGCCGCCATCAGCGCCACGCCTTCGGTGGCCCAGCCAACAGCGTCGGCTTTTGCGCGCGTCTCGAAGAACTTCTTTGTGTCGCCAAACAGTTTTCCGAGCAGCGCCGCCTGGGTGGTGACGACGGCATTATCGGAGGCCTCGGAGCCACGTCGCAATTCCGCAGACGCAGGGTTCACCTGCTTCATGATCTTGTCGAACGCGTCTTCCTCCGGCGTCATGGGTGTCGGCAACACTTTGGCCAGATCGATCATGCCCGGGTCAACCACTGACGTGGCGAACACCATGATCTGCCCGCGATAACGTTCGCTGACATTCGGAGCCAGATCCAGCGTGTAGGCTCTGGCCCGCTTCTGAATCTCCGCCTGGTCGAATCGCATCGCCACGCCGACCACGGTCATGTACGCGCCGGCCTTCGGCTGCGCGTTCAGCGTGGGCGCCACCACCAGCAGGTCGCTCATCGCCGGCTTCTTCGCGTCCTGATCCATCGAAAACGTGGTGGCCGACAGGAGCTGTTCCACTGTGCCGAACACGGCGACCGTCTTGCCGAGGTACAGGTCGGGATGCAGCAGCAGCGAACTGGCGGCGACCGGCACCAGTGTAGCCGCAGGCGCCGGAGCCTGTTGCGCACGCGTCGCGACCGCGAGCACCAGGGTGCACGCGCACATCGTCAATGCCGTCTGCCTATAGCGCCCGGTCAATCGTCGTCGCATCGGAACCTCCAGTTGGGACGGCCCATCATAACGCGATGGTGGCCTCCAGGCGCGCCATCGTGACCTGGTGCACGGCTCGGCCAGCGACCGGGTCAAACACAATGACCGGCATCAGTTGGCCGCGGATTCGTTGTGGATGGCGGCGGGCATACCCCATCAGAGTGTCGGCCAGCGCGGCCCGAGACGCGAGGGGGCTTTGGCCGCCGGGCGCGCCCGTCAGCAGGTCGTTAAACGACACCGTCCATGCGTCGCCTCGCAGCATGGCGTCGATCAGCGTGCCCTTCAGGACGTTGTGCGAGAAGTTGAAGAACAGCGACAGCGGCGAATAGGTCGCCTCCAGTGGGTCGAGGGCGGCGAATGCCGGTCGCAAGGGACCCGCCATGGCGCGAAGGCGCTGGCTGAAGGGGCCTGAGTTCAGAAGCGACGAGGTGTCGGCGGTGAGACTGCCGAAGAGGGCTTCCGCCGCGACTTCCAGCGCCGGCCCGTCGGTCCCGCCGTTCGCCTGCCGCTCGTATTCCCCGAGGACCAGGTCCGCGGCGTAGTGCAGCCAGGGATAGTCGGCGAAGTTGTCGTCCCGCATGGCCTCTGTGCTGCGCGCATAGGTGGCATGAAACCCGAACCGGAGGTGCGCGCCCATGCTGGCCGCGTGACCAAGCGCGACGCCGAGCTGTCGGCGCGGTGAGAGGGCGCGCACCTGGAGGAGCAGCGAATGGTAGCCGCGTTCGTCCGGCTCGTAGTGCGACGTGGCAATCAGCAGCAGTGTTTCCGGATCGGAAACAAACGGCTGGCCGCTGCCTTGTCCACCTTGCAGCAGATCCAGGAGGGCTCCCACGCGCCCAAGCGCGCCATCGGGATCGTCGGTGTCCCACACGCGCAACGCGAGCAGGGACAACACATGGAAGAAGTAGTAGTCGGCAAGGATCGACAGTGTTGTGGAATCGGGCGGCCCTTGACCGCGCACTCGACGAACGAAGTCCAGCACATCAACCGGGATGATCTCGGGATTGACGTGGTCCGCGACGCCGTCCCAGTCGTGCAGCGCGTGAAACCCTTCCGCCCTGGTGCGCCGATCGCACGTCGACACTGCCCGCACCATTGACGCGCGTTGACCGAGATGGCCCCAGGTGTGGGTGCGCATGGCCAGCCGAAGGTGGCCGAGTGCGTCACCCATGGTGGGCGACGAGGACGCCAGCTCGTCGGCATACTCGCGGCGCATCGCGCCTGCGAGGAGCGCCTCAAGCTGGCCCGCCAATTCATCAAAGACCGAGGCCGACATGGCGTCGCGATTCTACCTTCTCTCTGGTAGCATGCGCGCCATGGTCAAGGATCTTCTCGCGCTCCATGAACGGTATCGGTGCCTCGGGCCGCGGTTTGCGCGGGCCTTCGACTTTGCCCTTGCGACGGACTTCACCGCGATGGCCGACGGCACCTATCCGGCGGCCGGAGACGATGTGCGGGCTCTGGTGCAGCGCTACGTGACCAAGGCGCCAGGTGAGGGAAGGTGGGAGGCGCATCGCTCCCACATCGATCTGCAGTTGGTGGTCAGCGGGGAAGAGCACATCGGCGTGGCGCCGCTTGGCACCCTCGTGGCCGAGCCCTATGACGAGGCCAAAGACCTGCTGTGGTTGACTGGCAACGGCGACGAGGTCACACTGCGTCCCGGAGACTTCGTGTTGCTGTGGCCCGAAGATGGGCATATGCCTGGCATGGCCATCGCCGACCCCGTGCCGGTGCTGAAAGTGGTCTTCAAGATCGCCGTATCTTAGCCGACCCCGGGACCACGGGACCCACGACTCTGAGTATCGCTTCGCCGTACGCCGCGATCTTCGCCGGACCAATACCGTTGATTTCCCCCAGGTCGGACAACGAGCGAGGGATCTCAGCGGCGATCGCGTCCAGTGTCTTGTCGTGCAGCACCACATACGCCGGCACTGCGCGTGTGCGTGCCTCATCACGACGCCACTCTCGCAGTGCGGTCAAGATCCCTTCATCAGGCTGAGATCCCGCGCCTGGACGTGCGATGGTCGCCCCCGTCGCGCGCACGCGTGTTGCCTTCTTCGCTGCCTTACGGCTGCCAGGCGACTTCACGCGAACGGTTGGCACCAGCAGCGCGATCGTCGTCTGGCGACCCGACATCACGTCGCGGCCGACGGCGGTCAGTCGCAATGTCCGATAGATATCCGGCGAACTGAGCAGCGCGCCTGCGCCCACAAGCGCATCGATCCACTTCTCGATCAGTCTCGGATCGTGATCCCTGAGGAGGCCGGTTGTCGAGAGCGATACGAGCGCATCTGGCAGTTCTTCGGTTTGGCCCACAAGCATCGCCGCGATCTTGCGACGGCCCCATCGCTCGCCACTGCGCGCCACGCCCGACAGAATCTTCCGCACGAACAGCAACTGATCATCAGAAAGCGCCGCACGCCGCAGGCAGTTGCCGCACGACTGGCAATCGGCCCCGGCGTCGGGATCGCCGAAGTACCGGAGAATGGTCATGCGCAGGCAGCCGGTGCCATCCGCGTACGCCACCATGCGTTTGAGCTTGAGGTGCTCGAGTGTGCGCCGCCGGTCCTGTTCTCCAGGATCGGTCTCGCCTCCATCCCGCCCACCGTCTTCGTCGCGTTTGTCGATCAGGAACTCGCGCGTCTTCACGTCCACGTAGTTCCACAGGAGCGTGGCCACGGCCTGCCGCCCATCGCGGCCCACGCGGCCCACTTCCTGATAGTAGGCCTCCACCGACGCGGGCAGTTCCTTGTGCACCACCACTTCAAGATCGGGCCGATCGATGCCCATGCCGAACGCATTCGTGGCGCAGACCACCTGCAGCGTTCCGGCGGCAAACGCGTCCTGTACGCGCGTGCGTTCGGTGTCACTCAGGCCCGCGTGATACGCCGCCGCAGCAATGCCCGCATCGACGAGTGTCTCTGATGCGTCTTCAGCGCTCTTGCGCGTGGAGGCGTATACCAGCGATCGACTCCTGCCGACCAGTTCGGGCAGGAGGGCTCGCTTCTCTTTGTCCCCAGTGACGGGCCGCACACGAAGTTCGATGTTCGGCCGGTCGAATCCCGACACAAACACCTGCGGTTCGCGCATGCCGAGGAGCGCGACGATGTCGTCGCGGACTTCCGGGGTGGCGGTGGCGGTGAAGGCAAGCACCGGAGGCCGCCCTGGTCCATCGTCGCTCCGGTGACAGGCCTCGGCGGCGTCGGCCAGGCGGCGGTAGTCGGGGCGGAAGTCGTGGCCCCATTCCGACACGCAATGGGCTTCGTCCACGACGAACCGCGCCACCGGCCAGCCGTGCAGCGCCGAGATGAAGTAGTCGGAGGCGAATCGTTCTGGTGCGACGTACAGCAGGCGAAGGGCGCCCGCGTGCGCCCGGCGCAGTACGTCGCGGCGTTCGTCGGCCGTCTGGCCCGAATGCAGTGCCGCGGCCCCGATACCGCGTTTCACCAGCTCGTCCACCTGGTCCTTCATCAGGGAAATCAGGGGAGAAACGACCAGCGTCAGTCCCGGCAACGCCACGGCCGGCAACTGGAAGCACAACGACTTACCCGAGCCAGTCGGCATCACGGCCAGCACGTCAGCGCCGGTCATGGCCGCCTCGACGATGGGCACCTGGGGCGGTCGGAGCGCCGGGTGGCCGAAATATTGATGCAAGAGGTCGAGCGGGGAAGAAACGGCGGACATGGCCAGTCTCACGAGTGTGGCAGATCAACAGCGATTGTGTGAACAGATGATGCGCGGTCAATTGCAGGTTGACGTCAACAACCGCGCGAAAACCACCGTATACCCATGCATCATGGCTCAGCCGACTTTGTTACCGACGTGGCGTATGTTCGTTGGCGGCCTGGCCGCGCTGGCTGGCGCGCTTGCGTGGCCGTCGGTTCCGGCCCTGGACGCTCAGCAGGCGCCGCCTACGTGTGCCGTGACCGGCAGAGTGCTGAGCGGCACCACGCCGCTGCCCGGCGTCTCGGTGACCGTGCGGGCCGGCGAGCGACTGGTCGCCGCGACGTCGACTGGCGTTGACGGCTCCTACAAACTGTCGGTGCCGCCGGGGGCCGAATATCGCATCGCTGTGGAGATGACGGCCTTCGCGCGAGGGGAGCAGGTGGTGGCGTTTGGTGAGGCCCCGTGCCAATCGAAGACGGATTTTGCGCTGGTGCTCGCATCCCGTGTTCCGAACGCCGCGACGGTGGCTCCGCCGCCTACGGCACCCGCGGCGGCCGCCGCAGGGGCTGGACAGCGCTTTGCGACGTTGAATGTTCAGGCGAACCAGGCCGCCGCGGCCGCCCTTCAGGTGGCACCGCCCGACAGGCAGACCGAGCAGGCGGCGATGGCCCTGCTGCCTCCCGGCTTTTCTACCGAACTTTCGAACGAGGCGGTGGCCATCAACGGGCAGATGGCGAGCATTGACCGCGCGATGATGGGCGATCGCCTTGGCGCGATCACCCGTGGCGAATTTGATCCCGCCACCGGCACGTTCGCGCCAGGTGCTGAGCCGGCGCAGGGGCCCGGTGGCCGCGGCGGCGGTCCCGGAGGGCCCGCGGGACGAGGCGGTGCGGGAGATTTTCAGATCGGTGGTCGTGGCGGTCGCGGCCAGAGCCTCTTCCAGGCCACGGCCAACTACAGCTACAGCGGATCAGCCCTCGACACCGCGCCGTATCAACTGCGATCGGACACGCCGGCGGTCACGAACCCGTACAGCCGCCAGAACTTTGGCATGACGCTGGGCGGCCCGGTGATCATTCCTGGCGTCTACAACGGAACGCGCAGGACCACGTTCACCGTGACCTACGGCGGCAATCGTGGTGCGAACCTGTTCGACCAGTACGCCACGGTGCCCACCGTGGCACAGCGCGCGGGTGATTTTTCGGCACTGAGCGGTGCGCTCATCAACCCGTCCACCGGACAACCGTTTGCCGGAAACCAGATTCCACAGGGGCAGATCAGTCAGGCGTCACTTGCGCTGCTGCGCTTTATCCCGGCGCCGAATCTGGATGGCACCAGCCGGAATTTCCACTATGTGACGACGCGTGATTCGTCGGCGAACAACGTCACGCTTCGGCTCACGCACAACTTCACCCAGGCCGCCGGTCGCGGCGCCGGGGGTGGCCGTGGAGGTGGGGCCGGAGGCGGTCGCGCCGGGGGGGCCGCCGGCCGCGGCAATCAGGGCCTGTCGGTGAACATGACCGCTCAGGTGCAGTACCGAGGGAACAGCAGCGAGCAGGCGAATGTGTTGCCCGAGCTCGGCGGCACCAGCAGTGGTTCGTCCATCGCGGTGCCCATCACCATCAATATTTCGAAGAATCGCGTCCAGCACGCGATCACGCTCAACTACGCGCGCACGACATCCTCCACCGCCAATCACTTCGCCTCTATCGAAGACGTGGCGGGCAATGCCGGCATTACCGGGGTATCGACCGATCCCATCAGCTGGGGCGTGCCCTCCCTTTCGTTCTCCACCTTCTCAAGTGTGCGTGACACAACACCGAGTTCCAGGCGCGACACGCGCTGGTCGTTGGGATACGGATTGACGAAGCCCTTCCAGCAGCACACCCTGCGAATGGGTGGTGACGTACGCCAGGACATGGCGAAGAGCCAGTCAGACGCCAACGCGCAGGGCGCGTATACGTTTTCGGGTCTCTATTCGAGCGGCTCCTCGCAGGTCAGAGGCGGCGGCTACGACTTTGCGGACTTCCTGCTGGGCCTTCCGCAGCAGGCGACGGTGAACTATGGCCTCGGCGAGGTGAGTCTGCGCGGTCGTTCGTTCAGTCTGTATGTGCAGGACGACTGGCGGAAGGCCGCGAACCTGACCCTGAACCTCGGCCTGCGGTATGAGCTCATTCTTCCGTTTGTCGAGACCAACGGCCACATGGTGAATCTCGACGCCGCGCCGGGATTCACGGCAGTCACGCCGGTGATCTCCGGGCAGTCCGGCGCCTACTCGGGGCGGTATCCCGATGGATTGATTCGCACCGACGCCAACAATATCGCGCCGCGTGTGGGGTTTGCCTGGCGCGTGGCGCAAGGCACCATCGTCCGCGTGGGCTACGGCATCAGTTACAACGCGGGATCGTATTCGTCGATGGCGAGGCAGATGGTCAACCAGCCGCCATTTGCGACGACCAATACAGCAATCGGCGATCTCACGAATCCGCTGTCGATCACAAATCCTCTCGCCACGGCCACACCAGACCAGGTCACCAATGACTATGGCGTGGATCTGAACTACGTGCTGGGAATGGTGCAGACCTACAACACCGATATTTCCCGAGACCTGACGCAGGTCTGGAACCTGGGCGTGAGCTACACGCACATTCGGGGATCAGACCTCGACATCGTGCGCGCGCCCAATCGTGGCCCAAGCGGCCTGTTGCTGGACGACGTGCAGCCGTTTGAATGGCAGAGTTCCGAGGGGTCATCGCGACTGCACGCGGCAGAGTTCAGGCTGACCCGACGGCCGGTGCGTGGCATTGGCGGCGGCGTGTCCTACACGCTGGCCCGCTCCCGAGACAACGCGTCGTCGATGGGTGGTGGCGGGACGGTGGTTGCCCAGAACGACAGAGATCTGCAGGCGGAATGGGGGCTGTCGAGTTTTGACCGACGCCATCAGGTGAACGCCAACCTCAATGTGGATCTGCCGTTTGGCGTCGGCCGCCGCTTCTTCACGAATGGTGGCGTCTGGGGCAGCATTCTCGGCGGCTGGCGGTTCACGACAAACTTCACGCTGCAGTCGGGCACGCCACTCACCGTGAGAGTGACCGGGGCTGCCAGCAGCGTTGCCGGCGGCGCTGGAGGAACGCTCCGGGCGAACTACGACGGATCGAACATCCGCATCTCGAATCCGACGATCGATCAATTCTTCAATACGTCGGCGTTTTCGGTTCCCGACGCGGGCACCTACGGCAACTCGTCGCGCAACCTGGTCATTGGTCCTGGCAGCCGGCTTCTGAATGCGCAATTCTCCCGCGACCTTCGTTTTGGAGGCAACCGCGTGATGAGTTTGCAGCTCAATGCGAACAATCTCCTCAACACGGTCAATTACAGCGGCGTGAATACGAGCATCAACTCACCGTCGTTCGGGCAAATCACGTCGGTGCGGCCCATGCGCTCGATGACCTTCAACGCGCGCTTCCGGTTCTGAGCAGGCAGTCATGACGACGACACACGCAAGCATATCCGCCGCCCTCACGCTCGTTGCCGGTTTCGTCGCGTGGTCGGCGCCCAGCCCGGCGGCCCAGCAGCAGGCGAAGCCCCCGGTCTTTCGGGCGAACCTCTCAATCGTGTCTGTGGACGTCATCGTCCGCGACAAGGACGGCAAGGTCGTTCGCGGATTGACGGCCGAGAACTTCGAGTTGGTCGAGGATGGCCGCGCGCAGGAGGTACGGACGTTCGCTTTCGAGGAAATCAAGGACGCGCCTTCCGCGGTGGTCTCGGTTAACCTGCTGGCGGGTGTGGCCGAGAAGGCCCTGGCGAGTACGGCGAGCGGCGCGCGGCCGGCCGCCGCGGCCCCTGAGCCTGCTGCGGCAACCGGGCCCATGCGCTCGGAGGACCTCGCGGGCCGCAGGATGGTGATCCTGTTGTTTGACACCAGTTCCATGCAGCCCGAAGACGTGCAGCGTTCCGTCGATTCAGCGCGCAAGTACGTGGCCGAGCAGATGAGTACGTCCGACCTCGTGGCCGTGACCACGGTCAGCAGCATCCTGACGGTGTTGACCGACTTTACTGCGGACCGCGACAAGGTCTCGGCGGCGCTCAATCAGCTGTCGTACTCAGACGGCACCGAGACGCCTCCGCCGAGCGCGGCGACAGCGGCCACTGACGAAGCCGCAGCGGCAGCGACCGAAGAGACCGCGGCCGATGCGGAAGCCGCCGAACTTGAGATGTTCAACAACGATCTGCGCCTGCGTGCGTTAAGGACGCTGGCGGAGTCGCTGACGCTCATCGAACAGAAAAAGGCGATCGTGTACTTCAGCGCGGGGATGCAGCGGAGCGGTCAGGACAATCAGGTGGAACTGCGGTCGGCGATCAACGCCGCGGTGCGAGCGAATGTCTCGATTTACCCGATCGACACGCGCGGCCTGCAGGCGGTGGTGCCTGGCGGTGACGCGCGCCAGGCGAGTGGCCGCGGCCAGGCGATGTTCAGCGGTCGCGGAATGTCGCGGCAGTTTGCCCAGCTCGCGGCGTCACAAGACACGCTGGTGTCACTGGCCGCCGATACCGGCGGACGAGCCTTCACCGATACCAACAACTTTGGCGAGGCGTTCGCGCGCGTGCAGCGCGACATGTCGGCCTACTACCTGCTCGGGTACAGCAGTTCAAACAAGAATCAGGACGGGCGCTTCCGGCGCATCCAGGTGCGGCTCAAGAAAAACGACACCGGGTACCGGCTTGAGGCGCGTTCGGGATACTACGCGGATCGCGACTTCAGCCACACGTCGAAAACCGATCGCGAAGCGCTCCTCGAAGAGCAGCTGTTCGCCGCCGTCTCGGTTACCGATTTGCCCGTGATCGCCAGCGCGATGTACTTCCGTCTGGCGGCCGACAAGTACTACGTGCCGGTGGCGGTGTCGGTCCCCGGGTCGGCCGTGCCCGTGACTGAGGGCCTGAAGGAAATCACCCTTGATGTGCTCGGCCAGGTCATGGATGAGCGCGGCATGCCGGTGGGCCGGTTGCGCCAGACGATGAAGCTGCCTGCAGGGACAGAGAAGACGCTGGCCGGGAAGCAGATCCTGTATCAGTCGGGTATGACGCTGCCGCCCGGCCGTTTTTCAATCAAGGCTGTGGTTCGCGAGAATGCCACCGGCCTGATGGGCACGTTTGAAGCGGCCATCAACGTGCCTGAATTGGCGGGGCAACCGATGAAGGTCAGCTCCGTCGTGTTGAGTACGCAGGTGCAGGCCAGCACGACGAAGTCCGACAATCCCCTGATCCGGGATGGCGTCCAGATCATTCCCAACCTGACGCACGTGGTCTCACGCGGCCAGAAGATGTTCTTCTACTACGAGGTCTACGAGCCGGGCCTGACCGCCGCGAAGGTGCCCGACCTGAGGACGACCATCGCGTTCTACCGGGGCCAGGTCAAAGTGCTCGAAACCCCGGTGGTGGCCAAGGCCACCGTGGACGCGGCGAACCGCCAGGCCACGCTCTTTCAGTTCGAAGTGCCGGCCGCGTCCTTTGAGCCAGGCCTTTATACCTGCCAAGTCAATATCATCGACGAGGTGTCAGGCCGATTCGCGTTTCCGCGCGTCGTATTCTACGTACGATGACTCCCAAGCCCGGAATCGTGTCCAGCGGTTGGCTGGCGGCCAATTCCACCTTCACCCGCAAGGATGATCGGCCGGTTGGCCGGGCCTTCATGGTCTCAATGCTGCTGCATGGGGTGGGGCTGGCCGTGGTGGTCTTGTTGATGTCCATGGTGCCCGAGCGCGTGTTCGAACCGGCGCCCCCTGAGAAATACGACCTCGTGTTTGTCCGGACCGTGGCCCCGGGGGGCGG
>Ga0163151_10002335_pt1 | contig 29629 bp, 32 predicted proteins | sample OliLakLV19MP5IB2_FD_145596 | JGI IMG/M metagenome (GOLD analysis project Ga0163151, IMG submission 145596) | Freshwater microbial mat bacterial communities from Lake Vanda, McMurdo Dry Valleys, Antarctica - Oligotrophic Lake LV.19.MP5.IB-2 | ecosystem: Environmental > Aquatic > Freshwater >...
TCTTCAGACGAAGATGAGACGTTCAACTCTTCGCCATCACCTTCTTCAGTGATGTCAAAGGAAACGGTCTCATCTGAGTCACCGATTTCCTGCTCAAGACCTTCACCGTCAGTACCACGGACACCGGCGGCTTCGACGAAGATGGTCCAAGGAATAACAGTGTCAGATCCATCAACAGAATTCTGGACTTCGATTTCTACTGAGATCTCTGCGCGCTCACCTTCCTCAACAACTGCGTCGAGGCCGGTAAAGCGGTAGGTCGTCGTAGCATCTTCATCATCCTCGAGCCAGTCATCCTGGTCGGAGACGTCTTCAGAAGCAACTTCTTCACCGTTCACCATGATGGTGATCGTGTCGAAGGTGTTCCAAGGCTCATCTTCCTGACCAGCACCTGCAGTGGTGTTGAAGGAGAGGTCAAGGCGTGCAAGCTCGACGTCTGCATCTTCGACATCAAATTCGAAGACTGCAACTTCGCCGCTCATACCTTCCTCGATCTCATCATCATCACCGTCCTGAGCTTCGAAGTCTTCGAGAGAAGCTTCGCCGCCGGAAAGTGATCCGCCGGTTGAGCCGCCGGTAGAACCACCAGTGGTGGAACCGCCTGCGTTTACCTTAGCGCGAGTGATCGGGCCAAAGTAACCTACTGCTGGAGAGATGCCGTTCGCTGCCTGGTAGGCTGCGAGCGCTGCCTGTGTCTGGGCACCGAAGTAGCCAGTTGCACCTGCAGGAATTGAGTAACCGCCCGCGATAAGCCAAGTCTGGAGAGATGTAACATCTGCACCAGTTGAACCGATCGTGAGATCCATCATGAAGGCTGCGCGCGCTGCCGGAGCAAACGACGCGAAGGACATCACGACGAGGCCAAGCATTGCGACTACTGCCGCAACCTTAGCAATTGAATTCGTACGAGTCATAGATTCGTGTTTTGTAATTTTTTGAAGCGCACACGATGCGGTTTATAAGATGCACCGCATGCGCGACATTTCGATTTTAGTAATCCAGTGCGAACGGTCGCCCGTCCGCACCTTCTTTATTTTCATGCTATCCAACAGCGCCAAAGTATCGACCTCTGGCCCCATCGGTTAGCTAGCAAAGTGAGGTTTCATTCTGAAATTCATCCGTAACAGCATTCAGCATACGTTCCGTATCGTTCGCCCTCAGTTTATGAAGACGACCGATTGCGCAGTACATGACCGCGACTTTCGTTGTTCCCTTATGTAGTTTTCAACGTACGAACCGCGCCGAGCGTAACCGCTCTCGGGCGTACTAGCTAGTATACCTAGGAGAGCGGTGAATAACGGCTGTAGTCCGTGTGGATAAGGGATGAACGGGGTAAACGCAAAATAGGCCTTGCCGGCCTTTTTCATACGCTTATCTCCCTGCCATATCCACTCCTATACACTATAGGACAAAACGACGAAAGTCAAAGACTACACGGCTTCCGTAAGCGTATAGGACGTCCAGCGTCGCTCCCCTGTCTTTGAGACTTTGCCGTCAAGGACAAGTGCTTGGAGCTCCCGCTGAATTGTCTTCTCGCTGACGTCTCGTATCACCGTGGAAATGTCCTTTATAAAGGACGGACCTTTCGATCGGAGCACCGAAAGTATGGCCTCTCGACGATTAGATTTTTCAGCACTATCAGACGCTTTTGGTGTCTCTGACGCAGATTCACGTGCCGGACGAGGTGCTTGGGAATGGTCGCGGCGAGGCGCTGAAGGACGTGGTAGCTGACGCGATGTCGGCGCGCTACGAGACAAGACGGCAAGCGAGGGAGCGTCTTCAAACGAAAGTTTTGGCTCCTCGTATACCGCTGCCTCCTTCAAAAGAAGATGGGCTTCACGCGAGATGAGTTCAGCATTCATGGGTGAAAGGAGTCCTGCGGCTCGAGCAATCGAGAGCACGCTTGAGAGTGCGAGGAGCGCACGCGAAAGCGCATCACGCGAAGCAAGCGGAGTCAAAATGGACGCATCAATAAGTTCAATAGAGATGCGGTGCACCCGATCACGAAGTGCTGGTGCGTCCTTGAATGCAGGGAGAATCAGGTAGAGCGCTTTTGCGAGTCGTTCCGATTTCTTATACAGATATACCCTCTGTATGTCCTTTTCGAATATGTTTGAGAATATGGATTTATCTAGGACGAAATCATCAAACTCACTACGGCCTACGCCTGTCTTTTGTGGTGATTGTCCTCCCTTCTGTCCTATATAATCCATTGTGTGTCCGATAGTTGTCCGTATATCTCTTAAGGACAAGTATACTCCTTCCCGTTGGAATGCAAATGCCATTCCGTCCTAGAAAGGAAGCTGGTCATCTGCGCTATCGAAATAGAGATGGTTACTCGTTGTGACGTCGTGGTAGCAGGAAACCTTCCCAGACTACCTGTGGAAAAGAACGTGTATCCGTAGAGAGTGCTAAAATGCCACGAGTGAAACGCAAGAAGCGCAAGGCAGAACGAGAGAGCTCGTATGATGGAATCGTCGCGTGGGTCGCGGCGATCGCTTTGATTGCGCTTGGCCTTATTCTTTTCCTTGCCGCATTCGGATTCGAGAGTGGCTTTGCTGGGGACGGCATCTACGCAACTGCTGCATACCTTTTTGGTGTTGGCGCGTTCGTGCTCCCCTTCATCATGATTGGAGCAGGTGTCTTCCTTATACTGAAGAAGAATCCCGTGTCGCTTACTACCGGACTCGGTAGTGCTCTTATTGTGCTTTCGGTTCTCTCCTTCCTCGGACTCGTACTTCCTCCTCACGGCGGAATCCTTGGTGCATTCCTTGGCGGACTTATGGCCGACCTCTTTGGTATGGGTGGTGCACTCATCCTTCTTATTGCTCTTGCTGCAGTCGGTCTTGTAGTTGCAACCGACATCGTCGCACTCTTCGCCTCACTTACTCGTGCCGCAGAAGATGCAAAGGACGCGCTTGGGTCGGTGAAGCTTCCTTCCCTTAAGAAGGGTAACGAAGATGAGGTGGAAGAAGACTCTGAAGAGCCGCTAGAAAAAGAGGAGCAGGAAATGCTTCCCGAGCGCGAACCGACCGTAAAGATGTTTAACGACGTACGCGAAGGTAAACAAAAAGCACCAGCCATTCCGAACTTCGACGCTGAGTACCACGCTCCCCCGCTCTCTCTTCTTGGTGAAGACAAAGGAAAGCCGGGCGTTGGCGACATCAAGGCAAACGCCAATATCATCAAGCGTACGTTCCAGAACTTCGGCATCCCTGTTGAAATGGACGAGGTGTCAGTCGGCCCTACCGTCACGCGGTACGCCATAAAGCCTGCGGAAGGCGTGCGCCTCCAAAAGATCATCAGTCTCCAGAACAACCTCGAACTCGCCCTTGCGTCTCACCCAGTCCGTATCGAAGCTCCCATCCCAGGCAAGTCTCTTGTAGGTATCGAGGTTCCGAATGCTCAAAAGGCAATGGTTGGTCTTGGCGGTGTACTCTCCGCTCCGGAATGGGGTGCGTCTGATAAGCCGCTCCTTGCTGCGGTTGGTCGCGACATTAGCGGAACCCCGCACTACTCAAACATCGCGAAGATGCCGCACGGACTTGTTGCGGGCGCGACCGGCTCTGGTAAGTCAGTTGCTATCCATGCACTCATCACCTCACTCCTATATAGGAACGGTCCCAACCAGCTGCGCTTTATCATGATTGACCCGAAGCGCGTTGAACTAACCGCCTACAACGGTATTCCCCACCTCCTCACACCTGTCATTACCGACGCCAAGAAATGTATCCTTGCGCTCAAGTGGGCAGCAAAGGAAATGGATCGCCGCTACAACGTGCTTGAGGAGAAACAGGTGCGCGATATCGATTCCTACCATAAGAACATCGTTGAGCCGGCCAAAAAGCGTGGTGCGGAAGACATGCCAGAGTCGATGCCCTACATCGTCATCGTGCTCGACGAGCTCGCCGACATCATGCAGTCCTACCCTCGTGAGCTTGAAGCGGGCGTTGTCCGTCTTGCACAGATGTCACGCGCTGTCGGTATTCACCTCGTACTCTCAACTCAGCGTCCATCGGTGAACGTCATCACTGGCCTTATCAAAGCAAACGTGCCGACCCGCATGGCCTTGCAGGTGGCGTCCCAGATAGACTCTCGTACCATTCTTGATCAGGGCGGTGCAGAAACACTCCTTGGCGCTGGAGACATGCTTTATATGTCTGCAGATATGCAGAAGCCTGTCCGTCTCCAAACCGCCTTCATCAGCGAGCAGGAAGTGAAGAAGGTCGTCTCCTATATTAAGGAACACAACGCAGGAGCACTCGGTTCCCTTGATCTTGGCGCAGGTCAAAACGGTACCGGCTACGAACCGAACGACGCTATCATGCTTTCTGATGAGGATGACGTAGACGATGACATGTACATGGAAGCGAAAGCTGCTGTTGAAGCGGCTGGACGCGCGTCCACGTCCTACCTCCAACGCAAGCTTCGTATCGGATACTCACGTGCCGCACGTCTCATGGATCTTCTTGAGAGCAAGGGCGTCATTGGCGCCGCAGACGGTTCTCGTCCCCGCGATGTTCTCTCTCGTGTCGGTAGCGTCCCTGCTCCTGAAGAAGAGCAGCAATTCTAAATGGCCCTCAAAGGATTCATCGCCCTTGTCCTTGTAGCGCTCCTTGGCTACGGGCTTATTGAGGCGCGCCATCTCATTTCTGGACCCTCCATAGAGCTCACTACCCCCACCTCTTACACAAGTTTCCCTGACGGCTTCATTGAAATTTCGGGGAGGGCCAGAAATACTGAGGATCTACGCCTCAATGGAGGACCGTTATTAATCGACGAAGAAGGCCGTTTTTCTGAGACGATTCTCCTCCCAAAAGGGGGCGGTATACTATCTCTTACTGCGACCGACCGATTCGGCAGAGTAGTCACCGAACGACGCACCATATTCGTACCCTAACCATCTATGGCACCAAAAAAGAAAGCAGTAAAAAAGACCGGCACCGCACACGACATCACGCCGAACGTAAACGTAGATGAGGGTGGCGAACCGACAGCAAGCGGCAAGAGCAAAGCAATAGAGCTTGCGCTCAAAGAGATTCGCACCAAGTTCGGCGACGAGGCCATCATGACCTACGGCAGCGGTAAGGTCGCTGCCCTTCCCTTCATCCCAACCGGCTCTCTTGGTCTTGATGCTGCGCTCGGCATTGGTGGACTTCCTCGTGGCCGCATCATTGAAATATTCGGTCCCGAGTCTTCTGGTAAGACGACGCTTGCTCTGCACGTTATTGCAGAAGCACAAAAGAAAGGAGGCACCTGTGCTTTCGTCGATGCAGAACACGCCCTTGATCCTGAGTACGCTCGTAAAATAGGCGTGAAGCTTCCCGAGCTTCTCATCTCCCAGCCAGATACCGGCGAACAGGCACTTGAGATTGTTGAGTCTTTGGTTCGCGCCAACTCAATCGACGTCATTGTCGTCGACTCAGTCGCTGCTCTCACCCCAAAAGATGAGATCGAGGGCGACATGGGTGCTTCCCAGATGGGAAAGCAGGCACGCCTTATGTCTCAGGCTTTGCGTAAGCTGACCGCAATCACAGCAAAGTCGAAGACCATCATCATCTTTATTAACCAGATTCGCATGCAGATTGGTGTTATGTTCGGAAACCCCGAAACAACGACCGGCGGTAAGGCACTTAAGTTCTATACCTCAGTCCGTCTCGATATTCGCCGCATCGCTCAGATTAAGAAAGGCGAAGAGATTGTGGGTGGTCGCGTGCGCGTTAAGGTCGTGAAGAATAAGGTCGCTGCCCCCTTCAAGACTACTGAGTTCGACCTTCTCTACAACGAAGGCATCAGCCGTGAAGGTGAAATCATCGCCCTTGGTGAGAAGTACGAGGTGATTCAGAAGTCCGGCACGAGCTATAAGTACGGCGAAACATCGCTTGGTCGCGGATACGATGCAACGCGCACGTTCCTCCGTGAGAACAAGCCGATCGCAAACGAGATACTGAAGCAGATTCAAGCAAAGCTCGCAGCCGTATAAGCAAAAAGAAAACCGCTCCCATCTGGAGCGGTTTTCTTTTTCACTTCCCTACGCGCGTGAAGGCGCAAGGACGGTAACTGCTCGGAGTGATTCCCGGATAAGAAATCCGGCGGCAAGAAGCGCAACGATGGAGAATGCCTGTACCGCCACGCCCGTATGGATAAATGCGTAGGCAAAGAAGTTGATGAACGCAGTGACGTCCGTAACGCTTGGCATATTACGGAACACCATCTCTACCCAGACTGCCCTACTGACGGCATAGACGGATGCAACCACGAGAACTACACAAAGGGCACCCGTCGAAACGAAGGGTCGCATGGTGTGTATGGCGCGAACCCGCGACATCACAATGGTTTTGGTATTAGTCATAGGTGGTGGTTTGATCCATTGCTTGCTTAAACTGCTTCTTCGCACGGTGCACGCGAGTCTTAACGGCCGACACCGAAAGTTGTTCGCTTGCCGCTATTTCCTCTTGTGTCTTCCCTTCTATGAACTGGAGACGCAGGATGCGGCTGGCGGCTTCTGGTATCCGGGAGAGTGCCGCAAGCACTTCGCTCCGAATCGAAAGGTCGTCGAGGAAGTCCTCCGTATCTGCCGCCTTCTCATATAACTCAGGATCGAGCTCTGCGGTTACTCCCCGATGCTTCTTAAGTTTCTGGTACCGCGTGAACGCAAGCCGCGTCAAAATGGCATACGCCCAGGAGGAGAAGGTTGCTCCTTCCTGAGGCGTGAATCGGTCTGCGTAGAGGTAGATGCGGGTAAAGCAGTCCTGCACCACTTCCTCGGCATCTTCTACTACATAGAGGATACTCTTTGCCTTCCTAAGAAACGCATCCTCATAGCGGTCGACGAGAATACCGAAAAGCTCTGGCTCCTTTCGTGAGCGCCTGAGAATCTCGTGATCGGGCACATCCTTGAGGCTGACATCCATATCTTGTATAGTACCGCTAACCGGACCGACCGGCATTTTTATTGCTGAACTCGGCCCTGTACGTCTAACTCCCTTCCTTATGGCCATCCTCTCATACAACGACATCCTCCAGAAAAAGGTTATTGAATACAACGGCGAGCCGTACAAGGTCATCTCGTCCCATATTTTCCGTATGCAGCAGCGTAAGCCGGTAAACCAGACCAAGCTCCAGCACCTCGTCTCAGGACGTGTTATCGAAATCTCTTTCCATCAAAACGAGAGCGTGCCTGAAGCTGCCATCGAGAGCATGGAGGCAAACTACCTCTACACCAATCGTGGTGAGTCCTGGTTCGCAGAGAGCGGAAACGCAAAGAATCGTTTCTCCTTCCCTGAAGATGCCGTGCACGACAAGGTACAGTGGCTGGTCCAGAACGCCGTTGTTGACGTGATGGTCTACAAGGAAAAACCCATCACCCTCGACATCGCGGTCAAAGTCGATCTCAAGGTAAAGGAGGCTCCTCCTGCAGTTAAAGGTGACACCGCAACCGGTGGCAACAAGCTCGTGACACTTGAAAGTGGCGCGACCGTTAACACTCCCTTGTTCATCAACGAAGGAGACGTGCTGCGTATCAACACGGATACCGGCGAATACGTCGAACGCGTCTCAAAGGCATAAAAGAAAAACCCGCGGTATCGCGGGTTTTTCTTTTCGTCAGCTTACGCTGCGAGGTATGGCATGAGGGCCATAAAGCGGGCGCGCTTAACGGCAAGTGCCACTTCGCGCTGCTTGTCAGCCGGCATGCCGGTGCGCTTCTTGGAGAGGATCTTTGCGTGCGGGTTCGTGAACTGGCGCAGATATGCGACGTCCTTGTAGTCGACGAACTTCTTGACCTCTACCTCTTCGCGCTCTGATTGATGTGCCATAGTTCCCGTACGTTACCGTAGTCCCTCTAGGTTGTCAAAATGCGGCCTAGAACGGTATGTCCTCCGGATTGATCTCCTCCTCAGGGTAGTTTATCTGCTCTCCAGAGTCGGTTGGCGCCTTCTGCTCAAAGTCGTCTCGGGGTCCTGCCTGACGGCTTCCGCTGTCATATCCCCCACCTCCTCCGCCACCAGCGCCATCTGAGCGTCCAGGACCGAACTGGAAGTTCTCAACAACAACCTCCGTGCGGTACTGCTTCGCACCATCCTTGTCCCAGGTACGAGTCTGGAGGCGTCCTTCAACGAAGAGTGGGCGACCTTTCTTCATGTACTGCCCAATGAGGTCGGCCTGGCGACCAAACGCAACGACGTTGTGATATTCAACTTGTTCCTTCTTCTGACCATCCTTGTCCTTGTAGACGCGGTTGGTTGCTAGTGAGAAATTGGCGACCTGCTGACCAGATGGTAATGCACGCATTTCTGGATCGCGGGTCAGGTTGCCGTACAGCTGCACTTTATTCAAATACATAGGTGATTTATTAGTTGCTACAAGCGAGGCCGGGAGAGGTCCCGACACGCTGCTCCTAGTATACAACTCCCCCTGTAAAGAAAAACCGCCCCAGAAGGGGCGGTTTTGCGGCCTAGGACTTAGGCAACTTCCTTGAGGGCTGCGTCGAGTTCCGTGTCGGAAACCTCTTCGTCAGCATCACGCTTCTCAGCGGCCTTCAGCATGATTTCGTGCATTTCTGCAGAGTGCTGTGCGGCTTCCTTGTCAGTACGAATATCGAGGAAACGGAAGATGCGGTGTTCTGCCTTTGCTGCAGCGACAACCATTTCATGACCCTCGCCATCAATCTCGTAGGCAAACCATGCAAACCAGCTTGCATCGAAGTCGCGGCGAACGCTCTGCTCGGTGCGAGACACGGTGTACGCGAGAGGGATCTTCTGAGGAGCGCCTTCTGCGACAATCTCACCCTTACCTGCTGCAAGCTCGCGAAGTACCTGGAACGCCTTCTTAGCGTCTCCTTCGGTCATCTCAGGATCAAGGTGGAAACCGAGTTCGTACACGCGACGTTCCGCGTGATCTGCATCAAGCGCGAGTTCCTGGCCCTCTTCAGCCTTAATTTCCTTCTTTGCCATAGTTCCGCCACTCTATCACGCCCCCTATGGGGTCGCAAGAACGTCAGGACCTAGGCGGCAGGTAGCTTGAAGACCCGAACGGCGTTCTCAAGGAGAGCGACCCGAGCAGCTTCCTCCTCTTCCCCGCGAATTCGGGCAATGGCCTTCACTACCTCAATGACCGCGGTCGGCTCATTCCGTTTCCCTCGACTTCCCGCAGGAGCCGCATACGGCGCATCGGTCTCGGTAATGATGCTTTCGAGAGGGAGCGCTCGTATCAATTCGTCATAATCGCTCGTAAAGGTGAGGACTGCCGTGAAGGAGCAGGTATGCCCCAGGTCTGCGATACGCTTCCCCATCGAAGGACTTCCCACGAAGAAGTGGAAATTCGCCTTCACGTCGGGAGCCTCCGCAAGAAGTGCGAGTGCAGCCTCATATGCGTCATCGGTTCCCTTAGAAGGACGGGCATGCACCATAAGCGGCTTGCCGCATTCTTTTGCAATTCGTATGTGTGCACGAAATACTTCTTCTTGCTTTGCGCGTACCGCTTCAGCATCCTCTGGTCGGAAAAAATCCAAGCCACACTCTCCTATCGCAACAACGCGCGGATCTTCTGCGAGCACACCCATTCTTCCTTCGTCGAAGACCTCTTCTTCGGCATGGTTCGGGTGAAGGCCAACGGCGGCAAAGAGTGTCTTTCTGTCCGCAAGTTCAAGCGCTGCTTCGCTCGCGTTATGGCTCGTACCAACGAGCATTCCGCCCACCTCTCCTTCACGCATGCGCGCAAGCACTGCTGCACGATCATCGTCGTACTGCTCAAACTGTATGTGACAGTGCGCGTCGAAATATTTCATCGCTTGAAGCCTAGCATAAAAAGTTGAAAGGCCGCCGGATATTTCCGTACGGCCTTTTCAGGTCTTAGACCCGTTCGAGAACAGAGTTCCCTGCCTGAAGCAGTGCTGTTCGCGCTGCTATTCGCGCCTCAGTTTCTTGCACAAACGTAGGGATAAATCCCCATGCGCCAGAATGATGAAGGTGCAGCTCAAGCTCACCGGTTTCGTGTCTGGAGTAGAAAAGAGAGTGGGTACCCTTCTTGTCATACACCAGCACGCGAACACCCGGATTTTCGTTCAGAATTTGGACGGAATTCATTTTCTGCTCCATGTCACTGTGACACGTCATCTCTTTGAACACCGCCACCATCGGTCCATTAATACATTACCCTAAAATGGTCAAAAGTCAATGTACTACCAAGGAAAAGCCGCCGGATTGCTCCGACGGCTTTCTTCTTTGTCTTGCGCGTTACCGCACCTTGCGTCCAGTCTGATTCATCAATCGAATGGCCGCAGTGAGCGTGTCGCGTTTTTCCATGTCGTCCACTTCCCCGCCTGAAATCCCCGGATGTTGTTCTTCTTTCCATCCGCGATAATCTTTGCGGAAGGTCCAGAGAACGAACCCAGAAATGACAGTCGGTCGCGTTGAGCGAACGACCACGGTGTCTGCGGTCTCCGAAGCGATAGTCGCGATGGCGCGACGTTCACCTTTGGAGCCGGGACGAGAGAAGCCGGACCACAGCGAAGGGACGGACGGGATAGGAAGTACAGCATAGTTGGTGAGGCCGTAGGGTTTCATTTTTAGCTCCATGTTGTTGAAGCTTCCCTTTCGACACCTCACCATCACCAGTACGTATAATAGCACCATACGGCGCTTTTGTCAATCGCAACTTAGCCCGTATCTAAGCCACCAAACGCGGGAACAGGTTCTCTGGTTTCTTGTTCTCAAGAACCGCGGTATGTATCGCTTCGCTTGTTGACGGCATGAACGCGTGGAGGAAACGCCCAATCCAATACACCTCTGCAGCCAACTCACAAATAATCTCCTTCCCTTTCTCGGCATCAGTCTTCACCACCTTGAATGGTTCTTCCGCCGTCATGCGTGCATCCGCAGCAGCAATACGCTCAAAGACGTAGTCGAGCGCGTGACCAAACTCAAACGATGCGAGTGCTTCGGTAAGCTCGGACGGAAACGGCGCGGCCTCCGGAGCAGGTATAGGCCCATCGAGATGGGTCTCGGCAAGTTTCATCACGCGCGCCACAAGATTACCTAGTCCGTTTACCAGGTTTGCGGTATACCACTCATCCAGTCGCTCCCAGGTAACGTCTGAGTCTTCAAATGGATGAACGTGACGGAGGAGCAAGTAGCGCGTCGCGTCAGTTCCGTATTTCTTCACCAAGTCGTACGGATGAATTACATTACCAAGTGACTTGGACATTTTCTGTCCGCTTGAAGTGATGAAACCGTGATAAAAGATTTGATCCGTATTTTTGATTCCCGCAGACATGAGCATTGCCTGGAAAATAAGTGACTGGAACCGCACCTGATCTTTACCCGCTACCTGCATCACCTTTCCTTCGTTCCAGAACGTGGTGAAGTCTCCCTCTTCAGTAGGCCATCCAAGTGTTGAGATGTAATTAGTGAGTGCGTCAAACCAAACGTACATAACTTGTGCGTCATCTCCGGGAACCGGAACGCCCCACGACAACCGTGCCTTCTCGCGCGAAATACTAAAGTCCTCAAGTCCTGCCTGTACAAACGCAATCGCTTCTTCGCGTCGCCATTCCGGAACAACAACCGCGTCTGCGGAAAGATACGTGAGAAGCGCCTTCTCATACTTACTAAACCTAAAGAAGTAGTTCTCCTCCGTGATTTGTTCTGGAGTAAGGTTTGGGTGCACTGAACACTTCCCCTCAACAAGATCTTTCTCGGTTTTGTAGGACTCACAGCCAACGCAATACAAACCGGTGTAGCTTTTCTTGTAGATGTCGCCCGCAGCTTCGCAGCGCTTCCACATCTCCTTTGCAGCTGCATAGTGCTTTTCGTCCGTCGTGCGAATAAACGCATCGTAGGAAAGATTGAGTGCTGCCTTCAGCTTCTCGAACTCACCCGCAAAGTGGTCGACATAGGCACGCACATCCTTCCCTGCTTTCTGGGCTGCTTCAAATATCTTCTGTCCATGCTCGTCAGAACCCGTATTGAAAAACACTTCGTCACCCGCAAGGCGCCATGAGCGCGCAAGCGTGTCTGCCTGCACAACTTCGAGCGCGAACCCGATATGCGGGTCCGCATTCACGTACGGGAGCGTCGTCGTGAGGTAGCGGCGTGCCATTGATTACGCTTCCTTAAGCTTCCTGCCCTTCTGCACGTCGTTCACGAATTCCTGTATCGCTGCAGCAACGGGGACTGACAAGAGAACCCCGATGAATCCGGCGAGCTGACCGCCTGCGATAAGCGCGATGATGACGAGAATAGGCGCAACACCAACCACCTTCTTCACCACAAGCGGATAGATAAGATGTGCCTGGAACTGATTTACGATCAGATAGAGTCCACCCACCATGAGCGCGAGTGTGAGGTCACCCGTTCCAAGCGCAACCGCAATACCAGGAACTGCGGCGACGAGCGAACCGAATACCGGGATAAGTTCCATGACGCCCGCAAACACCGCAAGCACTAAGGCATACGGAACACCAAGGAGCGACAGACCGAGGAACAACAGAATGGTGATGATGAGCGACAAGAGTAGTTGTCCTTGCATCCAAAGGCCAATTTTCTTCTGTGAACGCTTCCAGAGCGACTGAACATAGTCACGATGCTTCTCCGGCGTAATAAGGCGCAGGAAGTCATCGACCCCGGTCTCCTGCATTGAGAAGTAGATTGAAATGACGATGGTGATAATGAAATAGAGCGCTCCACCGAAGATGGATGCCATGAAGGAGAGGACGCCGGCTCCCGTGTCGGCAAACGAGCCCTGGAGTGCGTTCAGCGTCTCAGTAAAGGTTGGACCGCCTGCATTTTGCAGGAACGGAAGACTGTAGTTCTGAACCTCAGACAGGTACTGCGGAAGAACCGCGAGGAGCGCGCTCGCCTCAGCAAGCATAGGAGGAATAAAGAACCAGACCAACGACGCGAGGCCGGCAAGCACGAATGCGTAAACCGAGACTACGGCAAGTGGGCGCGGGAACCGGTACCGCATAAAGAACTGCACTCCTGGCTCAGCAGCAGACGCAATGACAATAGCTGCCAAAAGAAGAAGAACGAGCGTCGAGAGCTGCCAAAGTGCGAAGGCAGCAGCAGCAACCACGAGCGCCCGAATCATCGTGCCTGAGGTTATGGAGATGGTTTGTTTCTTGGGGTCCATATCCCGGATACTAGCATAATCGGCTTTCAAGAGAATGAAGCCGCACGATACGCACCTGACTAGGACCGGAGCGCGGTAACCAGATCAGCGATATTCACCCGCTGCTGGTCGCCAGTATCACGATTACGAAGCGTCACCGTATCAAGAAGTTCTGGCTTCTCCCCGAGCGTATCGAAGTCGATGGTGACACAAGCGGGCGTACCAATCTCATCCTGACGGCGGTAGCGCTTACCAATGTTGCCGTTATCGTCGAATATGGCACGAATACCCGCCACCTTAAGCGTCCTAAACACCTCACGCGCCTTCGCAACGAGTTCCGGCTTGTTCTTCAGAAGCGGGAACACCGCAACTTCATACGGAGCGATGACGGCAGGAAGACGGAGCACGGAGCGCGCTTCCCCGCCAAGTTCGTCCTCATCATATGCAGAGAGAAGGATTGCGAGAATAGTGCGCTCAACACCAAGCGACGGCTCAATGACGTGCGGCGTCACCTTCTCTTTCGCCTCCTCGTCGAGATACTTCAGTTCTACACCGGACGTCGCTTCGTGCGCAGAAAGGTCGAAGTCAGTACGGTATGCGAGACCCCAGAGTTCTTTGCGACCAAACGGGTAGTCGAATTCGAAGTCGATAGTGCGCTTGCTGTAGTGGGCACGATCTTCGGGAGCAACTTCAAGATCGTGAATCTCTTCCTTGCGAATACCGACGGCCTTTGCAAAGGCATGCATGATGCCGTGCCACTCTTCGAATGCCGCTTCCCAGCGTTCAGGGTGGACGAAATATTCGACTTCCATCTGCTCAAATTCACGAGCACGGAACACGAAGTCTCGTGGCGCAATCTCGTTGCGGAACGCCTTTCCGACCTGTGCAAGACCGAACGGAAGCTTGGGATGGAAGGAGTCGATGACATTCTTGAAGTTCACAAACATGCCGCCCGCAGTCTCCGGACGCAAATACGTACGAGCACTCGCATCTTCGCTCGCACCAACCTGCGTTGAAAACATCATGTTGAACTGACGCGCTTCCCCGAGCGTTCCCTTCTTTCCGCAGGAAGGACAAACATTTTTATCTTCGACATGATCGGCGCGCAATCGAGCTTTGCAGTTCGTGCACTCAACCATAGGGTCACTGAAACCAGCGACATGGCCGGACGCTTCCCACGCCTTTGGGTTCATGAGAATGGCAGCATCAATACCGTACATGTCCTCGCGATCGCTCACGAACATGCGCCACCACAAATTCTTCACGTTCTGTTTGAGCGCGACACCAAGCGGGCCAAAGTCATAGGTACCGGACAATCCTCCGTAGATATCAGATCCTGGATATATAAATCCTCGACGCTTTGCGAGCGAGACAATCTCTTCCATTGAGGGCTTCTTTGACATGATTCCCCTACTGTACACGCCCGTCGCCTGATTGGAAGTCCGGGTCCGAGAAGAGGTCGGTGGTCATCCCTTCTTCCGTATCCCCCACCTCCTGCTGCACGGACCGGTCAAATCCGGTCAATAGCTGGTCCCCGAGGAGTGCGGGGGTGTTGCCGCGATCCGCGATACTCGGCGTAACTCCTATCTGGAACGCTCCTTCACGCACCGTTCCGGCGACCACTTCACCAAGCGTCCACGTCACTTCACGTGTTACCTCGTTAAAGAGGATGGCACCTGACGGATTGGTATATCCGGTAAAACGTACATAGGACGGAAGCGTCGTAGTGACCTTCGCATTTGCGACGGTGTTTACGGAATTCGCGACAGCCCAACGAACCGTGTACGTCGTCTCCTTATCCGCTTGTGGCGGCCATGGTCCGATGTTTTCAAATGGACCGACAGTTCGTACCGCATCTGCAGTAAGAGCGAGATCGGTCGCAACCTTCACGGAACGCGTAAGTGTCGAGGTGAGATTCTCTACTCGCCCTCCGTCTCCAACACGACGTCCCGAAACGGAAACCGTAAGAGTAACGGACGGATTGCGCATCTGACGCAGTTCTTCTTCGCTCTTCAGTGAGAAGCGGAACGCTCCTGCCCCACTCTCTCCCGGCGCGAGATTGCGAAGCCCTGCCTCAGTATTCTCATCAAATATAATCGTGCGTTCGTTTGCGCGATACAAACCATTCACCACATCAACTGAGTTGGCATCAAGCGCGTCGCCTGAAAGTGCGATGCGAATCTCTCCATCCGCTACGGTTGATGCGAGTGAATTAATAAACGTGAGTGATGCCTGCACGCTCTCACCTGCAGATGCCACAATGTCGCCTGATTGCTGATTTAACGACAGGGTGAGCGCCAAGAAAGAACGTGCGATTGCAACATCAGCCGTCGCAAACGTGTAGGCAGGGGTGCGGAGCGTTGTCGCTTCGGCGTCAGGAAGTACGCCGCCCTGGAACCGAAAGACGCGCTCGTCTCCATCTTCTCCAATAATCGAACCAACGATAGTTACCTCCTTCTCCTGTCCGGGCGCCAAGTCCCCGAGCGGGAACACATTGGTACCAACTGACGTAGGTTCTGCCGACTGGAGTGAGAACCCAAAGGGATATTCAACTTTGAGTGCCGCATTTTTTAAAACCTCCGGCGCGTTCGAGCGCACACTCGCGGTCAGGGTAATTTTTTGTCCTGAGGCGACTTCGGGAACCGCACTAATACGGATGGAAAGTGGCGCAGACGCAATGGTTGTCTCGCGCACCTCTTCTTTCACAAACACCGCGCTTGAGTTAGGCGTTCGATACTCAAGCGTTACGGGAATAGAGAGTTTCTGGTCCTCTGCGCCAAAGAAAACAACGCGAATGCTCTGTCGTATGGGAGAACCGCCAGAAAGAAGGTCCGGGAGCGGCACCATGTAGTGCCCAAGCGGCTCCATGGTCACGGGATCGAATGCTTCTGGCGGAAAGTCGACTGAAAGCACGAGTTCGCTTGCCGGAACCGGATTACCGTTCTCAATAACAATATCGAACGGTGCCTCTTCCCCACCGTCGATTTCTAGTGGTCCTTCGAATCGTATCGACATTCGGTCGTTTCCAACCGAACGACCACCAAGGAAGAGGATGAGTGCCGCAGCAATGCCTGCCACCACAAAGAATCCGACGGCAACAACAAAGAACCATGCCGTCGCCGAAAGCGCGCGCTTCTTGGGAACCTCTGGTTTCCAGCCTTCGCTTGCGGCACGAACCGTGTCGACATGGGCAGCAGGCGCACCCGGTGTTCCTGCGTTTGTGTACAGTCTGCGGCGCACCCGCTCAAGCGGGCTTTCTCCCTCTTCCTGTGGAGGAACATCAGCCATGTACCTATTAAATCACAGTCCTGACGCAGTAAGCCCGCGATTGACGCGCAGTATGAGGTCGCGACGAGTTGGTGCGAGTAACGCGAGCGCGTCCGCGTTAAACGCAAGCGCGCTTTCGGGAACTTCCCCGTCATCAAGACCGAGGTCGTTTAGTATGGCGAGTGCTGCAACAATTTCAGCCAATTCCTGTTGCTCTTCCGGAAGGAGTAAGAGTGACGCAAGGAAGTCATTGAATACAAAAAAGATAGTGGGGTCCGATGTCTCACCGCGCACAAGACGGAGAATAAGTGCCGCAATGCGTCCCGCTCGTTCACGCGCAGTTCCCGAGAGTTTTCGTGCCCAGTTATCAACAAGCACTGCTCCTGAAAGTCGCCATCCGTCTTTGCCGCGAACCAGCACCGCTTCGCATTCGGTGAGTGTCTGGAGTGCCGGCGCAAGCTTTGCCCCCGGCTTACGCAATCCCTGTGCACGTGCGCGGACCAGTCCGAACTCAGGCGTAAGCATGATGAGCGAGACGTTTGCTTCCCCCGCAGCATGGCGAGCAAGCACAATTCCCCGTGACGGATATTTAGGACGCATCGACGGTGACTGAGAAGTTCACCGTCCCAGTCGAAAGTTCTGCCAGGTGTGTTCCTTCTCCTCGTACAACCGTTACCTTGTCTTTTGGTGACAGGTTCATTGCCTTACGCACCTCAGCAACTGCGCGTGCAAACGCGCGCTCATCACCCTCTGCGATAAGTTCTGGCGTGAGAACAGCATCAAGCGCTACCTCGCTCGCATTCATGGTAATCGTCTTCACGTTCACCTCGTCAGCAAGAAGCGCAGCAAGCTCCTTTGAAAGTTCACCCATCATTGAAAGCGACGCGAGTGGTTGGCGCACAATAATATTCGCCTTCTGACGTAGCTGGAGCGCCGCTGAAGCGAGTGTACGAACCTGTGCCATATCTTCCGTCAGCTTCGTATCAACCGCTCCTGCTTCAGGCCATGAGGCGAGGTGCACGCTTTCTGGATCGCTCTCAGTCTTTACGCTCTGATAGATATCTTCCGCGAGCATCGGCGCAAACGGAGCAAGCATGAGTGCTGAGGTCGAAAGCGTATGACGGAGTGTTGCGAGCGTTGCCACATCTCCATCGCGCGCACGATCACGAACACGACGAACGTACCACTGCGACAAGTCCTCAAAGAGCCCCATGAGTGCGCGGGTTGCTTCATACGGTTTGTACGCATCCATGGACGCAGTGACGGTAACGACCGTTTCAGCGACACGCACCCGCATCCAACGATCAATGATTTGCTCCTTCCCGTCCGAACCGGCATCTGTCTTGAAGAGCTCGTAGAACTTTGCACTATTATCGAGCCACGAAAGTGTTCGCACCGACTCCTTCACCGTCTTAGGATCAAAGCTCTTACTGTCGCCTGGTTGATTCACGCTGAACATCCAGAATCGAAGCGCATCAACACCGTATTCATCCATTGCTTCCCATGGATTGATAACGTTTCCTTTGGACTTACTCATCTTCTGCCCCTTCTCATCAAGCAGGTGTCCGAGACAGATGACGTTCTTGTATGCAACGCCACGATCCATGAGGGTGCCGACCGCAAGAAGCGTGTAGAACCATCCGCGTGTTTGATCAATCGCTTCGCTGATGTAGTCAGCGGGATATCCGGCTCCTTCGACGCGAGTCTTGTTTTTGAACGGGTAGTGGTCCTGCGCAAATGGCATCGCACCTGAATCGAACCACACATCCATAACCTCTTTTACGCGTCGAAGCGGTGTTCCCGAATCTCCGAGCAGAACGACGTCGTCGATATACGGGCGATGGAGATCAAGTTCGTAATCATCATTATGCGGAACCGGAACAAACGGAAGTTCACGAACCTCGCCGTTCATAGGGTCGCGCGCTGCACCCCAGTCCCCTGTAAATTCAGCAATGGAAAGTCCGCGCGCAACTGCCGTGAGCATGCGCAGAGGCGAACCGTGCGTCACGATGAGGAATGTCTCTCCTTGGTACTTTTCCTCAAGTTCATAGAGGAATGCTCCCAGTCGACGACGCATGTCGGTCCAACTCTCGCCACCTTCAGGACGCGCACCCATGAACTCGTCCATGTTCTGGAAGAGCGCGAGATACTCCGCTATCGGACGCCCGTTCAATACGCCAAACCCAACTTCGCGCAGCCGTTCATCGTATGAGATGGCGCTCTCCGGAAGTCCGAGCGCCTCGGCGGCGGCGGCGGCAGTCTGCCTTCCGCGCTGTAGTGGCGACGCGATGATACGAGTGACTCCCCTTCCTACAAGACTTGCTCCTGCACGAAGTGCTTGTGATCGTCCGAAGTCAGTGAGTGCTGAAGGAACAGAATCATCGTTGCAGGCAATGTGTGCGACATTCGTTTCTGCTTCTCCGTGACGCATCGCAATGTACGTGTTGCCTGATTTTTTGACGCGTTCCTTAAGTTCAGCGACCGAGCCTACGACCAGACGCTCAGTTCCGTCCTCGTTCTCCCACACCGGAAGTGGCGTGCCCCAGTAGCGTTCGCGAGAAATTGCCCAGTCCTTCACGTTTGCGAGCCACTCGCCCATGCGCCCTTCCCGGATATGCTGCGGCTCCCAGTTCACCTTCGCATTCTCTGCAAGCAGAGTTTCTTTCAGGTCCTGCATGCGGATGTACCACGAGTCACGCGCGTAATAGATGAGACGATTCTTACTGCGCCAACAGTGTGGATACGAGTGTGTGTAGCTTTCTTTCGAGAAGAAACGTCCCTGTGCCTGCAGATCTTTTAACACTTCGACATTCGTATCTGCATCAATGACTGATTTTCCTTCGAATATGCCGGTGCCTGGTACGAAGGTGCCGTCGGGAGCAACCAAGTGCACCTTCGGAAGTCCCAGTGTGTTTCCGAGCGCGAAGTCATCCGCACCATACATGACGGCGGTGTGCACAATTCCCGTGCCGTCCTCGGTCGTGACAAAGTCAGCAGCATAGACCTGATACGCTCTCTCAAACTTCTCCTTCTCAGTGTCTCCCGCGACATCTTTAGCAAAAGGATAGAGTGGTTCGTAGCGGATACCGACGAGCGATTGTCCTGCGACCTCCATTTTCATCTCCCCTAATCCAAGCTTCTCCGCTAGGTCGCGCGCGGCGATGACGTGCTCACCGTCTTTCTCGAAGACGCCGTACGTAATCGTAGGACCTACCGCAAGAGCAATGTTCCCGGGAAGGGTCCATGGGGTCGTGGTCCACGCAATAAATGAGGTGTCGGCCGGATAGCCGTTCTGCTCCGCATCTACCATCTTGAATTTCACCGTGAGTGAAAGATCCTTAACGTCCTCGTAACCCTGCGCAAGCTCGTGTGAAGAGAGTGCGGTACCGCAAGAAACACACCACGGCACAATGCGATAGTCCTTATACAGCCGACCATCAGCATCCACTTTCTTCATGATGGAGAACAACGACTCCATATACGAAGCATCGAAGGTGAAATACGCTTTCGATTGATCGACCCAGTATCCTATCCGCTCAGTGAACTTTCCCCACACCTCTATGAACTGGAAGACGCTTTCTTTGCACTTCTTATTGAACTCAGCGATACCGTACTCTTCTATCTCCTGCTTCCCCGTAAAGCCAAGCGCTTTCTCAACCTGCAGCTCGACCGGAAGTCCGTGTGTGTCCCATCCGGCACGTCGATGCACACGAAAGCCGCGCATGGTCTTGTAGCGTGGCAACGCATCTTTAAATGCGCGTGCTTCAAGGTGATGGAGGGCTGGCGCTGCGTTTGCGGTCGGTGGACCTTCATAAAAAATGAACTCGCCGGAAGGCGCAGTCTTTTCCAAAGACTTCTCGAAGATGCGGTTCTCTTTCCAGAACGCAAGAATGCGCTCTTCGCGTAGCGCAGCATCTGATTTCTTACCTGGCTCAAGCATGATGTGCTTATCCTAGCCTCTGCGGCATAAAAAAGGAACGGTCAGCCTCGAAAGGCCGACCGTTTTTTGTGGTCCCAAAAGGACCGGGCTGGCTACAGAACGCTACGCAAGTTCCCGTAGCCGGCGAGCTTCTTCCGCGCCGCTTCGGCGCGGGCCTGGCGATGTTCGACGAACTTCTTCTTGAGCCCGCCGTTTTCGACGGTTTACATGATCTCCGCCATCGCCAGCCTGGATTCGGCTGCGCGGCCGGGCTTCTTGTCTTTCTGAGCACGGAACGGCGTAGTGGAATCGACCATAGTCCCTATTCCTCATATTGGTCCCCGACGTGCGAAATGCAACGACGTGACCGTGAGACCTTATCGCATCAACACATAATTAGCAACTAGCAAGTATGTGTCGCACGGAAAAAAGGGACGCCGAAGCGTCCCTTTGTGTGTCCCTCCCCTCTTCTTTCAGTTGATCGATGGGCTAGGCAGCGATCGCCACGGGCTGCCGCGCAAGTTCGCGGGCTTTCCGTTTTGTCGACGGTTCCGAGTTGATGTGGTGCGCGAAATCAATCGCGAAACCCGGCACCTTCAGACTCGGCTTGTCGAACTCGCCAGCGAACTTGTTCACCGGCGAGAATTTATTACCCATATTCTCTATCTCCCGAAAGGACAACCGCGTGCATTATTGCGCGCGGCATCGGGCCAAGTTAGCGCACCCTGCGCCTGTCCGCAAGGCCAGTTATCTACATCTTCTGTAGAACCGGAATCCCGAGGAGCGTCAGTCCGCGCTCCATCGTGGAGGCAAACGCTTTTGCAACACGCTGCTTATACGCCTCTTCCGGACTTCCGAGCACCTGCTCGTTTGCATAGAAAGAATTCCATTCCCCCGCAAGGCGGGTGAGGTACTGCGTGATGTGGTGTGGAGCACGTTCACGCTCCGCGCGTGCACATACTTCTGGGAACCGTACGATAAGACGCTCAATATCATATGACTGCGCGGGCGTACTCGTTCCGTCTGGACTCTTTGATTCATAGGAAAGTATTTTCTTCGCACGCACATACGCGTACTGAAGATACGGGCCCGAGTCCCCTTCGAGCGAAAGTGACTTCTCAGGATCAAAGACAATATCGCCACCAGGAGCCTGGCGCAGGATCATGTACTTTATTGCTGCGACAGCAACTGCCTGCGCAACAAGAGGGTCGTCGTTCTTCTCTCTCGCTTTTTCGATAACGTCTGCGATGAGTTCTTTTGCCGTGATGGTGTTCCCTTCTCGGGAAGACATCTTTCCGCTCGTGAGGCGCATAAACCCGTGCGGTACATGCACCGTCTTTGCAGCAACGAGCGGTGCAATCTCTTCGAGTGCGGCAAGGAATACTTTGAAGTGTCCTACCTGCTCTGCAGCGGTAATGATGAACGAGCGATCAGATGCTACGCGTTCTTCTTTTAGAAACGCGAGACCGATGTCCTTTGCCTCGTAGGTAGGTGTTCCGCGTGACGTAATGAACACGAGCGTGTGGAGTCCCTTTTTCTCGCCATCATAGATGATTGCTCCCTCGCTCTCCTTAAAGACACCTTTCGCAAGCCCGTCTTTGACAACCTCCATACCAATGGGCGCTGTCTCACTTTCGAAGAAGTAGTAATCAAACGTTGTACCGAACACTCTGTACAGTTCGCGGAACGCTTCAAGACAGACCTCACGACACTTACGCCAAAGATCCATAAGCACCTCATCCTCACCTTTATAGATTTCTTGGTTAAGCGCATCGATCTCTGCCTTTATGTCCTCACTCGCTTCGTATGCCTTTGCCCCAGCAGCATATGCGCGATCCACCTCATTCGCATTCGCGACATCGGTAACCTTATCCCGGCGAAGTGCCCACAATGCTTTTGCAACATGCGGCCCCACGTCCCCGCCATATGAATCCCGAATGACGGTTGCGCCAGAGTTCTCAACCACACGCGAAACTGCTTCACCAATGACGGTGCTCATAAGGTGACCAATGTGCATTTCCTTGAACGGGTTTGGGCACGAGTATTCAACGATGACGCGTTTTCCTCCGTTCACCTCCCCCTTTCCCCACTCAGGCAGCAACGCGCCAGACACCAAGCGCGTAATCGCGTCCTGTGTGAGTGTGATGTTCACAAACCCTGGACCTGCAGCCTCCACTTTTTCCACATCAGTTCCGAGCGCTTCACGAAGCGCAGGTACGAGCGCGTCTGCAACGTCACGAGGATTCTTTCCTAATTGCTTTGCTGCTGCCAATGCGGCATTTACCGCAAAGTCACCGTGCGAAAGTTCAGTAGGCCATTCAACCGCAAACGTGACCTCACGCGCACCGAGTGTCTCGAGCGCGTTTGTGGTGGCCTGTCTAATTCGTTCTTCAATCATGGTAAGGAGTGTAGCAAATTACCCTACGTCTTCTTAAGTCCCAGCGCTTCGCTCACCTGACCGGTGCGTATCACTTTTGCCAGACGCTTGTACTTTCCCTCAGCAAGCATCTTATAGATCCGACTTACCGTCTGCGGCGTTACCCCGATTGCTGCTCGAATTTCAGAGAAGGAATGGCCGTCAGCGAGCATGGAGATGGTTGCCAATCGTTTACCAAACATAAGACGCTCGGTGTCGGTAAAGAATTCCTCTGCTACTCCTCTCCCCTCGTTCTTTGCGCGCGGCGCAGCAAGAAGGTCCAAGAATTCGCGCTCAAGCGCAGCCAGGGTCTCGGGTTTTAGTTTCTTTAACGAGATATGCGGCATGTATCGCTATGATATATCATAGCTAGGATTCCGTACAAGAAAACGCCCACCGAAATCCGGTGGGCGCCACTTCTTCGTTGGTGCGTGAGCGGTTATTCGCTCAGCTTTCCGCGTTCACGGAGCATCTGAGCGTACTGACCGACTCGGCCCCGCATCTCTTCGACTCGTGTCGTGAGCGGAGCCACTTCACGTTCGAGTCGTTTGAGTGCGGATAGTTCGGTGTCGTAAAGGTCGTAGAGACGGTCATCTTGCACGTGAGGGAGCACGTGATTCAGGAGCGTCCTGTGCATGAAGCTCATGATCTTCAGCGCCGACAGATCCGGCTTTGTGCCGGCTTCTGCAAGAGCGACCGACAAAAGTTCCTCTGCCGAGTATGGGTGTCGCTTTAGACCCTCCGAAAGATCTGTAAGCGAGAGCGCAGATGAGCCGTACTCCCCTTCCATGCGATCTGTTTCCTGGACAATATCGAAGACCGGGACGGCACACTCATCACAGATATAGACCTGCGGACCTGCGACGAGCTTCTTGACCTCGTGCTGCGATTTTCCGCAGAACGAGCAGTATAGGGTCGTGTCTTTTGATTCGCTCAATGTTCAGTCCTCCAACAAGGTTCGTAACCCTCCGTGACCTTACGCGCCTGAATACACCTCGTCAAACAAGGTGTGCTGGGTGTCTCTTAGAACGAATCAGGTACTGGGTGCGAGAGTGCGAGCGCCCTCACTTCGCTCCGTGCCGCAGCAACGGTTGCTTCGTCACGTTTTCGGAGAATAGCCACCATAAGCTCTGCGACCCGGGCACTTTCTTTTTCTGTAAGGCCGCGCGTTGTTATTGCTGGCGTACCAAACCGAATACCCGACGGATCCATCGGCTTACGCGTGTCGTCTGCAATGGCGTTCTTGTTGAGGGTAATCCCCGCAGAGTCGAGAAGTGTCTCCGCTTCCCCGCCAGGAATACCGTACGAAGAGAATACGTCCGCAAGGATGAGGTGGTTGTCCGTGCCCCCGGTGATAAGGCGCGCGCCGTCATTCTTAAACACTTCTGCCATCGCTTTCGCATTCTTGATGACCTGTGCCGCATAAGTCTGGAACGAAGGGCTCAACGCTTCCTTGAAACAGATCGCCTTCGCAGCAACCATGTTCATGAGCGGACCACCCTGAAAACCTGGGAACACTGACTTATCGACTGCTTTTGCTATGTCAGCACTCTCGCGCGTAAGAATCATGCCGCCGCGCGGACCACGAAGTGTCTTATGTGTCGTGGTGGTCATAACATCAAAGCCGTAGTCAAACGGATTCTTTGCCGCCTTGCCGGCAATGAGTCCGGCAATGTGCGCGACATCCATGACCGCGAGCGCACCAACTTCGCGTGCGATTGCGACGAACTTCGCATAGTCGAGTTCGCGCGGATATGCGGAGTATCCTGCAAGAAGAATCTTTGGCTTTGTTTCTTTCGCGACACGGAGCATGTCGTCGTAGTCGATCTCTCCGGTCTCAACGTCCTTCATCTTGTAACGCACGAAGTTAAAGATCTTGGTGAGATACGTCACCGGATGTCCGTGCGTGAGGTGTCCACCGTGAGAAAGATCCATGCCAAGCACGGTGTCGCCCGGCTGAAGCAGCGCGAAGTACATTGCGACGTTTGCTGGCGCACCTGCATGCGGCTGGACGTTTGCGTACCCTGCTCCAAACAACTGCTTCGCACGATCTATAGCAATAGTCTCCACCGCATCGGTAAATTCCTGTCCACCGTAGTAGCGCTTGCCGGGATACCCTTCTGCGTACTTATTCGTGAGCACCGAACCCATTGCTTCGCGTACCGCTTTTGAAACGTAGTTCTCAGACGGAATAAGCTCGAGCCCGTTCACTTCACGCTGTTCTTCTCCATTAATTGCTGCGTAGATTTCTGAATCCTCGCTTTCTATGTGTCCGTATAGGTTCGCCATGGTTAGTGTGTTCGTAAATAAAGAGCCCGTGGCGAATCGTTAGATCATGAAAGAATTATACAAGCTTCTGAAGAATCCTAAAAACCTCTTCGTGGATCGCCTCAGGCGACCGCATCGCATTGTCCTCTATGCAGTCAATACGATGCCAGCCCGGATGTACTGCAGCAAGCCGTCCTGCGCTTATGACGCTCCGTTCAAGGTACTGCCGATCTTTCTCAACCATATCCTGCGCTTCAGCGCCAAGAGCTGAATTTTTCGTGTCGCGTTTTTTTGCCAGTAGTGCGAGTGAAATTTCGACAGGAACCTGTAAGTAAATGACGGCGTCAGGACGCGGAATATCAAGCACCTCGTGCTCCATCCGATCGAGCCAACCAAGGAATTCTGCCCGCAAACCATCATCTTCAATCTTTCCTCCTTGGTGTATTTGGTTTGAGGAGGAAAAACGATCGGCGATCACCACCTTACCCTGCGAAAGCCATTCACGAATACGAGGTGTCGTTTCAAGCCGGTCGAGTGCGTACAGTGTTGACGCAATTCTCGGGCTTAGCTGTACGAAGTCGCCATGCTGACCAGCAAGACACTCGCCAAGAAGCTTTCCGAAGAAGTTGTTTTCATATTGAGGGAAATCAATCTTTTCGGAAGCAATTCCCTCTTTCTCAAGCCGATCCGCGAGAAGTCGCGCCTGGGTCGCCTTCCCTGACCCATCATTACCATCGATAACCAGGAATAGACCCTTGCGCATTGGCACTAGTATACTGGGGGCAATGGAAAGGACATACCTCGACATCCTCCGTAAAGTTATGAAAGACGGGGTCGACCGTGACGATCGAACCGGGACCGGGACGCGCGCACTCTTTGGAGAAACCATGCGCTTCACCATGGCAGACGGCTTTCCTGCCGTCACGACGAAGAAGCTTGCCTTTAAGGCCGTTAAGAGTGAGCTGCTCTGGTTCCTTGAAGGCTCTGACGACGACAACCGACTGAAGGAGTTAAATGGAAGCGAGAAGACTATTTGGTCTGCAAATGCTGAGGCTCCCTACTGGGCTCCTAAAGCGAAGTATCCTGGACACCTTGGGCGTGTGTATGGCGTGCAGTGGAGAAAGTGGCAGAAACCAGATGGCACCACGGTTGATCAGATTGCAGAAGCTATCCATAAGATAAAGACGAACCCGACCGACAGACGCATCATTGTGACCGCATGGAACCCGGGCGAGCTTGATCAGATGGCACTTCCGCCCTGTCACATGTTCTTTCAGTTTTTTGTCGCCAACGGCAAGCTCTCCCTTTATATGCATCAGCGTTCCTGTGACATGTTCCTTGGCGTGCCGTTTAACATTGCGTCCTATTCCCTCCTCCTACACATGGTTGCTCAGGTTACAGGACTTGTCGCTCATGAGTTTATTCACTCTCTCGGCGATGCGCATATTTACCAAAACCACATGGAGGCTGTTACGGAGCAGCTCTCCCGCGAGCCCATGAAGCCTCCCACGCTCTGGCTGAATCCTGAGATCACTGATATCGACAAGTTCACCATGGACGATATCCGACTTGAAGGGTACGAAAGCCACTCTCCCATTAAAGCCGCCATGGCCGTATAATCCCTGCACTATGGCACTCTCGGACAAGCGCATTCTCGCGGAGATGAAAAAGGGTGATGTGGTTATTCATCCGTTTAACCGCGACCAGCTCGCTACCTCTTCGTACGACGTGACGCTTGGTGAATGGTTCTTCCGCGAGCAGCCGCCAAAGTACAACCACTCCCTCTACAACATTTGGGACAAGGCACATATCGAGCACGTGTGGGGTGCAGACAAGGTGGAACGTGCCGTGGTCGCGAAAGAAGCGTTTAAAAAATACAACTTCGAGTGGGGTGCGATACGTCCTGACGACAAGGTCATCGTTCTTCGTCCTGGGGAAACCATTCTTGGTCACACGCAGGAATTCATCGGTGGCAGAAACCACATCACCACCATGATGAAGGCGCGCTCCTCTCTCGGTCGCAGCTTTATCGAAGTATGTAAGTGTGCTGGCTGGGGTGATGTCGGGTACATCAATCGCTGGACCATGGAGATTACCAACAACTCCAAAAACTACATCATTCCGCTCGTTGTCGGCAGGCGCATCGCACAGATTGTATTTTTTGAAACTGGCGAGATTGATGGCGCAGACTACGCCGCAACCGGTAAATATAATCCGTCATCTGATTTAAAGGTGCTTCAGAAAACCTGGAAGCCAGACATGATGCTTCCCCGCCTTTGGGACGACAAGGACATTAAGAAGAAGCAGACATGGCACAAGAAGACGAAGTAATGCACCGCGTAAGCCTTATCGCTGCAATTGGCACAAACACGAGAGCACTCGGTAAGGACGGTGATCTTATTTTTAAGATACCTGAAGATCTCGCACGGTTTCGTCGCACCACCAAAGGCCACCCCGTCATCATGGGCCGCAAGACGTGGGACTCTCTTCCCGAGGCGTTTCGTCCGCTTCCTGGTCGCGCAAATATCATCGTGAGTCGACAAGTCGGTTTCGAAGCCCTTGGTGCTGCGGTTGCAGGCTCCCTCGAAGAAGCCCTCGAGCTCGCTAAGGGCGCAGACGGGAGCGATGAGATTTTCGTCATTGGCGGAGGCGAGCTCTACGCGCTGGCACTTCCCCACGCACATCGCCTCTACCTAACACTCGTTGATGACGACACTGAAGGCGATGTCTTCTTCCCCGACTATGCGCACTTTGCGACCGAAGTAGAGCGCGAAGAAAACCGAATGCATGTACCTTCATACACATTCGTCATGCTTGAAAAATAAGGTCCGCACAGTTCCGGAGATAAGGAAAAGGCCCCGCCTAGTGCGGGGCCTTTTCCTTATGAACCTTTATTTAACGTCGATACCCATTGAGCGAGCAGTGCCTTCGATGATGCGGTCAGCTGCTTCAGGAGATGCTGCGGAAAGGTCCGGCATTTTCTGTTCAGAGATCTGGCGGACCTGTGCCTTCGTAAGTGAGGCAACCTTCTTCGGTCCTGGCTTCTGAGAACCCTTCTCCATACCAAGAATCTTCAAGATAAGACGAGATGCCGGAGGAGTCTTGAGGACGAAAGTGAACGTACGGTCTTCGTAGACCGACATGTCGACGGGGATAATGTCCCCCATCTTGTCGCGGGTCGCATCGTTGAACTGCTTTACGAATTCACCGATGTTAACGCCCGCAGGACCAAGGACGGTACCAATCGGCGGAGCCGGAGTTGCCTTCCCTGCTGGGATCTGGAGTTTGATTTTCTTGACTACTTTTGCCATACGATTTTGTGTTAGGACTCTACGTTACATCTTGCGAATCTGCAAGAAATCGAGCTCAACCGGGGTTTCGCGACCGAACATGGATACCATGATCTTTACCTTGCCGCGCTCCTCGTCGATTTCACCCACCTTGCCTTCCAAATCCTTGAATGGGCCATCAGCAATAATGACTGGATCATCCTTAACGAGGTCGATGCGGTGCTTCGGTGCTTCCTGACCCATACGCTTCATGAGGGTTACAACCTCGCTCTCTTCCATGGGAACTGGCGTATTGCCGGCACCCACAAAGCCCGTTACGCGTGGCGTGTTGCGAACGACAAACCACGAGTCCTCGTCGACAACCATGCGTACGAGAATGTAGCCCGGGTAAATCTTCTCTTCTTCGATAACGCGCTTCCCTCCCTTCACACGAACCTTCTTCTCAGTCGGAACGACCACTTCGAAAATCTTGTTCTGCATGCCAAGAGACTCAATGCGCTGCTTGAGGTTACGTTCAACAGCATTTTCATAGCCGGCGTACGTGTGGATTGAATACCAACGCGGCTCTGAGGAGAGGCCTTCTGCGTTGAATTCAGGTGCTTGGCGAGTGTCCATAGAGAAAGATCTAGAAGCCAGTAATAAGGCGACCAACGACGCCGGTGAAGATGTAATCCAAGAATGCGATGAAGATCGCGGCAAATGCCGAGAGAAGAATGATGAGGAGCGTGTGGCTGACTGCCGTCTTCTTGGAAGGCCAAACGACGTGCGTCAATTCGCCTTTCACGTTCTTCAGATAGGTGAGGAAGTTTTTCATGGGGTGGCTGTATTAAAAATTCGCCATTTTTAAAACGCCCCTTCGGGCGCTTATGTCGGCAAGTATACCAAAGAATAGGCATGAGTCAATAATAGCGAAAACGGCCCCGTAAGGCCGTTTTCTTCTTCTAAGCCGCGCCGGTTAGCGAATCTCGTAAGTAATCGAGACAGAGACTGAGGTCTCCTGTTCTCCAACGGGAAGCGTTGGTGCTGCCTGTGCAACTGCGGATTCCATGCGCATGTCGCCACCATATCCATAGTCATACATTGGGTATGGCTGTTCTTCGTAGAACGAGACAACTTTGCCAAGGGAAACGCCAAGCTCCTTCGCGAGCATCTTTGCTTTTTCCTTTGCTTCAGTAATCGCGATTTCGCGAGCCTCCGCTTTGACAGAGTCAGCATCGTCGACCGTGAAGTTCGGACCTGAGATGTTCTGGACCTCGGTGGTACCAAGTGCCTGGAGTACGTCCCCTGCTTTTGCGGTATCGCGCACGGTTACCTCAACCGTCTGTGATACCTCGTAGCCGATGATCTTCGGAGATGAGG
>Ga0163151_10002336_pt1 | contig 29610 bp, 17 predicted proteins | sample OliLakLV19MP5IB2_FD_145596 | JGI IMG/M metagenome (GOLD analysis project Ga0163151, IMG submission 145596) | Freshwater microbial mat bacterial communities from Lake Vanda, McMurdo Dry Valleys, Antarctica - Oligotrophic Lake LV.19.MP5.IB-2 | ecosystem: Environmental > Aquatic > Freshwater >...
GTGAGGCGAACTGTGAGGCGAACTGTGGGGCGGACGTTGGGACAGACGGAGCCTCGAGGCCGAGCTGCATTTCGAACACGTGCGTCCCGAGGCACTGCGCATCCGGCGTGTCGACGCTCGGCCCGGCCTGGACCCGACGCCAGCGCGTGTCGCCGCGTGAGAGCTTGCCGACGCAACGCAAGAGCGTGATCGCGAGCTGCGTGCGCTCGCCCTCGATCAGCTCGTACTCGTGCAGGCCGCGGTGCACGACCACGAGGGTGGCCCGCTCTCCCGGGACGGCGACGAAGTCGCGGCTGAACTGGGTCGGGTACTCGAACTCGCCCGGGAACGCCGCGTAGCGTTCGGGCGCGCTCTCCGGCGTTTCCGGGTGGACGATCGGACGTTCCCTGATCTCAAAGGCCCCGCCGGCCAGCGACCGCGTGGCACGACCGTCCGTCGCGAGGAGCAGTCGCAGCCGATGGTCGCGCGCCTCGTTGCGTACGCGGACGCGCACTGCGGGCGGCCCGCCGTCCCGCGCGAGGCGGATCCGCATCGAGACGCTCACACCGGCCTCGTTCGCGGCGATCATCCGCGGACTTCGGATCGTCCAGGCGGCGCACAGCTCCGAGAACACTGCACCGCGGGTGGTCGGCCCGATCTCGGTGGCTTCGAGTTCGCGCGTGAGCAGCGGGGCCTCTTCGGGAACCGGCCCGTACGTGTACTCGTCGCCCAGGTCGGCCGTGCTCTCGAAGGCGACGGCATCGCGGAGGAGGGTCCGCGTGGGCTCGTGCTCGAGATCGACGCGGCCCTGGGCATCGATGGAGACGCGCCATTCCGCGTTCTCGATCGTCGAGCTGCTCGCGCGAGCGGGTTTGGCACCGTCGAGTCTGGCACCGTCGAGTCTGGCTACGTCGAGTTTGGCCCCGTCGGGTTCGGCTACGTCGAGTTCGGCTACGTCGGGTTCGGCTACGTCGGGTTCCACCACGTCGAGTTCGGCTACATCGAGTTCGGCTACGTCGGATCCGGCCGCGTCCTCGCGCGGTTCGACGCGGAGCCAGGCGATCGAGTGCGCCGGTTGCTGCAGCAAGAACGCGAAGCGCAGCCGGGTCCCCAACCCCGCATCCAAATGTCGCGCGCGGAACGCGTCGCGTTCGACAGCGATCATCTGGACCGCGATCCGCCGGCCGAATGCGTCGAACACCTCGACCGCGCTCGGCGCGACGACGCCCTCGACGCGCGGGACGAAGACCTCGGCTTCCACGATCTCGGGCGTGTCCACCGAGGCCGTGCGCAGAGCGCACAACCACGTTCTCGAACCGTCGCGTCGCAGATCGAGTCTCCGCGCGAGCTCGCGCACGCTTTCCGCGGCCACACTGGCGGCGATCTCCTCGACCTCGCGAAAGCGCGCCACGTCGTCGAGGTGCACGGCGTCGATGCTGCACCCGCAGATGTCGTCGTGCGCGTGATTGAGGATCAGGAGCCGCCAGGCCTCGTCGACGAGCGCCATCAGCGCTTCGCCGCGACGACCCGCGGCGACCGCGAGCGGCTCCGCGACGCGCTCGAGGAGCCACTGCGCCCTGTGGTTCGCCAGCTTCAAGTAGACGCGCGCGGACCAGACGCTGGAGAGGATCGGATTGTGCTCGTTCCCGAGCAGCTCGCCCGTGTGCACCGGGAGCGCCGCGCCGGATCCTTCGACGTGGTCGAGGTACGTGCCGATGCCGCCGTGCACGAACTCGATCTCGGGCAGCGCCGCGCGCACATCCGCGAGCAAGGTCGGCAACTCTGGCTGAAACGGCATGTGGTCGCATCCGTTCAGGAGGATCGCGCCGCCCGACGGCAGGCGACCCGCGCGCGACGCGAGCGACGCGGTCACGCGCTCGACGGCCAGTTCGACGCGCGGCTCGAGCCCCTCGAAGTCGCCGAACGCCTCGGGCAACCCCAGAGCGCTCGCATCGAGGTAGCCGTCGCGCAGGTAGATGGTCGTCACCTCGCTGCCATCGCTGGCGCGCCAGCGGAACTCGCAACCCAGACGCTCCCACTGTTCGCGCGAGAGCCCGCGCATGAACAGGAACGAGCGCAGCCCGAAGCCGCGCAGGATCATCGGCATCTGCGCGATGTGTCCGAACGAGTCGGGCATGTACCCGTCACGCGGCTCCGCGCCCAGCGCGCGCGCGAGCCGGAGCCCCAGGCGCAGGTTGCGGATCAGCGCCTCCCCGCTGGGCAGGAACGCATCGGGCAGGACGAACCATGGGCCCAGTTCGAGTCGACCGGCCGCCACGAGCGCGCGGATCCGGGCGCGCGCCTCGGGCCGGATCGCCAGGTAGTCCTCGACCAGCGCCATCTGGCCATCGAGCGTGAAGGAGCGGAACGTCGGGTCCTGCTCGAGCAACTCGAGCAGCCCGTCGACGAGCTCGACGAGGTGGACCCGGTACTGCTGGAAGGTGAGGTACCACGCGCGGTCCCAGTGCGTATGGGGCACGACGACGGCGCGTAGGCGGACCATGGAGCGTCAGAGACTAGCGTGCCTCGCGAGCGTCATCGATCCTGGTACTCCGGTCCATGTCGCGCTGGTCCGTGCAGGCCGAGCCGGCTCTGGTTGCGGACGGAGAGAGGGGACGTGACGCGATTGAACGCGGCGGTCGCGGTACGGACGGCAGCGCTGCACGTCGCGCACGAGCTCGGACGGAGCGTCGATCGATCGGAATCCTCTGGGTTCCCGTCGGCCTCTCGGGGGAGAGCATGCACGCACTCGGGGCCGCGGCGCGCGGTGCATCGAAGGAACCCCTGTGCACCGCAATGGCCGCGACGATGCGCGGAGAGATCGCGGAGAGTTCGGTCGTCGCGAGCGTCTGACCACGCCTCATGACTTTCCACGCTTGGGCTTCTTCGGGCTCGGCAGCTTCTTCAACTCCTTCGCGGTCTTCTCGAACGCGACGTCGATCGCTCTCGGTTGCGTGTCCAAGAACGCGCGGTAGCGGTTGTATTCCAGTTCCGCTTTGGCCTTGGCTGCCTCGGCCGCGGTCGTCCTCGCATGATCTAGCAGCTTTCGCCCCGACACCTTCAAGAACTCATCGAGCTTCTTGATCCAGTAGCGCATCGTCATCGGGTTCCGCTCCAGCGCTTGGAGTTCCGCGCATTTCATGTAGAGATTGACGATGCGATTCAACACCTGCAGCCCGGGCTCAGTGAGGTAGTTCTTCGCGATCGCCACGTCGTCCTTGCGCACGATGCCGCCCGGTCGCGTGGTCTGCAGTCCCATCAGCGGCTTGTCGAATTCACCCGCTGATGGATGACCTCGGCCGCCGTGTGTACGTGTGCGGCCCAGTGCATCTTGTTCTGAACGGTGGCGAAGAACTTCGTCGTCAGGTCTGCGTCCACCGCGTAATCGATGCTCGTCGCGTAGATGTCGAGCACGCTTCTGATAGAAGCGTCGCTCGGACGAGTGGATGTCGCGGATGCGCTCGAGCAGCTCGTCGAAGTAGTCCACCGGCCCCGGCCCCGGCGGATTCTCGAGCCGCTCGTCGTCCATGGTGAATCCCTTCACCAAGTACTCGTGCAAGCGCGCCGTCGCCCACTGCCGGAACTGCGTGCCGGCGGCTGTGGACCCGGAAGCCGACGGCTAGGACCAGGGGCAGGCTGTAGTGCAGGACTGGCCGCGAGAACTGCCGCGCCCCTTCCTTTCGAACTATCAAGGGGGACTTGATAGTTGCTTCCGACTGCAGTTCGCCCTCCGCGTAGATAGCTTTCAGGTGGATGTTGATGTTCGCAACGGTGGTCTGGAACAGTTTCGACATCAGGACCTGGGTCAGCCAGAGCGTCTCATCTTCGAACCGGCATTGGATGCGCGTTCGGCCGTCTTGCGTCTGGTAGAGGATGATGCCGGGTTGCGACACGGGCTCGTCACTCATGGGGCGGCCTTGTATCTGAACTCAACGGGCCCCTCGCTCGGAAGCCGACAACGATCCTGACACCGGGAGAAGTCGTCGCCACTCGCGCGGATAGGACATCCAAGCGCATGACCATTCAGCACCCGGCACATCCCGGGGTCCCGCGGGAGCCGTGGTGGGCGTCTCGCGGCGCGCCCAGTTCGCCGTCCTGCGCCGTCCCGTCCCGTCCTGTCTATTGCTTGGCTGAAAACGCTCATTGCGGAGACTCGACGGCTCGTTTCGCCGTCGACTCGTGTGGGTGACAGCCGAGCTCCGCCTGCCCGAGCCCGCTGAGCCCGCACCATCCACGATCCGGGTGGCTACTCCGCGCACTCGAACTCAGGCGGCCCTCGAGCGGGCGCGAGCCGCGGCGGTTCTGCCGGAAGTCTGAGGCTTGCCATGGATCTTGCGCACAACCAGACCATCAGTGAGAAACGCAATCAGCTCTCGCAGTCCGCCACAATGCGGGCAGGTCAATACGTCGATCGAAAGTGCGCGCAGCATGAGCTCAGGCCCCGTCGAGCGCGTACGGCGCTTGGGTTGGCGAGCGTTGGCCGCGGGAGGGGACTCAGAGCTCTGTTGCGGAGGCTGTTCGCCGTGCGAGCCGCCCAGCGGACAGCTCGGCGAACCCGGAGGCCGCGGCACGATGAGCTCGCGCCACTTAGCTGCCGGTGCCAGCACGCCGTGATACATCAGCAAGTGCGCTCGCGGTCGAGGAGCGAGCGCCGCGAGTCGGGCCAGGAAGTCGAGTCGCGTGCTCGACCCAGAGGTCAACGCGCTTGCCGCTCGTCTCCAGGGCCACGCGGCTGATGTCCCACGGCGCCTGCAATCCCAATATCATTTCGAAGAGTTGCGTGACCTGCAACGACGACCTCCTGGCCGTCGGTTGTATCGTCAGTCGACCGCGACTGGCAGGCCTCAGGCGCGCATCGATACTTCACGCCGTCGCTCTCGCTGGGGAGCTCACGGAGATTCCGGAAGGACCCACACAACGAATCGTCACTTCCTACCCATTCCGGGCTACGTGACTTCACGGGCCGCCGCGAATACCCCCCGCAGCCGCCTATTCCGATCGTAGAAGATGGCCGCATTGTAAGACACCACGGTCTCTTTGCCATTTCTACTGCGTGCGGTGAGCTCGTAGTTGGTGATCTTGCCTTCAACCAGCACCTGCTTGATGCCCGCCTCAGCCCGTTCCGGATCGGTGAAGAAGTTCTTGAACGGTGCGCCTATCAGCTCGTCGCGCGTACAACCGGTGAGCGCTTCCATCTGTTTGTTGACGTCGGTGATGATGCCTTGCGGATCGGTGGCCATAATCGCGTCGATATTGGATTCGATGAGAGAACGCGTGTAGAACTGCTGGTCACGCAGGCGCTGATCGAGTTTCAGCCTCTCCTCTTCAACCTGCTTGCGCGCGGTGTTGTCGGTGCCGATCAACAGATAGCCGATGATGATGTCCTGCACGTCGCGCAACGCCGTGACGGACACCACGGCCGGGAACCGGCTGCCATCTTTGCGGATATAGGTCAACTCGTAGATGTCCTCGATGCCGCGCGAGGCCTTGAACACCAAGGCCTCGAAGCCCGGTTCAATCGGCGTTCCTAGTTCGGTGCTGAGTGCTTGCGCGCGTTCGATCACTTCCTGCGGATCGGAAATATCGGCGGGCGTGATCTTGTCCACCACGTCCGCCGCCTTGTAGCCCAGCATGCGTTCGGCACCAACGTTGAACATCTGGATGACGCCCTCCGCGTCGGTAGCGATACTCGAAAAATTGGCGCTGTTAAAAATCGCTCTCCGGAGGACGGACTCGCGCGAAAGCGCCCGTTTCTGCCGAAACAAATCCACGAACACGGCGACCTTGTTCGTCAAGATATGCGGCTCGATGGGCTTGTAGAGGAAGTCGACAGCGCCGGATTCGTAGCCCTGAAACAGCCGCTTCCGATCATGGGCTCCGGCGGTCACGAACACGATCGGCACGTGCTTGGTGCGCTCGCTCCCGCGCATCAGCTCCGCGAGCTCGAAGCCGTCCATGTCGGGCATCTGCACATCCACGAGCGCTAAAGCGACTTCGTTCACGAGCAGGAACTCGAGCGCCTCGGAGCCTGTGCGGGCCATCAGTAAGTTCAGCCCCGGGCCGCGCAACAATGCCGCCATGGCGACCAGATTCTCTTCGAGATCGTCGACGAGGAGGAGTGTGACGTTATCGTTCAAGGAATACCGTTCCTTCCGTATCGCCCGCGCGATATGCGTCGAGAGCGATGATCCATTGGATGATGCCATTTAGCGGCGCCACGAGTTGCGGCTGGGCGCGTGCGATGGCGGCATCTGGCATCCTGCGCGCCGATGCTTCGTCGGGCGACTGCACCGCGCACAACCCGCCATTCGCCTTGATCGCCTGCAACCCGAGGGCGCCGTCGTCGTTCGCGCCGGTGAGGACGACGCCGGCGACGCGGGGCCCGAACACATCGGCGGCGGACTGAAACAGCACGTCGATGGAGGGGCGGCAATAACTGACCAGCTCATCATTGGACAACGCAAGATGCACGTCCTGCGCTCCCGCGAGGTGTAGGCCGCCGCTGTCGACGTCGAGCAGCACGTGGTAGTCCGGCGGCGCGATCACGAGGCCCGGCAGGAGCACGTCTTTGTCCTCGGCTTCACGCACAGCGATCTGTGCGCGCGCGCCGAGCACCTGGACGAGCAGACTCGGCTTGTAGCGTGGGATGTGCACGACGGCGACCACGGGCAGCATGAACGAGGAAGGCAACGCAGAGACAATCGCGAGCAGCGCATCCACACCGCCGGCGGACGCGCCGAGCACGATCGCATCGACGGGCGCGAGCGTCGAGAGCTGACCCGGTGCAGACGGTGCGTGGTTCATCGCTCGGATACTATCCATTTATCTGTCTATGAACCAGTCTCAGCAAGTCATTGAATTCCACTAGACGCCTCCCCCTTTACGAGGGGAAGGGAACAACCACACAAGCGGCGCTTTGTTCATAGGCACATTCATTCATCGCTTCCGGTAAATGCGCTCGTGCGTGTTGAAGGTCTCAAAGGCGGCGGCGTGCGACGATACGCGCAGATTCTCCTTGGAGCCGAGTGCCAGGAAACCGCGCGGCATGAGCGATTGCTCGAACAGTGCGATCGCGCGGTCTTGCAGCTCGCGGTCAAAGTAGATAAGAACATTCCTGCACATCACGAGGTGCGTCTCCGTGAAGTCTCCATCGGTTGAGAGCGAGTGATCGGAAAAAACGACGTTCCTGCGCAAGCGGCGATCGAAGACGACACCGTTGTAAGCAGCCGTGTACCAGTCCGACAGCGAGCCTTTGCCGCCAGCCTTAGTATAGCTCTCCGAGAATCCCGCCACGCGGTCGAGCGTGTAGACGCCTGCTTCGGCCTTGTGCAGCGCTTCTTCGTTCACGTCGGTGGCGTAAATAATCGCGCGATCGAGGAGCCCTTCTTCCTCAAGGAGGATGGCCATCGAGTAAACCTCCTCGCCGGTGCTGCATCCAGCGATCCAGATCTTCAGCGACGGATAGGTCGCGAGGATCGGCAACACGTCGCGGCGCAAGGCCAAAAAGTGTGTGGAGTCGCGGAACATTTCGCTCACCTGTATGGTGAGGTAGTCGAGGAGGATGGGCAGCGCGTGCGCATCGTGCAGCACACGAGCCTGCAGCACTGAAAGCGAGGAGGCTCCGAAGCGCTCCATCGCCTGCCGCAGCCGCCGCCGCAGCGACGACATCGCGTAGTCGCGAAAGTCGTAGTGATACCTCTGAAAGATGGCCTCGAGCAGCAGCCTGAGCTCGATGTCGAACGTGGCGTCCCCGTTCTTGCCGTCGCTCGAGTTCAACGCTTGAACATCCAAACGCGCAGCAGTGACAGTAGCTTCTCGACGTCGATGGGCTTGGCCATGTAATCGGACGCGCCAGCCTCAAAGCACTTTTGCTGGTCGTCTTTCATCGCCTTGGCGGTGAGCGCGATGATGGGCAGATTGTGCCACTCTGGCCGCGCGCGGATGGCCCGCATCGCTGCGATGCCGTCCATCTCGGGCATCATGATGTCCATCAGGACGATGTCGATGCCGTCTTCGCGTTGATCCGCGCTGCCAAGCTTATCGAGGGCGGCGAGCGCCTCTTTGCCGTTGCGCGCAATCTCCATTTTGGCACCGAGCGGCTCGAGCACGCGGGAGAGGGCGAACACGTTGCGCACATCGTCCTCGGCCAAAAGAATGCGCCGACCCTCGAATGCGGCATCGCGGTTGCGGGCCTCGCGCAGCATGCGCTGCCTGTCTGCGGGCAGTTTCGCCTCCACGTGGTGCAGGAACAGGGTGACCTCGTCGAGCAGCCGCTCGGGCGAGCGAGCGCCCTTGATGATGATCGAGCGCGAATACTGGCTCAGCCGTTGTTCCTCGTCGCGATTGAGGGAACGCCCCGTATAGACGATGACGGGCGGGTGCGAGTAACGCTCGTCGTCGGCCATGCGCTCGAGGAGCTGGTAGCCGCTGAGATCGGGCAGGGTGAGATCCACGACCATGCAATCGAACGTCGAGGTATGCAGGGCATCGAGTGCGGCGGTCGCCGTCGCGACGGCGGTGATACTCACGTCGTCGCCGACTAGCAGTGCCTCGATGGCCAGCCGCTGCCGCTCGTCGTCCTCGACTACGAGCACGCGTCCAATCTTCTGCGCGAGCTTTTGCTCCATGTGTTCTAGCGCGCGCAACAGTTCCTCGCGCTTGACGGGCTTGAGCGTATAACCCATCGCGCCGAGTTCGAGCGCCTGCTGGGCGTGATCCTCCACCGACATCATGTGCACCGGCACGTGGCGCGTGACCGGGTTCCGCTTCAAGCGCTCGAGCACTGTGAGGCCCGAGTGGTCGGGCAGTTTCACGTCGAGGAGGATGCCCACCGGGTTGTGCGTGCGCGTCGCGGCGATGCCGTCATCGGCGGTAGGCACGACAACGACCTTGAAGCCGCGCTCGCGCCCGAGTCCTACAAGGATGCCGGCGAAGGCGGCGTCGTCCTCGACGACGAGGATCACGCGGTCGCCTTGCACAATCAGGTCGCGATCATCGTCTACGAGCTTCGCCACCGGGCTAGTCTCGGCCACGGCCATCGTGCGCGCGGGCGCTTGTGCAAACGAAGACGCGTGAGACGACGGTGCGTGGGCGACAGGCGCTGCAGCCGGGAGGGGCGTCGCGGTGGTGCCGGGCTCCCCGAGCAAGCGGGGCACAGTCAGCGTGAAGGTGCTGCCCAGTCCGGGCTCGCTCTGCAACGTGACGTCGCCGCCGAGCAGGCGCGCGAGCTCCCGCGAGATCGACAAGCCGAGCCCGGTGCCGCCGTATTTCCTGTGCGTGCTGCCGTCGGCCTGGCGGAATGCCTCGAAGATGACATTCTGGTGCTCGGGAGCGATGCCGACGCCGCTGTCGATGACGCAAAAGCGCACGAGCGGCACTCCGTCGGACGACTTCAGCGCATCGACCGCGAGGCGCACAGTCCCGCTTTCGGTGAACTTCACGGCGTTCGACACGAGGTTCTTCAGCACTTGCTGCAGGCGCTGGCCGTCACTCACGATAACGTCGTCGTTCTCGTCAAGGAGCGAGGTCTCGAGGTGCAATCCCTTCTGCGCCGCGAGCGGATCGAACGTGCGCCGCAACTGCTCGATCATCGAGCGCAGCGAGAGCAGCTCCATGTGCACCTCGACCTTGCCGGCCTCGATCTTCGAGAGGTCGAGGATGTCGTTGATGAGCGTCAGCAGATCCGTGTTCGCGCCGTAGATCGTCTCCGCGAACTGCACCTGCTCCTCGGTGAGGTTGCCGTTCGCATTGTCCGCGAGCACCTTCGAGAGGATGAGCGCGCTGTTGAGCGGCGTGCGCAGCTCGTGGCTCATGTTGGCCAGGAACTCCGACTTCACCTGGTTCGCGCGCACGAGCTCGTCCGAGTGCACCGTGAGCTCGCGCTGTGCGCGCTCGAGGTCGCCCTTCTGCGACTGCAACAGTTCGGCCTGCGTCTCGAGCTGAGCGTTGGTCTGCTCGAGCTCCGCCTGCTGCGCCTCGAGGTGCACAGCACTCTCCTTCAGCGTACGGCTCTGTTCCTCGAGTTCTTCGTTGGAAACGCGCAACTCCTCTTGCTGAGCCTGGAGCTCCTCTGCCTGTCGCTGCGTCTCCTTGAGCAGGAGCGCGAGTTTGTTGCGGTACTGCGCAGTTCTCAGGGCAACGCCGATGGGCTCTGCGATAAGGCGCAGCAACTCCAAATCATGCGCCGCGACGGGACGAAAGAAGCCCAATTCCAGAACCGCATTGGCAACACCATCGGCACTGGTCGGCGCTATCACGAGGTGCCGGGGCCTGCTACTGCCGAGGCCGGAGGTGACAGGAAAGTAATCCTGCGGCACATCGTTGACCTTCAAAACAGACTTCTCCTGCAGGGCTTGTCGCGTCAGACCACCCACGGAACGATCCAGGTCGAGCCCGTCTGACGTTCGCGCTGGAATCGCATAAGCGCCCACGAGCCGGAGTTGGCCTTCCTCCTCGGCGAAGTACATGGCCCCCACCTGGGCATTGAGATAGCGAGCGATAAAACTGACGATCTTTTCGCCAAGCTGATCGAGTTCCTGCGCACCCTGCAGCCGGACACTGAGCTCGTTCTGCCCCGAACGGAGCCACGCCTGCGTTTGCATCTCGCGAAAATCCCTCGAGGACACGACTGCGGCGGCGGCGATGAGGAAGAACAAGAGCGCTGCTCCCGCCGAGGTGACGAACGTCGAGAAGGCGGCGGCCCGCTCCCATTCCTGCGTGTTGACATCGAGTGCCGCGCGCTCGGCGACCTGCATCTCGACGATCAACGTACGCAGACGGGTCATCATCCTCATTCCTTGGCCAGAACGAACCAGCTCGAGCGCGGCTTCAGATTGACCAGCGCGCTTCAGTTCGACGCCCTCCTTGATAATTGCCATCCTTTCGGCGGCGAGGCGTTCGACGGCATCGAGCCGCTGCAGTTGCGCGGGGCTGTCTGCCGCCAAGCGTCGAATATCCGCGATGTTGCGCGGCAACTCGTCGAGCGCGGCAGTGTACGGCTCGAGATAAGGCTCGGCGCCCAGCAGAAGATACCCGCGATGACCTGTCTCGGCGTCCTTGAGCGTGGAGTTCGCCTCCTCGAGCGAGCGCGTCAGCTCGAGCGATTGCATCACCTTTTGTACGCCCGCCGATCGAGTCTGCAGGACGCGATAGGTGGCGGCCGACATGGCCACGACGGTAAGCAGCGCGACAATGAAGCCGATCAGTGTCTTTCGTGGCAACGACGAGGTCCATCGGCCGCCGGGCGTGGAGGATAGGCGAGCATCGAGGAAGCGCTGGTCACTAGGGCTTGGCTGCGGGGTTTTGTCGCTCATGGATTGTCAGTAGTGTCCGGTTTCATTGGTTCGCGGGTTCCTGACATCAGATCCAAAACTTTGTGTTTGCGCGAATTTCGGGAGTCTGCCATCACTATCGCGTGCTGGATCCCACGCCGCTCGACGAGACGCCGCGCGATGCTGATGGGACATCCAAGCGCATGACCATTCAGCACCCGGCCCATCCCGGGGACCCGCGGGGGCCGTGGTGGGCGGCGCGCGGCGCGCGCAATGCGCCGTCCTGTCCCGTCCTATCTATTGCTTGGCTGAAAATGCTCATTGCGGAGGCTCGACGGGTCGTTTCGCCGTCGGCTCGTGTGGGTGACAGCATAGCTCCGCCTGCCCGTGCCCGCTCAGGCCGCACGATCCACGATCCGGGTTGCTACTCCGCGAACTCGAACTCACGAGCCGCAGGTGCGGGCGCGAGCCGCGGCGGTTCGGTCGGAAGTCCGAGGCCTGCCATGAATCTTGCGCACGACCAAGCCATCGGTGAGGAACGCAATCAGCTCGCGCAGTCCGCCGCAATGCGGCCAGGTCAAGCGGCTCGAACACGATCGCTGAGGTGCCGTCGCGCCAGCGTCGGCGCAGGGCGTAGATCACCTTGCCATCGGGGGCGAGCGAGAGCCGCTCGAGCTTGGATCCGGTGGGCGAGTGACATACCGACACACCCGCTCCGGTCCCTCACGATCGTCGGCCGCGATGCGAACTTTGGCCTGCAGCGAGAAGCCGTCGACGTCGCAATACAATTCACCCGGCCGAGAGCGCGGGCGCTGATCGCCGCTCTCCAGGCGTTTCTCGAGCCGCGGCCTCCCAAGCCTTCGCGACCTCGCGACGCCGCGCCAGTGCTGCGTCCGCGCTGCGGCGGCACGACGTACATGCCCCAGACGGTCGCGCGGTCTGCGGCCTCGAGCGCTGCTTCGCAGACGAGTCCGACGGTGCCGACGAGTGCGTCGCGTTCGAACGCACGGAAGAGCGGTGCACGTTCGCCGCGCGCAGCACAGCGCGCGTCGTCGCGAGGTCGCGAAAGCGGTCGGTCGCGGACTCGTCCTCGCCACGGCGAAGACGAGCAGATCATCAGGGGGCGATGCCCCCTGAAACCCCCGAGTGTCGGAGATCACTCCCGACCGACATGCGGGTCACACCAGGGAGAAGGTCGGCCTCGGGTGGGTCAACTTTCGATCGTCGGATGGGTCAGTTTTCGATTGCCGCTCGCACGAACAGGCCGGTCTCGACGAGCAGCGTCGGCGCACTCGCGCGCGCCTCCGCGCGCCTCCGCACGTCTTCGCACGTCTCCGCACGCCTCCGCACGCCCTACGCACGCCCGTTGCACGCCAGCGGCACGCGGCGAACACGAGTGTGGTCAGCGCGAGCAGCGCGGCGAACGTCGAGCGGGTGACGGGGAGCTTCACGAGCGGTCCTCGCCTTGGAAGACGAGAACCGCCGCGCGGCTCCATCACGTCGTGCCGAACTTCTCGAAGGGGCGCGCGTCGCTCACGTCTGCACGGGCGGACTCTGCGTGGCCATGCGATGGAAGCGCGCCGCCGAACCCGTCAGCGCGCCGGCCGGCAACGCCCACTGGAACGTCCGGCGGATCGAGAGCGCGAGACCCGGGATCGTGCGCAGTCGACCGGCCGCAAGCAGCGGTGCGAGTGCCCAACGCGAGAGGAACGCGACCCCCAATCCGGCCGCGGCTGCGTTCGCGATCGCGCTGCTCGTGCCGAGCACCGGATCGAGCCGATCCGGCCGCCGCCGCAATCCGGCCGACTTCAAGGCTTCGGCCACGACCGCGCGTGTGCCCGAGCCCGACTCGCGCCACAGAATCGGCACGTTCAACAAGTCGGCGTCGCGCCGCACCACGAACGGCGCGTCGACACCGACGACCGGCACGAGTTCGTCGTCGAGCCACGGCACGAGCCGCACACCGAGCGCGCGCGCGGTGCCTTCGACCAGGCCGAGAGGTTTCGCACCCGAGCGCACCGCCTCGACGACATCCTTCGTGTTGCCGATCTCGAGCTCGATCGGCACGTCGGGATGCCGCGCGCGGAAGCGCGCCAGTACGGATGGCAGCACGTGTGCCGCGATCGTCGTGCTGGCGGCGAGCAGGAGGTCGCCGAGCGCGTGCTCCTCGTCACCCACCTCGTCGAGCGCTTCTTCGAGCAACCGCCGCACCTCGCGCGCCCGTTCGGCGAGCTTCACCCCCGCCGCCGTCGGTTCGACGCCCCGCACCGAGCGCACGAGCAGCGGCGCACCGACCGATTCCTCGAGCCGTCGCACCCGCGCCGTCACCGCCGGCTGCGACAAGTGCAGCACACGCGCCGCCGCCGAGATGCACCCTTCTTGGACGACGGCGAGGAATGTGGCGAGCAGTTCGGTGTCGAGGGGTTGGCGCATGTCGCGATCATGCCATCAGCTCGGCTGATGGTCGATAGGGACATGTGTCTGTTCCGATGGATGGCAGCGGGCGATGATTTCCTGCGTGACCACGACCATCGCACCGCACCTCGCTGTCGATCACGGCGCAGCGCGTGAACCGGCCGTCGGCGCGCCGCGCATTCCGCTCGCGCCCGCTGAGCCGACCGCGAGCCGCTTCGGGTTCGAGGTGGTCGTGCTCGTGTTGTGTGCGTTGGCCGTGGTCGTCACGAACGTGCCCGGCTTCTTCGCGCTGGCGGGCGGCGCGGTGTTCGCGATCGCGTTCAAGTCGCCGGCCTGGAGCCAGCACGCGGGCAACCACCTGCTCAAAGCGTCCGTCGTCGCACTCGGCGCGGGCCTCGACCTCTTCGTCGTCGTGCGCGTCGGACTCGACGGCCTCGGAACCGCGCTCGTCACACTCGCAGTCGCCGGCGGCGTGGGTCTCGTGCTCGCGCGCGTGCTGCGTATCGAGCGCGACACCGCGCTGCTCATCACGGTCGGCACCGCCATCTGCGGCGGCAGCGCGATCGCCGCCGCGGCGCCCGTCCTGCGCGCACGGCCCGCGTCGATCGGCATCGCGATCGGCGTCGTGTTCCTGCTGAACGCACTCGCACTCGTGCTCTTCCCCGTGCTCGGCGACGCGCTGCATCTCTCGCCCGCCGCGTTCGGCGCGTGGTGCGCGCTCGCGATCCACGACACGAGCTCCGTCGTCGGTGCGGCCGCGTCGCACGGCGCCGAAGCACTCGAGATCGCGACCGTCACCAAACTCGCGCGCTCGCTCTGGATCGTGCCGGTCTGCCTCGCGCTCGCACTCTTCGTAGCGCCGAAGCGCGTGAGCGGCGAGCCGCGCCGCTTCGGCAAACCGCCGTTCTTCGTGCTGGCCTTCGTCGCAGCCGCCGCCCTCGTCACATGTGTGCCCGCACTCGCGCCGACCGGTCACGTCGTCGCAGCCATCGGCCGACGCGGCCTCACACTCGCGCTCTTCGCGATCGGTCTCTCGCTCGACCGCGACACGCTGAAGCAACTGAGCCCGCGCCACCTGACACTCGGCACCGTGTTGTGGCTCGTGCTCGGCGCCGTCGCGCTCGCGCTCGTCGTTTGATCACTCGTTCGCGCTCGCGCATGCGGCCACGGGCGCGCGACGCAGCGCGAGTTCGTCGGTGCCGTGAGCTGCGGACTTGGCAAGCGGGCGTGTGGGGCTCGCGAGTCGCTCGCCGAGTTCGGCGATCAGATCCGGTGCATGAACCGGAACACGCGCTCGTGCACCACGCGCACGATGTAGTCGTCCTGGCCGCCGAGGCACTTCATGCAGCGCTTCAGCTCGCCGAACTTCGATCCGGGCGGCAGCTCCACCGTCAGCACCATGTGGAAGTCGCCCTGGATCATCTTCTGCGAGATGTCGTGCACGCTGCCGCCGGCCTGCGCGAGCGCACCCGTGATCTCGGCCACCACGCCCGGACGATTCTTGCCCACCGCGGTGATCACGACGCTCGTCGCCGGATCGTCGTCAGTGGGCTCGGGCAGATTGGGCAGCGAGCGCCGCGCGCGCTCCGCATCGTGACCGCGGTCGGGCGCGGGCTCGGCGTAGTTCCCGCCGGTCCCGGTCACGATGCGCACGCCGAGTTCTTCCGCGGCGGCGAGCGCGTGCGGCGTCGCCAGCGTCTCCGCGTCCACGACGATCGGCCCGCCCGCGGGGGCGAGCCGGCGCACGTCGTCGGCAGTCAGGAGGATCCACGGGCGACGCGCCCTGGAAGCGACGCCGCGAGTGCGAGATGCGAAGACGAACCGCGCGGTCCCATTCGCGCGCGCATCGTGCGCGCACGCGTGAGTTACTCCGCGGCGCTCAGGGCAGCCAAGTTACGCGCAAGCCGTTCGAAAGGTTGAACGTGCTGGCAGTGCAGAAGGCCGCCGCATTGCGGTACCAGAGCTGATAATAGCGCACCGCGCCGGAAGCCGGCACCGCGCCGCGCACCGACACGTCCTGATCTCCCGCCTGCGGATACGCCGCCGCGTTTCCGCTGGCCGTCTTCGTCCCGAGGCGCGCGATCGTCCCCGTCGCGCAGCGCAAACCGTCGCCGAACGCCGAACCCAGGCTGCCGTTCGAGACCGACGTGCCCTGGAAGAACAGGCAGGCCGCGTTCGGCAGACCGGTTCCGGAGAGGACGAGCGTGTCGGCAGTCACGCGCGCGTTGCCCGTCGCCGAAAGGCGCGCGCCGCTGGCGAAGATCGAGCTGGCGCAGCCGCGGCCCGCGCCGCCCGAGTTGCCGCACGGACAGGCTGTGCCGCTGCCGTCGCCGAAGCACAGCGGCGTCTTCGCGCCCGCGAGGGGCGTGTCGTAGAACGCACCGCGGATGTCGTTCAGCGCGGTGCTGCCGCTGTCGTCGCGCCACACGCACACGACGCGCCCCGTCGACGTGCCGCCCGAGTACTCGCTGAAGAGCGCCACCTGGTCCTCGCGACGCGACGTGAAGGCCAGATCCTGGTGTCCCTCGGCGAGAGCGATCGTGCCGCTCAGGACCACGAACGAGGCGACGTACGGGTCGTAGTCGGTGCTCGAGCCCTCGTAGGACTCGGCCCAGCCGACCACGAACATGTCGTCGGTCGCGTCGACGTCGGCGCCGACCTGCCGTTCGTCCTGCTGGACGGCCTGCAGCGCCGTCAGGTTCGCGCGATGCTGCACGGAACCGCCGGAGAGGACCGCGCACTCGATGTCGTCGTTGCCAGCGATCTCCTTGCGCCACGCGATCATGTACTGACCGTTCGGGAGCGAGGTCGAGACGGACGGCGCGTAGTTGACCTGCGCCACGTTCGAGACGGTGAACGGCGCGTTGTCGACGTTGCCGGACGTGTCGACGCGTGCGGCCCACACGTCGCAGTCGAAGGAACTCGAGGGGCAGCGGTCCCAGGCGACGTTCCACACGCCGCCCGAGCTGCTGTTCGAGACTGCGGCGTCCTTGACGTCGCTGGCGGAGTGCAACACGGTCGGGTTCGCGCCCTGCAGGACGCCGTTGATGCTCACGCGGCGGAACGCGATCTGCTCGAGCCCGCCGACCGTACGCTGCCACGCGACGAGGAAGGTCAAGCCCGAGTCGCGGTCGCCTCCGACGTCGGGGTAGAGGTTGTAGTCGGTCTGGCCGCCGCTGACGTCGATCACGGCGCTCCAGGACAGCGCCGAGGCCAAGCTCCAGCGCGCCTCGACGCGTCGATTCGTCGAGCTGGCGATGTTCCCGGTCGTCGCCACGACCAGGAAACGGCCAAAGAAATCGTTGTTCGCGCACTTGGGGAGGTACCAGACCTCGGCCGTCTGGTCGACGTACTGGCTGTCGACGTAGGCGCCCGTCGCATCGACGATGCGCGCGTACACGTCGTAGTCGCCGGCACTGAAGGCGTCCTGCATCACGATCAGGTAGTGGTCGCTGGTCGCGTCGTAGGCGACGTCGGGGTAGAGGTCGTCGAACGGCGAGAAGACACCCGCCGCAAACGTCGAGATGACCGGGTCGACGACGAGCGGAAAGCTCGCCACCGCCAAACGCTCGGCAGGCACGACGATCTCGATGCCGCCCTCGACGAGCCGCGTGGGCACCGCCGTCAGCGCGCCGTCGGCCGCGCGGATCGAGGCCGAGCCGTAGCGCACGCCGCCGTACTCGTTCGAGAACGTGAAGCCGTCCGCGGCCTCGGCCGCCGCGAGCTCCGTGTCGATCGCAATGCGAAGCCGCAGATCGCCCGCCACCGGGCGCTGCGCCACGACGAACGTTTGCTCGACCGACTCGAGACCCAGCTCGTAGACCTCGGCGATCGGGCCGCGGTCGATCACGACGCGCTCGTCCTCGCGCGCCGCTCCGCGCGCGGGCAGCAGCTCGAGCGGAGCGCCGCCAGCCTGCGCCGAGGCCAGCGACATTTTCAGCGGGAAGTTGCGCGGCGCCTGGCTCCCGAGGAACGGGATGTACGTCGCGCCCCGGGCGTCGAAGCTGGCCTTGTAGGTCGACCCTCGCACCCACAGCGCGCCGTGCCGATCCACGTCGTGGAAGAGCCGCGCGGGGTCGGCCGCGCGGAAGCCGCGCTCGACCGCGGCGGGGTCCTTGGCGCCGAGCGCGCCGAGCGCGCGCGCGAGGTGCTCCGCGCGGTCGATCGCCGGCGGCGGGGGGACGTCACGCCGGGTTGCCGGGTCTTCCGACGCGGATGTGACGGTCGTAGCGAGTGCGAAGCAGGCGAGGCCTGCGATCAGTCGCGAGTGGAGTTCCATGGCGCGTTGGATTCGGTGCGGGGTCGGCTCGGCGCAGGGGAAGGCAAGTCCATCCCGTATCCACTCATCCGGGAAACGGCCGGCGCGTTACACCCCCAGCGCGCGTCGCCCCGGATTCCCGCGGGCGCGACCGCGACGCGCGCGAGCCGGAGCCGTTACCTGTGCGTGGAGCGCCGCTCGTGCGCACGTCGGTTTGCACGAGGGGGATAGGACTTCCAAGCGCATGACCTTCGATACCCGGCCGACGCCGGAGTCCCGCGGGAGCCATGCTGGGCTTCTCGCGGGGGGGCACAGCGCGCCGTCCTGTCTGTTGCTGGGCTGAAAACGCTCACGTTGGAGCCTCAGCGGGTCGGTTCACCGTCGGCTCGCGCAAGTGACCGCATAGATCCGCCGGCTCGAGCCTGCGCAGGAAGCACGATCGAGGATCCGGCCCTCTACTCCGCGAACTCGAACTCAGGCGGCCCTCGAGCGGGCGCCAGCCGCGGCGGTTCGGTCGGGAGCCCGAGGTGTTCGAGGATCTTGGCAGCACGACCAGGCCCTCGGTGATGAACGCAATCAGCTCGCGCAGTCCGCCGCAATGCGGACACGTCAAGACGTCGATCGAGAATGCGCGGAGCATGAGCTCGGGCCAGGTCGAGCGCGTGGGTTGCTTGGGTTGGCGAGCGTTGGCCGTGGGAGGGGACTCAGGGCTCTGTTGCGGAGGCTGTTCGCCGTGCGAGCCGAGCTGCGTACAGCCCGCCGAACGCGGAGGCCGCGGCACGCTGAGCTCGCGCCACTTGGCCGCCGGCGCCAGCACGCCGTGATACGTCAACAAGTGCGCTCGCGGCCGAGGGCCGAGCGCCGCGAGTCGGGCCAGGAAGTCGAGCGGCTCGAACTGAATCGCCGATGTGCCGTCGCGCCAGCGTCGGCGCAGGGCGTAGATTACTTTGCCATCGGGGGCGAGCGAGACTCGGTCGAGCTGGATCGGTGGGCGAGTGACGTACCGACAAACCCGCTCCAGTCCCTCACGATCGTCGGCCGCGATGCGCACCTTGGCCTGCAGCGAGAAACCGGCGATGTCGCAGCACAATTCACCCGGCCGAGAGCGCAGGCGCTCATCGCCGCTCTCGCGACCGAAGCGCTCGACGGCCGCGCCGCTGTTCGGTCCGAGCGCCACGCGACCCTGCACGGAGGCGGCGCAGAGTCGCGCGAACAGCGGCTCGTCGGGCTCGGGCGGAGCGGACTCGTCGTGCTCGTCGCGCGGGATGCGGCCAGCGAAGCCGTGGGCGAGGATGCCGGAATCGAGGTAGCGGCGCAGCTCACGGCGGACGGAGGCGGGGAGAGCGGAGCCGTCGCGCACGAGGGTCGCATCCGAGGTCGTAGGTCGCGCCGATGACCGTTCTCGCCAGGAAGAAGCGTGCCCGCAAGACGAGGGTAATCAAGGAAGAAGCGACCGGAAAGGGGCGCGGGTCCGACAGACAGAGCCAGCCAATCGCGATTACTCGCTCAGGTCGGCAAGGACTCGCTTGACGCACCGCGCCATGTCCTCTCGCAGCTCGTACACCCAGAACCTGCGCACCCGCCATCCGAGCGCCTGCATCTGCAGGTCGCGCCAGAGGTCGTCATCTTTGCGCCGTCCTGACGCCGTGCGATGGAAAGTCTCACCATCAACCTCGATGTCTAGTCTTCGCGGAGTGACGACGGCAAGGTCGAGACGCCTGCCGGCAACCGGGAGCTGCGGAATCGTCTTGATCCCCTCGGCGGCGAGCGCTGCGTCCAGGCGCTCCTCCCACGGGGACTCATAAGCAGTGGAAACTGCGACAGAAGGGGCGGCAAGCCCACAGCGCCGGGCCAACTCTCGGATGAAGCGAACCTCGGATGCCTGCGCCCAGCTTCGATCGCCGAAGACGTGGAGTACGGCCCGAGCTCGCGTGACCGCGACGTTGAAGAGGTTCGGGCCTTCGGCCACGAATCGCAGCGACCCCTCGGGCATTCCCTGCCCACAGCACAAGCTGAGTAGAATCACGTCGCGTTCGTCGCCCTGGAAGCCGTGAGCGGTCGAGACCTGAAGCTGAATGCGCTGCCGAGCGCTTTGATCGAGCAATTCTGTGAGAGCATCGAGGATGCGGTTCGCCTGGTGCCGAAACGGGGTGACAACACCGACGGATCCCTCAAATCCACCCTGCACAAGGGCGACCACCTCTTTGCAGATAGCGTCGATCTCCTCGCGGCACAGCACGCCGGACGGTGCGGGTTCGATCCGTCCCGAGACGTCTGTCCAGTGGAGACCCGGGCGTACGCCCGACGGGGCTCGGAGCCGCGCTGAGTCGGTGACGCACTCCAGTGCGTGTCCGTAGAACATCTCGCTCGCGAAGGCGGCGATCTCCGGGTGCGATCGATAGTGGTCTGTGAGAAGCACTCGCTCGGGGATGTCCGGACTACCGGAGGCAAGGTCGTAGCAGGAGTTAACACGGAACGAGAGTCGTTGCAGATCACCCTCCGTGAGGCCGTGTGCTTCGAGCAGTGTCCGCTCCGTGGTTACGGAAAGCTGCGTGACGTGCTGGAGCTGCATGGGGTCGCCGACGACGACGGCACGCCGTGCCCGAGCGAGCAGCGGGATCGACGAAGCAATATCGCACTGGCTCGCCTCATCGATGATGACGAGGTCGAACATGGCGGGTCCCAAAGGGATCGATGAGCGCGCCGAAAGGCTCGAGACCGCCCACAGGGGCTGCAGCCGCAGGAGCAAGGGGAATCGTGCCGGCAATTCTCGTTGAAGTCGGACCTCGCTCAGGTTCTCCGCCATCGCGCGGAGGTTTTGAAGGCTCGCACGATCCTGGCTGAGCACCGCGCTTGCGCCTCCGGAGGCGATCACGTCGAGGAGTCGAGTCATTTCACCTCGCGCTGCGGTGAGCGCCGCATCAGCGGGTTCCAGCAGCGCCGATGGGTGAGGACTTGCCCGAAGCTGTTTCTCAAGCGCGGTTGCTTCTCCCCGAAGCTGATGCGCAACAGCGAGGGCGCGGAGAACCTCGATGGTCAGAACACGGGTCGCCTGCGTCGGTAGTTTGTGCTCGATGGCGGCACACTCTCGACGCGTCACCTGACGGCGAGCAAATGACAGGGCCCAGAATAGACGGCGCACAAAACCCCTTTCTGGCGGGGCCAACCGGGCTCGGAGCGCCTCGAGGCGCGCGAGGAGAACACCATGCTCTGGATCCTTCCAGGCGTCCACGAGGCTGTTGTCGCCTCCGAGTTTCACGAGGCAGCGCTCAGCCTCTCGGAGTCGGATGAGACAGGCCTCGTGCGCATCGGCGCGCCGTCGCATGGCCTGCCATTCGAAGTCCAGGTGCGCGAGTTGACCGAGATGACCTTGAAGTCCTGCGCGAAGCGCAGCAACCAACTCGCTGCGTTCGGTGACGGGGCGCGCGAGTATCTCCCGCAGCGTGTCTCTCCACGAACGGCGCAGAGCGAGATCCTGGTTGGATGCTCGAATGATCAGCGCGCCAGCGGCTGACAGGCTATTGAGCCGCGGGACTACGGCATCCAAGGCCCTGTGGTTCTTGCTCGCAAATAGCGCGGATCGTCCCCGGAGGAGCTGGTTGATGAGGATGGTCGCGACCAGCTCTGACTTTCCTGTACCAGGAGGCCCAGTCACAACGAGACCTGGCAAGGTCACGGCAGCCCGAGCCGCCTCGCGCTGCGTCCGCCCCAATACGTGCAGAGCGCCGATCATCCCAGGCTTGAGTTCCGATGGAGGCTGCGGTAACGGCCAGTTCAGCCCCACATCCGGCGACGGATCGTGTGGGAATACCCAACGTAATGAGGTTCGATCGAGGTCCTCATCCTTCCAACGTGACACGGCCGCGAGTTCGCGGATCAACCCCTTCGTGTACGTGAGCCGAGGTCCCATGACGAGGACCGCACGATTGTGGATGCCGACTCGAAGACTCCGATCGCTCGCGTTGAGGTTGAGCATGCCTGGCCGAATGGGCTCAGCCACGAGATCGCCCACGAAGTCCAACGCGCTCAGGGCGAGTTGCTCGAACGAGCTCGGACCCGCGGCCGTACTCACTTCGTTCTCGTCGTCTTCGCCGTCGTCACCGCTGGCGTCGGCGAGCAGGCCGATGGCGCGGAGTAAACCATCGCGATCCTCGGAACGCTGGAACCGTCCTTCGAGCCAGGCTCCGTTCACGGTCAGCGGTCCGGCCGGTGCGAGGTGCATGAGACCTTGCGTGACCTTGGCGCGGAACGGCTGGACGAACATCGGGACGAGCCAAGCGTCCTTACCCTTGGGGCGAATGACCTCCACCGGATACCCGAGGTAGACGGACTCGTCCGGGCCGGCGCGTAGGCGATTGCGGTGGAACGCCGCTTCTTCATTGCGCAGCACGACGGTTAGACCGTGATCTCCCTGAGCTATTCGAGCCCACGGAATGTCTTGCCTGAGGAGGAGCCACTGGTCTCCCTCGCTGTCGAGGTAGCAGCGAAGGGACGGGCGCTCAGCCTGCACGACACAATCGATGTAGTAACGGCAGAGGCGGCGGAACAAGTCCCATCGGCCGCCTTGGACGATTCGTGCGAAGGTTGGCGGCGTCCCCGACAGAGGACGACCCGGGGTACTGATGTGAAGCCCTGGAATGGGGGGCGGCTCTGTCCTCCGCGTTCCGGGGACGCTCTCTACAGCCAATGCGGCGGCGCGACCGCCGACGAGTCGCCACGCCGCGCGATCGAGGGAGACCTTTCCATCCCTCAGGAGCGCATCGAGCGCCGTACCGACTTCGCGATCCTGGCACTTCACGCCACGAGACCGGAGCCGTGACGCAATCTCGCGCGTCGACATGCGCCCCGTACTCGAACGGAGCAGTGCGACAACGTGATCACGAATCGGCGTCATCGTCCGCCTCTTCGTCGTCCTGTACAAGTCGCAACACGCCTGCGACATCCTCGCCGGTCGCCTCCACCCGAAGGAATCGACGTGTGTGTTCGAGCAGTTCCAACTTGTGGTCGGACACGCGCTTTCCGTTCGCGCGATACGGGTTCGCAAGGCACTTGGCAATCACGGATTCGGCCAACGCGAAGAGGCGTGTCCCACGTTCCACGAAAGTCGCCTCGTAGCGGCGCCGCTTAAGCAGTCCAAGCAATGCCCACACGCAATTTCCGAAGATTTGTGCGTAGCGGCCCACCGCGCGCTGATCTTCGAGCATGGAGACGACGGCGCTGAACACGTCCTCCACGTCGCGACGTGGCACGGCATCGGGGCTCAGACTGTGCTGCCGGAATCGGACGATGTTCTTCAGGGCCCGGAGCCAGTTGTTCACACCTGTTCGTTCCATCGTCAACTTGACTGCGATGCAATGAACGAGAACGCCTATGTCCTTGGGATCCTCGAAACAAAGCCCCATCGTGTCGAGGGCGAGTCGCGACGGCGCGGGTAGTTCGCGCCGCGCAAGGCCGACGATGGTGGGCGGGCAAGCGAGATACATCCAACCGAGAAGCCGGTGCGCCGCGTCGCGCGTAGATTTCAGTTGCCTCGGGTCAAGGGCAACGGCCTCGAGCTTCGAGCGCAGCTTTATAGCTGTCGCTCGAGTCGCTGGGTCGAGCTGTGACCAATCGCCGTCGGAAGGGAACAGCCCGAAGTGCAGCAGGGGGTCGTTCGTCAGCCGCAAGCCGCGCTTGCGCAGTCGGGTATCTGCGAGCGGCGTCTTGCTCGCGTGAGCGCGGACATCATTAATGAGACTGCCAACCATCGACTGTCCGGAGTTCGGAATGCCGATGACCGCGTTGTCAATCACAAGCCTGGCTGAGTGCCACAGGTCGGGATCGTGAACGATGCGCGCGACTCCGGCAACATACCCCAGTAGCGGTGGCTTGGGACGATCACACTCAATCATCGTGCGCCAATCGAGCCTGCCGTCGAACACACCGGGCGTCCTGCTGACGACCTCGACCTGGGTATGTCCTTGGCCGGTTCGCAGGCGAACGTTTACGACCACCGGCTCGTCTTTTGACGACGGACGGGATATGCCCAGCGCAACGCGCCGGAACTCGTGGGAATTCGGAAGCGCGGCGCGCTTCAGAGTCAGTTCAAGTCGTCGTTCGCCTGCCGCGATACTGAGGCCCGTAATAGGCTCATCGGAGACGTATTCCCTGCCGGCCTCGACGATGTCTCTGAGCACAAGACGCTTCCACTTCTCGGCGGGGTCGCCATGCTCGTCTTCGCCGAGGCAGTAGAGTTCAACCGGTACGATCGCGTCGAGGTAGGGCGGAAACCCATGCGCAATCGCATTGGCTGCAAACGCGGCGCCACTGGCGGCCCACGTCGCGTTACCAACGGAAACGCGCGGGGCGTTAACAGCCCTGCTGATGAAGCCCGCGATCGTGTTGTGCGTGGAGAGCGATAACTGCGAGCACGCGCCATCGATCACGCAGGCCAGGGAGTCTTGCATACTGCGCCCATCGAGGGAGTGTGCAGCGATGTTCGCCACAGCGCTTGTCAAACGGTCGCGTGTCACCGCGCCAGGGGAGGCCTCGAGCAGATCCGACCACACTTCCAAGCCTTCGACAACTGACCGGCTTCTCGGAGACCAACCTTTCAAAAGGCACGACCCCAACTCCGACTGGGCTGTTTCCAGAGCGGCGGTGTCATGATGAAGGACTCCCCAGTCCTGACCCTTGTCAAAGAGCGCACGCCAAGCCCCCGCGGCGCCTGCGCCCAAGACCGAGATGGCATGGAGAAAGGCGACCCCAACCCACGGCAATTCGCATCCTCCGGCCGGCCGACGACGCACCGGAACGAGATAGGGCCCGCGGTCGGTCATCCATGTTCGCAGTTCAATGGAAGCGATTTCCCATGAGTCCATCGCAGTCGTCACGACGAGTAGGTGGCCGACTGAAGCATTGTGGCTCCGCGCAGATGCTGCGCGTTGCAGGGCGTCCGGATCCGTTCGGCACCAGTGGAGCGCGACAGCGATCGGGCGCGGGATCAGAAATGTCTCGATGCGCTCGATCAGCGCCTGCTGGGCCGACTCGTCAAACCGGTCCGGAATTACCAGCGCCGTGCCAGCCGTCGGCCCCGCCGAGAGCCAATGCCTAGCCGAGTCCGCAACGATTTGGCTTGGGGACCGACCGATCACCACGTCTTGACGGTCCTGGCCGTTCATCTCGGACCGCACGGTCCAAGCGAACTCGTCGTCGCGTGTCCGTCCCCAGGTGGAGCGCCCGGAGAAACCTGGCGGGCCCGCAAGTCGCGCCCACGCTGCCACCAACGGAACGCGCGGCGTCCCGCGTCTCGACGAAGGCGAGTGTGCTTCAGACGGCCAAGCTAGGCCAATTCCTCGGCGGTGCAGATCGGCCTGCTCGCCAACGAGAAGCGATTCACGGCGGACCGCCGGTAGTACAACTGTTGGAGGCACATGGCCGAGCCACTCACTATTCGCAACCCCGTTTGCGCCTACCAATACACGGACAGGCCGATGCTGGGTCAGGTCCAAACCCAAGGAGAAGAGATTGCTCATCGGCGGAGATAGGGATCCGCCGCAAGATCCAACGCGGCATAGAAGTCCGATAAACGAATGCCAGATTCACTGCCGACACCGAAGCGGACTCCGACTACCCGTGCGCCATCGCCGAGAACTTCGGAAGGCCCGTCGCAGTCCCCTTTGGCTACCTTCGTGCAGCCTCCAATGACGAGCCCGCGAAGATCCCAGGCCAAGCCGTCGTTCTGACCTAGCGCTTTGGAGAGGCTGCCCAGCGCATTCGCCGCGCCGACGAGTTCTGAGCCCCAGAGCTTGTCGTCCGATGTCCGCAGAAAGGCCCAGACTGGGATCAGGACGCGGCGTCCAGGCCACCACAATGCAAAATCGCAGCCGGTAGCCCCCAGGTCTCGTGCGAACGGAAGCCCCGAATCAAACCACGACTGCGTCTGCGCAAGCACGTCGGCAGAATCGACGATCTGAAGTTCACCGGCAGCTGTTTCGAACGGCCCAGGCGCGAGCGGAGAAAGCGTCCAGGTGCCTCGGTCCGGCTCGCGCCGACAATAGACGAAACTCCGATAGGAAGCAACCAGCAGGGAATCGAGGTAGCTGTAGGTGAGTTGCCGGACTGAGTCTGCCCAAAGGGCTTGCTGCCATGACCACGCGTCGTCGAGGACCCACTTCTCGCGGACCAGCCGTTTATACGCGTGGTAGACCACGCGATACCGCCGATCCATCTGCAACGGGTAGTTGGGGTGAACGGGGTGCTGCAGACCGAATGGACTGGCTTGAGCGAGATGCTCGGAAAATGCGAGTCCGTCGGCCAATCGACCGAACCGACGAACCCCGAGTACGCGCGCGCTTCTCTGTACGAGGAACTGAGCATTCTGACGCACGTAGGCTGAAGCCCGTTGGTTGATTCGCTCAAGTGTCCACACCGCAACGCGGTTCTCCAGGGTTCGCTCCGTCTCGCGGCGCCGCACCCCAAGGAGGCGCTGTCTGGAACCTGCCTTCTCGGCGACCGTCACTCCAGGGCGTCGGACGAAATCTCGGATGCAGTGCGCGTCCAGCTCCTGTATCCGAGCGACGGCAGTATCCACTCGCACGCGTTCGAGAACTCGGCGGGGTGAGCGGGCAATCGAGCGAAGTGTCCGGGACAGATCCGCCTCCTGTGCAAGCTTGGCGACGAGCGCCATGCGGGCCTCGGACCGGCCAGGATTGTTCCAGATCTTTTTCGCGTCCTTCCACTCGCAGCGCACCACGTCAGTCCAGTTAAACGGTGCCGCGTCGCACAGTTCCTCGAAGCCGTGGATCTGCCATTCGCAGTGCGCGTCGAGCCGACGACCGTCCAAACCGCCGCCTGCGCGACCGGGTCGGCCCGGGGCATCGCTCAAAGTCAGTAGCATTTCACTCTCGCCAATCGATAGTCGGCCATGGATCGGATGGAGGTCCGCGCCTTCGTGCGTATCTAGTGGGATCCGCCGAGCGACGACCCGCTGACCGTCGAGAACAAACGGAAACGAGACTGCTGGCAGATGCCCGCGGCGCTGCACGTCGAACCGAACAGCGTGCTCCAGCGGTGCGACAACCCGTGGGCCGCACTGTGCTGAGATCAAGAGCGATTCACCTGCTCGAGTCGCACGAACTCCTTGCGAGGAATCCCACGGGTGCTCGAGCAAGAGATCCGGTTTCGGCATCATTCCGTCCGGTCAATCCCACGCCAAATGAACGTCTGCTGGTTTGCCGCTCCTTGGTCGAACGCTTCGAGAAGTTTCGGATCGTCGCAGTCCTGCAGCACCTTTCGGATCGCTTTGAGCGGCTTCTGAGCCTCGTCCAACTCGATCCCACGGAGCTTGGGCAGGATTCGTTGTTCGATCTGATCCGCGAATGCCCGGCCAATGCGGTCCACGGACTTCAATGCCAAGGCCGGGTAATTCGCAACGTACGACTGCATCGCAAGCGCAACACGGTGCCCGAATGGCCGTTCAAGCCCTTCCATCGCGTCGTTCAAATCGCGCGTCCACTGCGCAACACGGTTGGCATCCGAAGGGCTGACTTGATTGCGCTGCCAGGACATCCATTCCTCGAATCGAAGTCCGATCGTGCACGGATCTGCGGCGCCTGCACGCGCGGCTTGCCCGGGTTGACGCGGCCGACCGAATCGCAGGACGCATGCACGGTCGAGCACCTTGTCGGAGAGTGACTGCGTGGATTCGTCCTCGTTCATCGTGCCCGCGAACAGAATGTTGCGCCCGGGGTAGAAGTGGATCGGCTTCTCACCTCGTCCCAGGCTCCCCATGTCGATCGCGATCTCGGCCTTGGCACGCTCCTCGGGCTTCGTCTGGTCCAAGCCGCGTCGCACCTCCAGCTTGCTCAGGAACTCGCTGAAGTAGTATTCAACGCGCGCCAGATTCATCTCGTCCAAGAGAACAAGAAGCATTCGGTCGTCGCGGGCTTCATTCCAGCCCTTCGGTAGAGGCCATTGTGGTCTGTTGAACATCTCGAACTGGACCATCGCCCGTGCCAGATCCGTCGCCTTGTAACGCCCCTCCATGTAGTTGAAGAAACCAAAAAGATCCTGCGGGCTGTCCCAGCGCGGCTGAACAGCGATCCCGACAAAGTGGATGCCCATCGCCTCGGCATAACGGCGCGGAAGTTCGCTTTTTCCCGTCCCGCTGATGCCGGCAAGCACGACCAACGGCGAGAGATCGGCAACCTTCAGCGCGGTGTGGAACGAGTACACAACGCGCTCTGGAAACTGCAGACCCGCACCCTTGAGGTAGCGGCTCACCCTTTCCAGGCATTCGTGCTCATCCTGGTGTCTATCCGACCTCGCGAGCGTGGGAAACTGAACGGGTTGCCAGAGGTCGCGATACCGGTCTTCGGCTTTTGCGTGTCCGGACTGCTCGTTCTGCTGGTCGAGGCGCTTCTCCGTGCGCTCGAGCAAGGACTTGAGCATCGCAATGTGCTCCTCATGCGCTTTTCGCGACGCGATCAGCGTCTCGAGCTGGGCACGCTGTGCAGCGATTTCCTTGTGGACATCCTGGAGTTGCGCACGTGCTTCGTCGCGCTTCGCGGAGAACTCCTTCTGCATGGCCTCGAATTGCCCTTGAGCCTCGCCACGCTTCGTAGCAAACTCCTTCAGAATGGCTTCGATTTGCTTTTGAGTCTCATCCCGTTTGGCCTGCACGTCCTTCTGTATGGTGTCCAACTGCTGCCGAGCAGCGGTGCAGCGCTCCTCGAGCTCTTTCGTCCGTTCCTCGGCCTTGCGAGCCCGGTCAGTCAGGTCCTCCACATCTCGATTCAATTGGAGCTGGTCGGCTTGGGCCTTTTGAATCTGTGCCGAGATGGATTCAAGTTGCTGCTTCCGCTCCGCCTGTGTCGTCTCGTAGTACGCGATCATGCGCTGCGTCTCGCTCAAACGGGCCTCCAAGCCGCGGTTCTCTTGAACGAGGTGATCATTCGACTCAATCAGCGTGCGGCGAGTCGACTCGACTTCGGAGAGTAGGGCCTGGCGAGCGTCGAGGGCTTGCTTGAGACGCTCCATTTCCTCGCTGAGGGCGGCAACCCGCAGGAGTTCGTCGTGCTTCTCGGCAAGCCACTTTCGGGCAGCCTGCTCATCAGCCGCCGCGCGCTCCCCATTCGCGATGAGCGTGCGAGCGTCACCCAGACGAGTAGACGTCGCCTCCAGTTCCGCGCGCGCCGTCTCAAGGCGCGCAGATAGGTCGATGTAGTCGCACGCCTCAGGCAGGCGTGCTTCCTTCTCTCGGATCTGCTCGCGTAGCTGCTTGTACTTGACATAAGCCAAGACGGAGCCGATGGCGGCCACGAGCCACAGTGCGAGCTGGAGGACCAGCGAATCGAGCATGTTTGAATTCTCCGGGCCCTACTTCGGGGGCTCGTCTTTCTTGGGGGGATCCCGGCGTTCCTGCTCCTCCGCGATCTTGCGCCGCAGTTCCGCCTCTTGTTCTTGCAGCGCCTTCAGCCGCCCTGTTGCCGTCTCGATTCGGCGCTTCACATCGTCTTCCTGCTGCTGAAGCGCGCCCGCTGCTGCCGCGGCTACGCTGTACGCGTCGGCCTTTCGTCGTTGGGCTGCCAGTGATTCTTCAGCGGATGCGACTGACTTCGCGAGTTCGTCGCGCTGCTTCGCATACGAATCGATTGATCCCTGCAGCATGGCGACACGCTGCGTGAGCAAATCAACCTGGGCTTCGAG
>Ga0163151_10002338_pt1 | contig 29600 bp, 25 predicted proteins | sample OliLakLV19MP5IB2_FD_145596 | JGI IMG/M metagenome (GOLD analysis project Ga0163151, IMG submission 145596) | Freshwater microbial mat bacterial communities from Lake Vanda, McMurdo Dry Valleys, Antarctica - Oligotrophic Lake LV.19.MP5.IB-2 | ecosystem: Environmental > Aquatic > Freshwater >...
GCTACGCGATGTCTCAGGATGAGCGCCTGGCCGCTCCTACCCAGGCTGTGCTGAATTACATCATGGAGGCCCAGGATCCAACCGGCGGAGGCTGGCGCTACAACCCCAAGCAGCCCGGCGACACGTCGGCGACTGGGTGGCAGATCATGGCGCTCAAGAGCGGCAACATGGCCTACCTTCAGGTGAACCCACTCACCGTCAAGAAGGCGGTTGAGTTCCTGGATGCCATGCAGGGTGACGAATACGGCTCGACCTATGGCTACTCCTCTCCCGGCAACAAGCCCAGCACCTCGGCGGTCGGCCTCCTCTGCCGCATGTACCTGGGGTGGAAGAAGGATCACCCGGGCGTTCAGGAGGGGGCCGCAAAGCTCTCGAAAATTGGGCCGACGGACGATCTCTACTACGACTACTACGCAACCCAGATCATGCACCACATGGAGGGTGAGATTTGGACGACGTGGAACACCAAGATGAAGAAGATGCTCCTCGACTCACAGTCGAAGAACGCTCACGAGGCTGGCAGTTGGTATGACGGATTTGAAAAAGGGCATGGGCCAAAAGAGGCCGGACGGCTCTACATCACCTCCATGGCTACGATGATCCTCGAGGTCTATTACCGTCACATGCCGATGTATAAGACCGACGTCGCTCAAGACGAGTTCCGCGAATAAGGTGGCCTTGCTCGAGCGGGAGGGATTCCTCTCCAGCCCGGTGGTCTCGAGCGTCGAGTTCGACGTTTGAGTTTTCGGCGATAAACTATGCTCGTAGGTGGGCGCTCGGCCGCGGGGAATGCGAAGGTCGAGTCGCGTGTTCGGATTCAAAAAAGAACAGACAGCGGGAGTAACTCATGGCGCGCCAGGTTGATCCTGAATCCACCCGCAAGGGATCCCGGCCAGCAGGCAAGGGAGTGGCGTCTCCAAAATCTCCAGGAAGCCCGAAGGCCGCGGGCCGCGTGCCACCGCCTCCAGCAAAGACCACAGCGAATCGTGGCCAACAGAAACGCGCCGGTGATGAGGAGGAGGATGAGGAGGAAGCTCGCCCTCCTCGGGGAGGCCTTGTCGGTCAAGTCCCCGCATGGGGCGTCAGCATGCTCGTCCACATTGTTGCGCTTCTCGCGATGGCACTCATCGCTGGCGAAGCCATCCTTGTAGAGAAGCCAACCATCATTACGTCGACGACTTCCGAAGAAGAGGAAGACTTCACGGAGGTCGAGGTCGAGACACTCGACACACCAGAGGAAGCCGTCGAGCCGACCCCAGACGAAGTCGTCGTGACGACGGACGTGGCTGTCGAGCCAGTCGAGGTGGTATCGATGGCAGACGATCTCGAGGCCGCGCCCTTGGCCGTCGAGCTCGTGGAGTTTGGCAGCGAGACAGCACCAGCCGCTGACATGATGGCCACGATCGGGGCCGTCGGTGGCACCGCGGCTGGCGGTCTCGGGGGTCGAGCAAATGCTGGCAAACTCGCCCGTGGCGGCGGCGGTGGCGGAGACACCGAGGATGCCGTCGACCGCGCCCTCAAATGGATCGCAGCCCACCAGTTGCCCGACGGGAGTTGGTCGTTCGACCTTGAGAAGTGCCCGAGCTGCGCCGGAAAGTGCTCGCACCCGGGAAAAGCCGGGAAAGCTGAACGTGGCGGTGCCACCGCCATGGCATTGCTGCCTTTCCTGGGTCGCGGCTACACGCACCGCGAGGGTCCATACAAGAAGCAGGTCGAGGGGGGCATCGCGTTTCTCGTCCAACTGGCCATGAAGAACAACGGCAAGGCCTACGAGCAGGGAGGGAATCTCTACTCCCAAGGACTCGTAGGTATCGCGATGTCGGAGTGCTACGCGATGTCTCAGGATGAGCGCCTGGCCGCTCCTACCCAGGCTGTGCTGAATTACATCATGGAGGCCCAGGATCCAACCGGCGGAGGCTGGCGCTACAACCCCAAGCAGCCCGGCGACACGTCAGCGACTGGGTGGCAGATCATGGCACTCAAGAGCGGCAACATGGCCTACCTTCAGGTGAATCCACTCACCGTCAAGAAGGCGGTTGAGTTCCTTGACTCCATGCAGGGCGACGAATACGGCTCGACCTATGGCTACGCCGCTCCCGGCAACAAGCACAGCACCTCGGCGGTCGGCCTCCTCTGCCGGATGTACTTGGGGTGGAAGAAGGATCACCCTGGCGTTCAAGAAGGGGCCACCAAGCTCGCGAAGGTCGGGCCAAACACCGATATCTACTACGACTACTACGCAACCCAGATCATGCACCACATGGAAGGTGAGCTGTGGACCACGTGGAATGCCAAAATGAAGAAAATGCTTCTCGACTCCCAGTCGAAAAAGGATCACGAGTCTGGCAGTTGGCATGAAGGGTTCTCAGACCACGGTTCCCGTGGGGCCGGACGGCTCTACGTCACCTCCATGGCGACGATGATCCTCGAGGTCTATTACCGTCACATGCCGATGTATAAGACCGACGTCGCTCAAGACGAATTCCGCGAATAAGGTGGCCTTGCTTGAGCGGGAGGGATTCCTCTCCAGCCAGGGTGGCCGTGGTGCCGATCCCCCTGAGAGCGATGCGCGAAGGTGGCTCGAGCCCCTGTCGCGCGTCCGCACGCTCGCCGCAACCGGCATGGCCTGCCCAACCGGCTCCGGCGCGTGCCGATTGTCGGAGCGGCCCCGCCCATGGATCTGCCTACGCCTGACGACTCGTCGCTCGACCGCTTCGTGACCAACCCGTCGGTTCGGGCGACGTACACGAGCGTGGTCGTGCATGCGACGGTTTTTCTTCTCCTGGCCATGCTCGCCCGTGCTTCACGCCCTGCGTCGCGCGTGCCGCTCCAGCTTTCCATCGCCATCACTGAGGCGACCGACGTTCACCAGGTCGAGTTCCACGGCGACCTCGGCCATCCGCCACCAGCCCCTGAGAGGGCCCAGGGTGCTCCTGCTGCCGACGTGATCATTGGCGTGGCAGCCATCCCGTCGGCCCCGCAAGCGACCGGCGCTGAGATCGCCGTCCCAGATCTCGAGCGCTCAGATGGTTCGGGAATGATCGCGATGATGGCGTCGGCCTTCGAAACGCTTCGATCAGAGGGGCCACCCTCCGCGGTCAGCCCACGCCCCTCGGATGCGAATGCGGCGACGCCCGTGCGCTCCGCAGGCTCGCCAACTCCCTTCGCTGGCCGACGCGGCGAGAATCGCAGCCAAGGTGTCACCGAGCGGGGTGGGTCGGCTGCCAGCGAGGCGGCGGTGGAGCGGGGACTCGAGTGGCTTGCTCGCCACCAGGCGGGCGACGGATCATGGCGATTCGATCTCTCAGGGTGTCGCTGCGATGGCGCGTGTGGTCATCCAGGCACGGTGACGAGTACGACGGCCTCCACGGGAATCGCCCTTTTGCCATTTCTTGGCGCCGGCCACACCCATGCCGACGGCGCCTACCGCGAAACCGTCACCCGAGGCCTCTACTATGTGATGAGCCGCATGCGGCCAACACCTCGCGGCGGCGACCTGGCCGAAGGGACGATGTACGGTCATGGCGTGGCCACGCTGGCGCTCGCCGAGGCCTATGGCATGACGGGTGACCCGATGCTGGCTCCCTATGTGCGGGATGCGATCCGGTTCATCGAAACGTCTCAGGACCTGCACGGGGGCGGATGGAGGTACCTGCCGGGGCAGGCTGGCGACACGACCGTAACGGCATGGCAGATCGCGGCCCTCAAGAGCGCCGCGCTGACGGGTGCCGCTGTGCCGTCACCGACGATCGATGCAGCATGCCGTTTCCTTGATCGCGTGCAAGTGAGGCAGGGGGAAGGCTACGGCTACCTGGCGCCGCAGGACCGCTCGTGCACATCAGCCGTCGGACTCCTCTGCCGGATTTACACCGCGTGGCCCGAGGAGGCGACGCTCGACCGCGGCCTGACTCGCCTCGCCCGAGCGGGGCCCCAGCCCGAAGCGGTCTACGAGAACTTCTATCTCGCGCAGGCGCTTCTCCTGCGCGAGCATCCTGTGTGGCGCCGCTGGAACGCCCGCAATCGTGACCAGCTCGTGACCCGACAGGCGCGGGCCGGGCATGAAGCGGGCAGCTGGACCTTTGCCGATGCCGACACGGCCCCGGGAGGCAGACTCGGCCACACGGCCCTGGCGATCCTCACGCTCGAGGTCTACTACCGCGTGCTTCCCATCTACGGCGAGCGGGCGGCTACCACGGGCTGGTGATCGGACAAGCCGCCCCGCGCCCGCCATCGCCTATCATACTGGTGGCTGGAGCCGCTCCCATGCGACTGATCACATATATTTGGCTAGCGATTGGGCTTGGACTCGCGTGCGCGGCCATTGGGTGGCTCGGTCTCGCGGGCTGGATAGCGGCGGTCGTCGTCGCGGCGAGCGTGGCCGCCCATGTCGCGGGAAACGCGATTGGCACGCGGCTTCGCGATGAGACCGATCAGAGGCGCCGTCAACGGCCTCCTCATCGCCACGAGCCGCTTCCTGATCGCCCTCCCGCGCACCTGGAGCGGCGGACCAGCCTCGGGCGGCTGGTGCCGGTGTCGGTGGGTATCGGTGCCACCTGTGGCGGAATCATCGGGAGCTACGCCCTTACGGTGGCGGCGCAGGCATCGCTTGCTGGCGCGGTTCTTGGTGGTGTGTCATCGGCTGTCATTGGGGGGCTCGGGGGCTTCCTCGTCGCGAGCTTCGTGGAAGCCGTCCGCACGAGTCTCCGGGAGGCAATTGCGGCCGAGCGGCGAGGCTAGCGATCCGTGGCATTACGTCGGGCGACGTGGTACAACCTCGCAGACATCAGCGGGCCACCCTGCCCTGCCCCTCTCCAGGAGCCACCACCATGGCAAAGCCACACCGCACTCTCAAGAAGGCCAACCACGGCGCCCGTCCGGCCAACAGCAAGGCCCGAAAGATGAAGCGGAAGCACATCCGCACCTGAGCGGCGTCTTTTGAATTCGCCCACGCAGAAGGTCAGACCGTGCCTCCTCGCGATTACATCATCCATCCGAGCGAATACGACCTCGACCGGGTCATCGCCGACATCCACGAGATCCGCCGCTGGAACCAGCAGCGGTTCGAAATGGAACAGTTGACGGCGATCGTCCACGAGGACTTGGATCGCTGCCTTTGCGTGGGCTACAAGGACGCCACGACAGATGAGTTTTGGGTAAGGGGCCACTTTCCGACAGCGCCGCTCATGCCGGGCGTGATGATGTGCGAGGCAGCTGCCCAGCTCTCGAGCTACTTCGCGATGAAGCACGATCTGCTCGATGCCGCAGTAGTCGGTTTTGGTGGGCTGGAGGAGGTTCGCTTCCGTGAGCCCGTGGTGCCAGGCGACCGGCTCGTCATTGCCGTGGAACGCATCCGGGTCCGCCGCGGAGCAATGATCGTCTGCCGCTTTCAGGGCCTCGTCCGCGCGAACATCGTCGTCGATGGCATCATCAAGGGAGTGCCGCTTCCGGCCGATGTACTCGCTGGATTCGCATCCGGGGGCAACGGCAGGGGCGAGTCCTGATCGCCCATGCCACGCCGCCCCCCGCGCAAGCCCGATCCGCGGCACGATCTCTCGGCGCACCTTCTTTCGCTCGAGGCGTTGCCCGACCCGTGCGACCCCGCGGACTTGTTCGCTGTGAGCGCACCGATCGAGCTTGAGGTCGGCAGCGGAAAGGGTCTCTTTCTCGCGTCCGCTTCGGCCGCAGCGGCGGAACGAAATTTTCTGGGCGTCGAGATTGCGTTGGGATATGCCCGTCTCTGTGCCGGCAAGCTGGCCGCTGCCAGTCGCCCGAATGCAAAAGTGATCCACGGAGATGCCGGGTTCCTCGTGCGGTCGCTCCTGCCCGATGCCTGCCTGGCGGGCATGCATGTCTATTTCCCCGATCCTTGGTGGAAAGCCCGTCACCGCAAGCGCCGAGTGCTCTCCGAGGGATTCCTCGTTCATGGTGGTCGCACGCTGGCCCCCGGGGCGGTGCTTCATGTCTGGACCGACGTCGAGGAGTATTTCGTGGAGGCCATGGCCGCGGCACGAGCCACGGGGCTGTTTGCCGACCCCCGTGAGGAACACCCGACCGAGCCCGCTCACGACCTCGACTACCGCACCCACTTCGAGCGGCGGACGCGACTGGCCGGCATGCCTGTCTGGCGGGCGGCCCTCGAACGCACCACGACGGCTTCGCCGGTCGAACGGGTCAGGGCGTAGCCGCGGATTCGTACGTCCGCGTGGATCGTCGGCCAGCCCGCGACTGCTCGAGCGCGACCTGATAGAGCCGCGCCCCAGCCGGTGTTGGGTAGGCCCCCGTGATGCAGGCCTGGCAGATCTCGCTTGCGTCGAACCCAATCGAGCGTGCGACACTCTCAACCGGAAGGTAGCGGAGCGAGTCGGCCCCCAGACGCTCGGCCATCCGGGCCTGGGCCTCGTCGGTGAGCACCCCCTCGCGGAGAAACTCTGGCGCGAAGAGCTCATCGATCGTGGACATGTCGATGCCGTAGAAGCATGGGGCGACGATGGGCGGGCAGGCGATGCGGACATGGATCTCTCGGGCCAGGCCCAGCGACCGCATGCGGCCGAGAAGCACCTGCATGGTGGTGCTTCGCACGATCGAGTCCTCGACGAGGATCACCCGCTTGCCCTCGAGCACCTCCCGGAGCGGCGTGTACTTCGATTCGGCCTTTTGACGGCGACTAGCGGCGCCATCGATGAACGTGCGGCCGGTGTAGCGGTTGCGAATGAGGCCCTCGACCGACGGGATCGCGAGGCAATAGGCCATGGCATCCGCGGCCGCCTTACTCGTGTCTGGTACCGGGACGACCACTGTGTCGGCGTCGATTGTCACCGTCTCGAGGCGAGCAAGCTCCTCGCCGAGGCGCTTCCGCGAGAGGTACACGCTCCGGTCGTCCATCGAGCTGGCGACGTTGGCGAAATAGATCCACTCGAAAAAGCAGTGGGCCCTCCGCGGCGACTCGGCGAACCGCTCCACGCGGAATGAGCTGCCATCGACGATCAGCGCTGTCCCCGGCTCGAGAGATTGGATCGATTCGGTTGGGAAGCCGAGGTTCAAAAGCGCCACGCTCTCGCTCGCCGCGGCCACGAGTGGCCCGTGCTTCGCATAGACCATGGGCCGAATGCCCAAGGGATCACGGGCCACCACGAGCCGGCCACAGGCATCGAGAATGGCGAGGTTCCACGCACCATCGAACTGCCGAGAGATCGCGGCGAGCAGCTCGGCCGGGCCGGGGTCAGCCGTCCCGGCGAGCTCGCGGCCGATGGCGTGCATGATCACTTCGGTGTCATTGTCGCGGGCGAGGTGGGCGTCGTCGGTGGCCAGGATTTCGGCGCGGAGCTCGGGGTAGTTGGCCAACTGACCGTTGAACCCAAACGCGAACCATTTCCGCTTCTGAATATGCGGCCGCTCGAGCGGCTGGGCGTAGCCGCGATCATCGGCACCGCACGTGGCATACCGCACATGGCCGATTGCCGCCCGGCCGACGTTCTGCTCCATGAGGCTCTCAAACTTGCCGCGGTGGTTCATCCGAAACACCTCGCTCACGCTTCCCACGTCCTTGAACGTGGCTAACAGCTGGCTTCGGCCTGGGCTCCAGGACGTCATGCCGGCAGAGAGTTGGCCCCTGTTCTGAATGTCGAGGAGCATCCGAGGGATCAGTCGCGATGCCTCTTCCTGCCCGCCGGAAACGCAGAGGGGGCTCGTCTCGTCGCCAGGCAGGTGATAGATGGCCGCCAGGCCGCACTCGTGACGCAGGTCGCTCATCGGTGACTTTCGGGGTGCCTGGAGCGGCCGTTCGGCCCGCATTCCGCTCGCTTCGCGGAGTGTATCGACGAAGGACGCCTGCGGATACCATACTCGGGTTTTCCCGCGATCCGTACGGAGGATAGCCTCTCACCGCCAATGACCGACCACGTGCGTCAGCAGATCACGGCGGCCGCTCGCCTGATCGTCGTGAAGGTCGGATCCCGTGTCCTCACCGGCGCCGACGGTCTGCTCGACAATGCCAGAATCGAGTCTCTTGGCCGACAGATCGACTCGCTGTGCGGATCGGGACGGCAGGTCGTGCTCGTCAGTTCTGGAGCTGTTGCAGCAGGAATGGGGCGGCTCGGACTGGGCCGACGGCCCACGGAGCTCGACCACCTTCAGGCGGTGGCCGCGGTGGGCCAGAGCTGCCTCATCGAGGCCTGGGAGCGATCGCTTCGCGGTCGCGGTCGGCATGTCGCCCAGGTGCTCCTCATCGCCGATGACCTTCAGGACCGCACCCGCTACCTCAACATTCGAAACACCTTGCGCACACTGCTGGAATACGGTGCGCTCCCAGTCATCAACGAGAATGACACCGTGAGCGTGGAGGAGCTCAGAACGAGCTTCGGCGACAATGACCGCCTTGCGGCCCTCGTGGCCTCCCTCCTCGGCGCGCATCTTCTCGTGCTTCTGTCGGATGTCGCTGGCCTCTTCGACCGTCACCCCGAAGAGCCCGGGGCGACCGTCGTGCCCCACGTCGAGAGGATGGACGCGGGCATTTCGGCTCTGGCCTGCGACCGGCCTGGAGGACTCTCCAAGGGGGGCATGGCGAGCAAACTCAATGCTGCGACCATCATCACGGACGTGGGCGGGCATTGCATCATCGCACCAGGTCGGGAGGAGGGCGTCCTCGACCAGATCGTTCGCGGCGACGCCGTCGGGACACTCTTCGTCGGTCGCCCAGCCACCATGCCGGCTTGGAAGCGATGGCTCGGCTGGTCCGCCGATGCGAAGGGTTCTCTCGAGGTGGACGCCGGTGCCCGCGAGGCGGTCATCGCCCGCGGCAGGAGCTTGCTGGCGGCGGGGATCACCGGCCTGCGCGGCCAGTTTTCGGCGGGTGACGTCGTGACTCTCACCCATGCAGGAGATGTCTTCGCACGCGGTCTGGTGAACTATCCGGCCGACGATTTGACACGGATCGCAGGCGCTCGAACCGAGCGGATCGCAGAAATCTTGGGCTACTGCCCGTACGACGAGGTGATCCATCGCGATAACCTAGCCGTCATCAGCCGGACCTGACCCCGTTCGACATTCTTATGGTCTCGGAAATCATCATCATCCTCGCGTTGGTCCTGGCCAACGGTCTATTTTCCGGGGCCGAGATGGCAATCGTGGCGAGCCGCCGCGGACGGCTGCGAACCCTGGCAGACGCCGGCGACACCGCCGCCCGCACGGCCCTCGATCTGGCCTCCAACCCTGACCGCTTTCTGCCGACGGTGCAGGTGGGCGTGACCCTCGTCGGCACGCTGGCGGCGGCCTACGGCGGAAAGAAGCTGGTCGCGGCTCTCGCGACCGCGCTCGCCGAGGCATGGCCAGGCCTGGGTGGCCTGGCAGAGTCGCTGGCGTTTGGCATGTTCGTCATCACCCTGACATTCGTGACCCTCATTTTTGGCGAGCTCGTCCCCAAGCGGCTGGCGCTTCGGAACGCCGAAACGTTTGCCCGTGTGACAGCCCCCCTCATCGCGGTCATTGCGAGGCTTGCCGCGCCCCTGGTGTGGACCTTGAATCTGGGCACCGCGGTCGTGCTCTTCCTTCTGGGAGCCAGCGGGCATCGGGAGCCGACCGTGTCGGTGGATGACATCGAACAGTTGCTCGAGACGGGGCGGGCCGAGGGCGTGCTCGAAGCCGTGGAGCAGGCGGTGGCGGTCGAGGCTCTTCGCCTCGGAGAGCGGACCGTACGGGACATCATGCGGCCCCGGATCGATATCGATGCCCTCGATGTCGCCACGCCACCGGACGAGATCATCGGGGCCATCGCCATGGCGGGCTACTCGCGCCTGCCCGTGTATGAGGGATCAATCGATCACATCCTCGGCTACATCGCGATCAAGGACGTGCTCCGCACCTCCTGGATGGGCTGGCCTGCCAACCTGCGAAAAATGATGCGCCGGGCCGTGTTCGTGCCGGAGACGATGCCGCTTGATCGGCTGCTCGATCTCTTTCGCAAGGAGCGAACGGCCTTCGCGATCGTGCTCGATGAATACGGGGGTACCGATGGGCTCGTGACGCTCGATGACGTGCTCGAGGAGCTCGTGGGCGAGATCCATGATGACCGACGGGCCGAGGAGCCGGCCGACTTCGTAGACCGGGCAGACGGCTCATGTCTGGTTGAGGGAAGCGCGGGAATCGGGAAGCTCGCCAGCCGCTTTGGGATCGAGCTCGACCCCGAGCCGCGGAGTTATGAGACCGTCTCAGGGCTCATCCTGGCGAAGCTCGAGCGGCTGCCGACCGCCGGCGACACGCTCACGTGGAAGGGCCTCGTGATCGAGGTCATCGACATGGACGGCCGGCGGATCGACAAGCTCCTTGTCCGCCGCGAGGGCTGATCACTGCGGTGGACTGGCCCGGGTGACGATGTCGTCGAGGACAAAGGGACTCGGGAACGGCTCGTCGAGCTGTTCGAGAAGGCGACGATACCGGCCCACGACCTCGGCGATGTCGTCCGCCGTGAGCTGGTCTTCACGGAGAATCTTGGAGGCATCGAAGACCTCCCTCCAGGCACGGAAGGCGTCCTCATAGGCCTGCTTGGCTGCCTGGAGTCGGGCCGCGGCAAACTCGCGGTCGGCGGTCCAGGTCAGCTCCCGTGCCCGCAGAGCCGGCTCGGTCACCTCGGCTTCGCATGTGGCCCGCCAGAAATCGAAATTCACGATGTCGCGGTAGCGGTCGATGATGTGCGCCGTCTCGCGGGCCTCCACCTCCTCAACCGCCAACTGCCACGCCTGCTGCCGGAGCTCAGCCGGCGCCTCGCGGGCCACATCCTTCCAGGTCACCTTCAAGACATCTTCGGCATGCGCCGCAAGGTCCGCCTGGGTGCCGTTGCGATCGAGTGGAGGCACGGCAAGGGCAGCCTGTTGCTCGGGAGTGAGCATCGTCTGCTTCTTCACCCCGAGCGCCGTGAACTGACCTGGCAGAAGCGCCTCGAGCTCTTCGGCCAGTCGCTTGGCTCTGGCTTCTTCGGCCTCTCTGAGCCCCAGCCGGATCGGGACATTCCAGCTCGTGGGGATCTCCCGGGACGCGAACCGCCGCATCTCGTCGCCGGCAAGCTCCCATGCCTTCCGGGCGGCGGCGCCGAACGTGCCGTCCCCCTCGAGAGCCCTCGCGTGATTGATAGCCGCCATCATCGGCTCGCTATGAAAGATCAGAGCCGTGGTCTTGAGAGGCACCCCTGAGTCGGCAAGCTGCTGGCCCTGGAGATACTTGCTCCGCGACACGAGCCAGTTGTCTCGCTCGTTCACAGTCCGTTGGGGGTCATCCCGTTCGTGAAAGTCGTCGTCTGCGACAAACATCGGGCGGAACTCCGCTTTCTCGTCCGACTTCCCGATCTTGTGGCCGATGAACCAGCCCATGCGCCCGAGCAGCCGCGGCTCGAACCGGTTGAGCTTGATCCCGTCGCGGAGGAACTCGATGCCCTTGATCACCCACGCATAGCGGTCACGGTAGTCATCGAACTCAACCGAGATGTTGTAGGAGAGGTTGTGGGCCTGAAAGTCCCAGACGGAATAAAAGTTGGGCTGGAGCTTCGTGAGTTGCTCGAGCGTGGCCGAAAGGTTCGCCCAGTCTTCCACCTTCTTGTAGTGATTGGCTCGATCCCAAAGGAGCGTCACGGCGATGTTCTTGAGCCCGAGCGTCGCAAACCGCATCGTCTCACCGGTGGGATCGATGTCGCCGAGCTTGGACTGCGAGAGGCCTCGCTCAGCCCGCATCTTCGCGAGCATCCCCCCAGGCCCCTCGGTGTCGGCCGGCTGGCTCATCAAGGACAGCGGCAGCAGGAGCGCCACGATCCCCACAAGCGCCAAGAGCGTCTCGGGCCTCAGGCCGAGCCACGCCTGACGCCCGCTTCCACCTGACCGAGCACCTGTGCTCATGATGCCACCTCCCGAGCCCTGAGGCAGAACGTGGCGGCCACGCAGAAGGCAACGACATAGCCGGCCGTCTCGGCTGCATGAGCCGCCAGAAGATCAAACGGAATGTCGAATCCCTCAGCCACGAAGTTGCTTGTGCCGAGCGTCGCGAGCGAAGGGAATAACCCGGCAGCCACCCGCATCGGAGCGAGGAGCACGGTATCGGCGAGCTTCATCGCCTGAACCGCGGGCGTGGGATCGAGTTCGAGCGTGATGCTCATCTGGGTGACGATCCGGTAGAGCGATTCGATCGGACCACCTCCCGGCACGTCCTGCGAATTGCCAGTCACCTGGCTGACGAAAAGCCGGGCGATGAACTCACGAAACTGACCCACAAGGAGCATGGAGAGCGAGGCGATGAGTGCCACCGGCGACGACAGGAAGGTACTGAACATCACCCCGAGTGCCGTCACGATGAGCATCGCAAACCAGGCACCGAGGCAGCTCTTGAAGTAATTGATCGCGAATGATCCGTCACCTGCTCGGAGATAGAAATCAGCCTGCGCCACGCCGTAATACTGGGACGGCTCGAGGCATTGCAGCCAGACCTCGAGGCGGCCGTCGGCCACGAAATCCTGATACAGATCGGCCTCCTGCACCGTTCCGTCGGCCAGCACTACCGCGAGCTTCCGCGGGATCCACAACTGGTCGATCGACTCGCGTGCAACGATCGGCAGCGCTTCGCTGCGGAGATTGTTGGAGGGATTTCGAAGCTGGACGGTCCCGTGAATGCCTTCGGTGATGATGCCCTTGTAGGTGCGAAACACGCGGATGTTCATCTCGAGCGGCAGCCCATCAGGAAAGTCTGCCTCTCGGATCCCCATGAAGGTCCAGAGCGCGGCTGCCGCACTGCCCCCCTCGATGTACTGCCGGTAGCCCCACTCCTCGCCGACGCTGATGCCCTTGTCCGACGGCCGACCATCGCGGTCGAGAAAACGCAGCCTTCCTCGCAGCGGTCGTCGAGCCTCGAGAATCCCCTCCGGCGGCCCGACGTCATAGGCAACTCCCTCGGCTGACGCACGCGGTGTGATGCGATGACGATGTCCCTGAAAGGTCTCAGCGATGCCGCTGCCCGCGGCGTCGAGCGTCACGAAGTGGCGATGGCCACGGGCCGAGCCCGTGCGTCCCTCATAGGCGGTGAGCACGCCATCGTCGTCGCGGAGCTCCCGAAGCCCGCTCCCTTCGATGGTGTGGGTGTGCTGCACACTGCGAACGATAAAGGCCCAGCTGGTCCCTCCCATCACCCCAAGGAGGACAGTGCCAATGAAGGCAAATCCGAGAAATCGTCCCAGCACGATCTCGCCAGAATGCACCGGCTTCGTCACGACCGTTTGGATCGCCTTCGACTTGATGTCGGCCGGCAGACTGAAGACAGCAAGAACGAGCGTGACGGTGCATGACAGGAAGCTCATGGCACCAAGTAAGAAGCCCACGTAGAGCTTCACGGGCTCGACGTTCGTGGGATCAAGGAACCAGCCCGCGAAGATCATGACGACCGCGAACAGAGCCAGCACCGCCAGCACATGTCTGCGGATGGCCTCCTGCACCGCCAGCCGCGCCAGGGCCCAGACACGCCCTGGCGAGGTTCCTGCCAGGTCACGGATCCCTGACAGCACCCCCCGGTAGACACGGTCGCCGGCCTCAAGCGGCCCTGCCCAGGCGGCCTGGGTGAGCCATGCGGCGAGTCCTGCAAAGAGCACCACGAACATCGATGCCAGGAGAAACGAAAGAACCGCCGGGCCAATCCAGGCTAGAAAGCTCGGGATTTCCTGTTCTAGGACCATCGGTCGGGCTACTCCCCTGTCTGCTCGGACGCCGCGGCCATCGTACTTCGCGCTCGCCGGCCTGGTCGGGCCTCCGTGTCCCGCACGACCTCGAGAAAGAGCTCCTCGAGGGTCGTTTTGGGGTGGCCGATCTCAATGTCTACGGCACCGTGCCTGGCGAGTACGGCCCGTACTTCCTCGCACGCTGCGGCGGGGAGCCCAGCCGCTCGGATCTGCGTGACGCCAGTCACCCTCAAGAGGTCCTCGACCCGCCCAAGCTCCTTGAGCTCACCCTGGTGGAGCACGGCGATCCGGTCGCAAACGTCCTCCACGTCGGCCAGGAGATGCGAACACATGATGACCGTCTTCCCTCTGCGCTTGAGATCGATGATGAGATCCTTCATCTCCCGGGTGCCAATCGGATCGAGGCCGCTGGTTGGCTCATCGAGGAGCACGAGCTCGGGATCGTTGATAAGCGCCTGTGCCACGCCGATACGACGGGTCATTCCCTTGGAATATTCACGGAGCTGCCGCTTTCGGTCATTCGTTAGCCCCACCATGCTAAGAAGCGCTGCGGCTCGCCGAGATCGCTCGGCTGGGGGCATGCCGAAGAGGCGGCCGTAGAAGTCGAGCGTCTCCTCGGCATCAAGAAACTTGTAGAGGTACGACTCCTCTGGCAGGTATCCAATACGGGCGTTCTTCGAGACGTCGGTCGCCTGCTTCCCGAAGACAAACGCATCGCCCGAAGTCGGAAAGATGAGTCCGAGAAGGAGTTTGAGCGTGGTCGTCTTACCCGAGCCGTTGGGGCCCAAGAGCCCAAAGATCTCGCCGCGGCGAATCTCGAGGTCGAGCGGCTTGAGGGCGACCTTCTTGCTGCGACCCCAGAAATCCCGATAGACCTTGGAAAGGTTTCGAGCCTCGACCACGACCTCGCCCGCCGAGGCAGGCACGGGAGTCGGGTCCGTAGTGACCATGGGTGCTTCTCCGAGGAATCAGACGGCCTGGCGGCTCTACGGACCTATGCAGCCGATTTCATCGGTTGTATCGCATCCGCGCTGGCATGGCAGCCCCCTGCCTCGAAGAATTTTCCCAGCCGCACCAGACGCCGCCTTACCGCTTGCTTTCCGCGTCGGATGGGGTTTCCGGAGCGGCCTGCTTCCCAGCAACGGTCGTGGCAATCGCCACGACCCGCTGGGCGGCGGCGAGCTCGGCGGCCGAAAAGAACGGAACGTCGGGATCACCACCTGCCCGGTCGATCACCTCCGCTGCGAGCTGTTCCCAGGTGCGACCACTGGAGAGATGCCAGGCAGCTGCCTGGGCAACCTTCTGCGGCACATGCCCGCTTGAAAGCCCACCAAGGATCACGGCGAGTTTTGCATCCTGCGACACCGTGTCGAGCGCGACGAGCCGATAGGGAATGCGGGGTGTCGGCTCCCGTCGGCCGTAGTCGAGGCACACCGTTGGCGACCTCACCGCAACGGCTTTGCGTGCTGGCACGTTGAACGGCGCATTCGCTCCGTCGATAGGGGGCGACACGCGGAGCTGACTGCCGCGGGCATCCGGCGCGGTTGCGGCGAGTGCCTGATTCATCACCACACGCACGGCGGCCTTCGCCACCGGTCGATCATGCACCCATCCTGCAAACGCTTCGCCATGTTCCGCATACAGGTCGCGGAGTCCATCCGGCGCCTGCCACGTCAGCCATTCACGGAACTCGAGCCATCGGGAATCATGGACACCATAGATTTCGCGGGCCACCCAGCAAAACGGGTTGCCGCCGCCACCGCCAGCGCCAGCGCCACCGCCACCAGCGCCACCGCCACCCACGTTCTGCGGCGGGGCACCCATGCCGCCAGCGCCGAATCCTGCTCCACCCCCCCCCTGCTGCTGGGCAAGGACAGGGACCCCCGCGAATGCGGGCGGGAGCTGAATCGTGAGCGGCCGGTCAACGAGGCTGGTGACAATCACCTGGGCCGACCGGGCGTCGTTTGCAATGAATCGCACCTCGACGAGGCCCGCAGCTTCGGCAGCAAGCACATCCTGCGGCACCGCTGAGTCCGAGCGATCAGACCGCTGATTCTGGGCAAAACCGGAAACCGCTCCCGTTGCCGCCAGAAGCGCAGCAAGACCGAGGCGAGCGATGAGCGAGCGGGACATGGGTTGAACCTCTCGAGGAAGGCCCTCAACGGGCCAGGTGACCAGGATCGCAGCCAGGTGGCCGCGCGGGAATCCGAGTCCTGCCTCCAGTATGGCTTCCTTCTGGCGACAAGGAAAACCCGAACGGCTGAACTGAACAGGCTGGTCGAGCCAACGCTGCCGGTCGTAACGACTGGAAGGCCAGTGGAACACCTGCCCGAGAAGAGGCTATCGCTTGGAGAACTGCGTCCCGCGGCGAGCACCCCGGAGGCCGTACTTCTTCCGTTCCTTCATGCGCCCGTCGCGGGTGAGCAGGCCCGCGTGACGGAGGGGATCGGCGATCGCGGCGTCAAATGCCGTGAGGGCACGGGCAATCCCCAGGCGGCAGGCCCCCGCCTGGCCTGTCGTACCGCCCCCGTTGACTTTGATGGACACCTTGACCGCGGAACGCTTGCCGACTTCGTCGAGCGCACCCGTAACCACCACACGATCCTTGAGCGACGGGAAGTAGACCTCGATATCCCGGCCGTTGACCGTGATCTCACCGCTCCCCGGCCGGAGGCGAATCCTCGCCACGGAGGTCTTGCGACGGCCAGTCGCGAGGATTTCGTCCCCGCGGCGGACAGCCCTTGTAATGGTGGTGGACGGGGCGGGAGCAGGAGCAGGGGCGGGAGCGGGAGCAGGAGCAGGAGCAGGGGTGCCTTCGGCAGTGGTCATCGAATCCTCGAAACGTCGTGAGTCAGTACGAAAATCGTGTCAAAAAAAGTTTATTGCGGGCGTGTGATCCAAACGGGCCTCAGGCCTTGATGTCCATTGGCATGGGTTGCTGGGCCTGGTGAGGATGCTCGCCCCCTGCATACACCTTCAGTTTGTCGAGCATGACTCGCCCGAGCCTGCTCTTCGGGAGCATTCGGCGAATAGCCTCCTCAATGATGAGCTCGGGCCGGCGATCCCGACGATGCCCAGCGGTCTCGCTTTTGAGGCCCATATAACCCGTGTACCAGCGATAGACCTTCTGTTGCCATTTCTTTCCGGTGAACGCCACCTTCTCGGCATTGATCACCACGACGTGGTCACCGGTGTCGACATGCGGTGTGTAGGTGGGCCGATGTTTTCCCATCAGCACCATTGCAATTTCGCTAGCGAGACGGCCCACGCGACGGTCGGCAGCATCCACGAGCCACCACCGCTGCTCGACCTCGCCGGGTTTTGCCATGTAGGTCTTCATCGATCCGTTATCCATCTATGTATCGGAGGGTCTACAATCGGAGGGAACATTATACTGAGGGGCCGCTGAATACTGAGGGGCCGCTGAATTTTGAGGGACCGCTGAATACTGAGGGGGCGCTGAATCGACTGTTCGACTCGTCACTGCGAAGTGACTGGGTGGTCGCCGGATTGTCCGGAATCCACGTTTCGCAGCGGCTTCGCGAGTCCCGGAGCGTACCAGTGGCGTGTCTGGTGGGCAAGCGGTTGCGGTGAATTGCTGGCAAAATTCCTGGATGCCCGCCCGCAACGGCCGACAGTTGCGATATCGCCGGGTTCAGACCACACTCTTCCGCGGCAGCGTCACACTTCTGCTGCATTTTTCAACGAGTCCCTCCCGCCCCCTGCTCGCCAAACCGCATGAAGGTCGCTGTCCTCAAGGAAACGTTTCCCGGCGAGCGCCGCGTGGCCCTCGTTCCCTCCGCGGTTCCCGCAGTCAAGAAACTGGGAATGGACGTGGTGGTCGAGGCTGGTGCTGGCACGCGCGCGGGCTTCCCAGACGACGACTACCGCGCGGCTGGAGCGGAGATCGTATCCCGCAACGAGGCCTTCGGGGCAGACTGCCTGCTGGCGGTGCGGATCTGCGGCGCCTCCGGCGAAGGCTGGTGCCATGACCGCGATCGGCTCCGTCACGGGGTCATCCTCATCGGCCTCTGCGACCCACTCTCTTCGCCTGGCGCGTGCCGCGAGGCTGCTGACAAGGGGGTGACCCTCTTCTCACTCGAGCTCGTGCCGCGGATCACGCGGGCCCAGAGCATGGACGTGCTCTCGAGCCAGGCCAACATCGCCGGATACCGTGCCGTCCTCCTCGCCGCCAATACGCTCCCGCGTATTCTCCCGATGATGACGACCGCCGCCGGCACGATCAAACCAGCCAAGGTGCTTGTGCTGGGCGCGGGCGTGGCGGGCCTCCAGGCGATCGCCACGGCGAAGCGATTGGGCGCACAAGTGAGCGCGTATGACGTTCGGCCCGCCGTCAAGGAACAAGTGCAAAGCCTCGGGGCGAAGTTCGTCGAGCTCCCGCTCGAAACCGGCTCCAGCGAAACCGCCGGCGGCTACGCCAAGGCGATGGGCGAAGAGTTCTACGCGAAACAGCGGGAGCTCCTTGGCAAAGTCGTGGGCGAGAGCGATATCGTGATCTGCACCGCGCTCATTCCCGGCCAGAAGGCACCCGTGCTCGTGACGGCAGACATGGTTTCTCGGATGAAGCCCGGGAGCGTGATTGTGGACATGGCCGCCGAGCGCGGCGGAAATTGCGAAGGCTCGCGGCCCGACGAGACCGTCGAGGCAGGCGGGGTGACCATCCTCGGGCCCACGAATCTCGCGTCCGACGTGGCCGGCCACACGAGCCAACTCTATGCCCGCAACGTCGCCACGTTCCTCGCCCATCTTGTGAAGAGTGGGCTCCCCGATGTGGCTGCCGACGACGAAATCTGCCGCGACACGCTCGTGGCACAAGGAGGCACGCTCGTCCATCCGAAGATTCGCGACCTGGCCGGCCTCGCGCCGCTCAATGCCATCGCCGAGCCTGAGGTTCCGGCCGTGCCATCGGCCTCGCAGTCCTGACACCTGCCCATCTCTGACGGACCCCTGTGATGCTCACTATCCTTTTCGCCGATGTGGCTGCCGCCCCTGAGGATCCGGCCTCGAAGTTCATTCGCCTGCTCACGGTCTTCCTGCTGGCCATGTGGGTGGGCTTCGAGGTGATTACGAAGGTGCCCCAGCGGCTGCACACTCCGCTCACGAGCGGGTCGAATGCCATCTCCGGGATCACCGCTGTCGGAGCGATCGTCATTGCGGCGAATGTGGCAGCGGTTGCTGCTGGAGGCTACCGATTCGGTAACTTTCTCGGACTGGTGGCCGTGGTGCTGGCGATGGTCAACGTGGCGGGGGGCTTCGTCGTGACCCACCGCATGCTCGAAATGTTCCAACCGAAGAAGAAGTAGCCCGTTATGTCGAGTCAAGCCTGGACCAACCTCGCCTACCTCGCAGCCTCGATGCTGTTCATCGTGGCGTTCAAGCTGATGAGCAGCCCGCGGACGGCCGTGAAGGGCAACTACCTTGGCGCTGCGGGCATGGCGATCGCCATCGCCGCCGCCTGCTTCGAACGACCGGTACTCGAGTCACTCGGTGAACGAGGAGCCTGGCCACTGGTCCTCGTCGGCGTCGCTGCGGCGATCGGCTTGGGCATCGGCACTGCGATGGCGATCAAGTACCCCATGACAAAAATGCCGCAGATGGTGGCGCTGTTAAACGGCTTCGGTGGCGCGGCCTCGACGTTCGTGGCCGGGGCCGAGCTCTGGAACACTTCCAGCCCGCTCGCCCCGTGGTCGCAGGTCGCAATCGCCACGGCCCTCACCGGCCTCATCGGTTCGGTGACGTTCTGGGGCAGCCTCGTTGCCTTCGGCAAGCTCGAGGAGCTACCTCAATTCAAGAAGCCCTGGACGAACCCCAACCGCCACTGGATCAACCTCGGCCTGGCTGCCGCCACGCTCCTCCTGATCTGGGGGAGCGCCGCGAACCCTTCATCGAACCTTCTCTTCTGGCTGCTCGTGATGACGGGCAGTGGCCTCGGCATCACGCTCACGCTGCCGATCGGTGGCGCCGACATGCCGGTCGTGATCTGCCTCTTGAATAGCTACTCGGGCCTCGCCGCGGCAGCCGCCGGCTTCGTGATCGACAACTCCGTGCTCGTGATCGCTGGATCGCTCGTGGGCGCCAGCGGCCTCATCCTGACGGCGATCATGTGCAAGGCGATGAACCGATCGCTTGTGGGCGTGCTCTTCGGAGGGCTCGGCACCACGACTGTTGTCTCTGGTGACGATGTCTACGACGGCAAGATCAAAAGCGTGAGTGCCGAAGAAGTGGCGATGGTGCTCGAGGGGGCCAGCCGTGTCGTCATCGTGCCCGGATACGGCCTCGCCGTTGCCCAGGCCCAGCACGCGGTCCGCGAGCTTGCCGATGTCCTCGAGAAGCGCGGCACGACGGTGGAGTATGCGATCCATCCCGTGGCTGGTCGGATGCCGGGGCACATGAACGTACTCCTCGCCGAGGCCGACGTGCCGTACGAAAAGCTCCGCGAGATGGACGACATCAACCCCACTTTCCCGGAAACCGACGTGGTGATCGTGATCGGCGCCAACGATGTCGTGAACCCAGCCGCTCGCAACGATCCCAAGAGCCCTATCGCGGGCATGCCGATCCTGGATGTCGACAAGGCCCGCACGGTGGTGGTCGTGAAGCGGTCGCTCTCCCCGGGCTTTGCGGGTATCCCCAATCCGCTCTTCGCGGCCGACAACACGCTCATGTATTTCGCCGACGGCAAGAAGGCCGTCTTAGATCTCATCGCGGCGATCGGCAAGTAGGCGTTGCCTCATCAAAGCCCCTCGCGCCAGCGAGGGGACGGCGGGTTGTTGGGCGCCCGCTCATGATTGCAAACGGGACGAGGGCCCACCCGCAGTCCCACGACTATCGCCATGGGCTTTTATGACCCGAGGGCCCCCCTCACAGCACGTCGCCCCAGAGCGTGTCTGAAACGGGGAGGCCGGCCCGTGTCAGCCGGATCGTGGTGCCGTCGTCGGTGGCAAGACCAGCCCTCACCCAACGATCGACCGCAGCGCCGGCAACCGCATCGATCTCGTAGCCGCTCGCCTTGCGAAACGCGTCGCGTCCGACCCCCGCCCGCCGCCTGAGCCCCACCACGAGCCGCTCACGGGCTGCCTCTTCCGCCGACATCGCGTCGACATCGCCCGCATGATCCTCACCGGCCAGCACGCGACTCATCCATGTGGTCGTACTTCGGTGATTCGTGATCCGCGTCCTGCCATCGAACCGCGCCGCTCCCGGTCCGAAGGCCTCCCAGGCGCGAAGATCCCAGTAGGCCTCGTTGTGCCGGCAGCGATGATGCGGGCGGGCGAAGTTCGAAACTTCGTAGTGCTCATAGCCGCCCGCTTCGAGCCGATCGATGGCCGTCTCGAACATCGCCCGTTCGATGTCCTCGGGCACAGCCGCGAGCGCCCCCCGATGCCGGGCCGATTCGAAGGCAGTCCCCTTTTCCCAGGTGAGGCAGTACACCGAGACATGCGCGGGGGCGAGCGCGATGACAGCTGCGAGATCCTTCTCCACCGCAGGGAGTGACTGCCCGGGCGCTGCCGTCATGAGGTCGAGACTCACCCTGATCGCTGCCTCGTGCAAGAGCGACACGGCCCGCCGCACATCGTCGGGCTCGTGGTCGCGGTCAAGGCTTCGGAGCGTTGCGGCATCGAGCGACTGCCCACCGAGGCTCACCCGCGTGACGCCGCACCCGTGAGCCGCCGCAATAAAAGCTGGCGTGACATCGAGCGGATTGGCCTCGACAGTGATCTCGACCCCGTCCGCAAGCACAACCCGCGGCTCGAGAATCCCAAAGAGCCGTCGCAGGCCGTCAGGCCCGAGGTGCGAAGGGGTGCCTCCACCGAGATAAAGCGTGTCGATCTCGAGCGGTTCAGCCAGTCGCTCGAGCTCCTTGCCGAGCGCCGCAAAATACCGCTCCATGAGATCGTCGCGGCCCGCGACGAGCGTGAAATCACAGTACCCACACCGGTGCCTGCAAAAAGGAACATGCACATAGGCGTGACGGGGATGGGTCATGACGAACAGCGTACGAAAGGAATGCAAGGCGAGGCACGCAACGTCCGCCGCTTCTCAATCCAGAAAGGCGAGCCGGGGATGCGGGGGAAGTGGAGTCGAGTTGGCAGGGCTAGGCCATCCGAAGACGAGGCTTTCACCGCATCCCCGGCGGCCGCGCGGCCGGCTCACAACCAGACCTTGAGCCGGCCGTCGAACATGTCGGGGATCTTCTTGGCCACGACGCGGTGGATGCGGTCGTCGGTGTAGCGGGTCGACAAGTGGGAGGCGATGATCACCTCGTTGCGAAACCGGTCGCGACGCGCGATCAGGTCGTCGAGATGGATATGGCCGTATTTGTGGATTTTCTCTTTGCGGTGCGAGTGGGCCACGAACGTGAGCTCGGTGATGAGGATCATCGCCTCGAACATTGCCGGGCACCGGTCGAGGCCCTCGGGCGATGAGTCGCCGAGGTAGGCCACCAGCGGCGTACGAATCTCGTGGGTGACATCGACGCCCGAGAGCCGCAGGTCGCGAATCTGATGGCCCGCGAGCTGCTGGTATTCGTGTTTGAGCTTGCGACGGCGTTCCCACACGACAAAGCCCACGCTGGGGAGCGTGTGGGTGGTGGCGGAGACCGTGACCACGTGCTCTCGCGAGAGCTCGATCTCGTCGCCCGGCCTGGCTGGCAGGAGCGTGCAGGGGAGGCGACCGCGGTCGAGTCGCGTGACCACCTTGAGCAGCCGCTCGACCGGCTCAATGGCCGTCTCGGGCAGGTAGATCGTGGGGGGCTCCATCTTCATCATCCGACGCCGAGCCACGTAGACCGGGAGGGCGGCGATGTGGTCGAGATGGGTGTGGGTCACGAACCAGGTGCTCGTGGCCATGAAGCCCCACGGCTGGGCGCCGAGATCGAAGCCGAGCTTGAGCTCGGGAATCCGCCAGACGCTCTGAACGGCGGCCCGGGAGTAGCCCTCCACCGTGAGCCCCTTGTGGGTGAGCGTGCGAAACGGGGCGTTGTCGATCATGCGGTCATGCGATCATGCGGTCATGCGGAAACCGGGGACTCGGCCGCTCGATGCAGCCAGATTTCGTCGAAGAGGATGTCCTGTCGGGTGGCAAGCCTCCCGCGACGCACGAGCTCGAGCGTCGCCAGAAAAATGCCCACCATGCGAACTCTTGGCATATCGTCATCGAAGAGCGACGAAAATGCCACCCTCCCCTGCTCTTCCACCAGCCGCTCGATGCGATCGATATGGGTCTCGATCGGCGTGTCATCCTGGACGATCTGCCGTGGCCGTCGCTTCTCACGCTTGGCAAGCACGCGCCCAAGGGCCCCGACCAGGTCCCACACATGCGCGTCGCCGATGGTCACCTCTGCTGGCGTGGCCCTCGACGGCGAATCATCCGCATGGATCCGTGGAAAACGCAGCTCCCATTGTCGGGCACGGTCTTCCAGGAGGGCTGCCGCGTCACGAAACTGTTTGTACTCGAGCAGCCGCTGGACAAGGTCTTCGCGAACCGGCTCGACCACTTCCTCCTGCTCTTCCGGGCGCGGGACGAGCGCCCGGGCTTTGATCTCGAGGAGCACACTTGCGAGCTCGACGAACTCCCCAACCTGCTCGATCGAGAGATCCTGGAGCACCGCGAGGTGTTCGCAGAACTCCCGCGTGATCACGGCGATCGGCACCTCCGTGACGTCTACCTCATGCTTCCGCACGAGGTAGAGCAGGAGGTCGAGCGGCCCGGAGAAAACGTCGAGAGAGACCTTAAAGTCCATGCAGAAACGACGGCGGAGGAGCGTGGCGAAACGGAGCGAGCCATCATAGAGTCAATTGGGTGCCCTGAACGAGTGCAGCCACGTCGTCCAGCAGAATAGCCAGGCCTAGCCGTACCTGTCCTTTGCTTCAACCGAACCGCTCTTGCGTGCGAAAGACGCGGTTTTGGGAGGCATAGGCCATCACCTCGAGGCTGCGATGCAGCGGGCTTGTCGGGCACGCTGTCGGCGCTCGCGTCGATCATCGTGACGCCATCACCGTCATAGCCGCTTTTGCGCGGTGGCATGGCTCATGTTATCGAAGTCCGTAAAGAAAACCGGCCGGTTCACGGCCGTGTCTTCGGCGCCGAGCGTGGCGGTCGCCGTGGTGTAGGACAGGATCGAGAGGTAGCTATCCGACGCGACCATCTGGCCCGCAGCATTCATGGCCGAACGGGCGCGCGTTTCGATGCTGGTGAGGGCCTCGGTGCCGGTGGGCCGGCCACGGCGAACTCGCCGGCGAATTCGCGAGGGGAGCAGTAGGCGCGATGGCAGGCGCGATGGCAGGCGATTGATTGATGCCCTCCTCAGACGCCGCGTCATGGACAGGCCTTCAGCTTCGATCCGCGCAACGACAGTCGTAAGCACAACGCCTCTCCCTGTTCGCCTCGATTATCGCCTTCCCAGATCGCTTGCCAAGGCAGCAATCGCAAGAATGGCGAGACACCATCGTCCTAATGGCGGGACGTATGCCTGCCCCTTCCTTTTCCCTTTCCTATTGGGGAACAAATCGTTCCCGTCCCTCATTTTCCTCATTTTCTCGTCCCTCATTTTCCTCGGCCATTTTTGACTTTTAGCTATGCTCACTCGATCTCATAGTGTGACGATGGCACCCCTAGCGGAACACGACAATCGGGCCACACAGGAATTGTAATGTCGCCATTACGATGGCCTTCTCGAACATTTCCATAATACAACGATGGGGCTAATGCTCGTGTCCGTTTCTCGATCAACGGCTCGCTGCGATCTCGGCGTTCGCATTTCATAACAGTCTCTCCGTCGTCATCGATCTCCCAGAAGCACTCGCTAACCTCCGGCCCAGCAAGGCGAAACAATATTGGCCCGTCGGGAAGCGGGAGCTGTAAAAAGTATACTTCTAAATCTTCCTCAGTGGTGACAACTACCTGGCACTCCGCGTACGACAGAACGACCGGATTCGCAATAATCTCTCCACCCTTGCCCCAGGCGACATTTTCCGGCACTCGCACCCTGAGCGGATTTATTTGCTGGGCGTTCTGCCAATCGTACACTACGGCCTCATATCTCTTTACAAGCGGCACATAGTGACTGGCACCAGTACGCTGGTCCTTACGACCTACACCTCGGTCAGGGCCATTGAACGCCGCAGGCGGCAGATTTGGCCAGTCCTCATTAAACTTCAATCCAATACGTACCGTCTTCCAATCGACATCGTGGTTGAATAGGAACGCTACAGGTGGGTTTAGCTCGACGCCATCGGCTCGCGTGATTTTCGGAAAATGCTGCCGATGCGCGGTGTATACCCATCGAATATTCTGGATAGCCTTCTGTGGTACGTCTTTAAGCAGCAACTTACCAAATCCAGTGTAAAGCCTGCCGAACGGCGGCGCGGCAACATGGTATGGAATCTCAACATCGCCGCCTTGAGCGGGCATCGCGTCGAGCATTTTCTCGTTGAGCAGGAAAACAAAAAAAGCGTCGCCCGGAATGAACGCGGGGGTTTGTGCAGAGATTTGGCTCGACGCCGTTGTCCATAGAGTGGCGGCTGCCAGGCACAGCCAAGCCTGGAAAGTTCCTTGACTAGAGGTCTTCATAATGCGCACTCACTTATCTTTACTGATCGTAATCGTGCTTCCACAAAGCTCCTTGCAACGCTCGGTGTACGCAACGGGAACCCCTGGTCGTTGTCCCGCGAAAAGAGGGAAATGAGGGACGGGAGCGATTTGTTCCCGGGGAAAAATCGCTCCCGTCCCTCATTCCCCCCCCCAGACGCCGCGTCATGGACAGGCCTTCAGCTTCGATCCGCGGAACGACTGTCGTAAGCACAACGCCTCTCCCTGTTCGCCTCGATTATCGCCTTCCCAGATCGCTTGCCAAGGCAGAAATCGCAAGAATGGCGAGACACCATCGTCCTAATGGCGGGACGTATGCCTGCCCCTTCCTTTTCCCTTCCCTATTGGGGAACAAATCGCTCCCGTCCCTCATTTCCTCTATTCGGGGGCAAAATCGCTCCCCCCCTACTTTCTCTCTAGTCCTTCCCGACTCGACCGTGTTGAGTCACCCGAATTTCTTCATTCCATTGAAGCGGATACTTGGAGGCTAGTGTTCGAAGCCGCAGCAAATCTTCTTCTGATGCCACTGCGCCTTTCAGAACCGGGTCCGGCTTTCCTGATATGTCGATCTCAATCGCTCGAAAACGTGCGTCTCTTCGCAATTCCCGACGGAACGCCGCTACCTGCGTGGACGCCCTGAACCTGCGGTCCATTCCGAGGTCATACCATCTCCAACCGAGCCCAAAACCAACGATGATGACACCCAGCGATAGTACACCAAGCAGGGCCGCATCTCGCCACACAATCTGACCGCGTTGGGCACAGATCCGCACTCCGACCCCAACAGGAACCATGCCCAACATCGCGAAGCCGCCCGCAGCCGACATCCCAAAAGTTTGAGCCACGAACAGGACCCCAGCACCCGTTGCAATTACATGGATCGCTAGCGTAAGGAGCAAAACTCTGCGGGTCGAGAAGGGCGTTAGTGTCATAATCGTCTCAATGCCACTTCGTCGAAAGCATGATCAACTGTTCGGCCGATGCCCGTCATGTTACGCCTGCGGAGGCCTCTCGCCAAAAGGCTGCGGCAGATAGGGCCCGAATGCCGTCGGCGGATTGTTCGCCGGCGGCCCCGTCGGCGGAAAGTCAACGGGATTGCCGCCTGAATCCCACGCCGGCACAGGGCAACAACTGTCCCGTCGCACCGTATTCGGCGACATCAATTCCCAGCCCTTTTTCAGCGGAGTTGTGTCATGCACGAACTTACCGGTCCACATGTATCCGGGGGAAATGAGGGACGGGAGCGATTTGTTCCCGGGGACAAATCGCTCCCGTCCCTCATTCCCCCTCAGACGCCGCGTCATGGACAGGCCTTCAGCTTCGATCCGCGGAACGACTGTCGTAAGCACAACGCCTCTCCCTGTTCGCCTCGATTATCGCCTTCCCAGATCGCTTGCCAAGGCAGAAATCGCAAGAATGGCGACACACCATCGTCCCAATGGCGGGACGTATGCCTGCCCCTTCCTTTTCCCTTCCCTATTCGGGGGAAAAATCGCTCCCGTCCCTCATTTCTAATTTCCTTCGCTCCATCAACGACGGTGCCCGTCCTCCGCGGGCTGCCCCTGGAAAAGCGGCACAGACTCCCCGCCAGCAGGACTAAACAAAGCCTTCAATGATTCGGGGTCCGTGCGTCCGTCAATATACCTAAAGTTTCCATCGGCACAAATAGCTCCAAATCCCCCGCGGCCCAAATTGTCCAACAACTTTCTGCCAGGATTTTGAGGGTCATATTGCAGATCATCGGGCTCTGTCCAAAGGACGACCCCGTCCTCTTCAACCTCAACCACGAGGATCGTACGGGACGGGCCGTCGACGATGTCTTGCATAGACATTCCTCTGCTTCCATCGAACACAGTGCCGATGCCGGAAGGAACGACAAGATAAGTCACTCCCTCGGCCAAGGGCACTCTTGGAGCCCCAAATAAATCTGGCATCCTGTATACGTCAGGAATTTTGGCAATCAGTTTCTCGTTATGTGCGCTATCCCATGGCTCATCGAGCCTGAACGCTTTATAAAGCGCCTCTTCGCCGAGGTAGGGGAGCAATAAGACTCGCCAACTGAGTAGTGCCCTCCCTTCCTTGTCGAAGCTAGCATGCGGCGGGAATGTGCCGTGCTCTTCATGATATTTTTGCATAGCCACGCCGATCTGCTTAAAGTCCTTGAGGGTTTTGGAGAAGCGCGAGGAATTTTGAAAGGCTTGCCCCATTGGCAGCGACATTATGCCGACAAGTCCTGTGGCCACAACGCTCACGTCGCCCTTGAATTCGCATTGAACAACGTTGCCCAACCTTGTTGGCTGAAATAGGGATTCAGCTTTCGCTGCCATTCGTACCAAGTAACGAACTGCCGCCTTTTGGTTCGGATGGCTGTTGCGTTCCAAAGCTTGTTGAAATGTCGCGTCGAGGAGTTTTACGCTTGCCGTAAGCACTGCCCGAAGAGCCCCCTCGACTTTCAACGCCGCATCATCGCTTGCGCAAACACATTCCGCATGGGCGACTATTTCTAGCCCAGAGAAAGTGCTACCAAGACGAAGCGTCGTAATATGATCGGCTAGGCCCAATAGCTCATCAAAGGGGGCAGGCAGTCGAAGTTGCTGTTTCGCCTGCGACATTACGTCGCGCAAAGTCTCCGTGGTCGCTAAAACATTCAAGTCATGTTGAAACGTTGTTGCCTTAAGCAGTGCAAGTAGGGTGCTGTTGGCATTTTGTGATGCGATCATTTCCTCAAAGAACTGGTTCGTGCCGAGAACAAGTGTCCGATCGTCGGCAAAAAAGATGCTCGGATAGCGATTGGTTCTCGCCCGTAAGAAGTTCTTACCAGCGACAGCGACGTCGTCGTGAGCCCTTCCCAACTGACGGAGTACTAGTCGCTTGGCATACGGTTCGCGGAAACGTAGTACGAAACCGTAAGGTGTTTCTTGGCCTGTCGTCGGCTTTCCAAGCAAACAAATTGCCTGTTCGACTTGCAAGACATCGACGCCCACTCGCTCCTGCCAAGCGGCCTGAAGCAGTTCAATCGGCAAGAGCTCTACTTCGGGTGAACTGAGCATCCGTGCCGGGTATGCCACGATGATCATGACGGACGAAGCTGGGATATAATCTAGGCTGAATTGGCCTGACTTGCGATTCACTGGCGTGGCGCAGGACGGTGCGTTTCGGTTCTCGGCCTCGAAGGCAACAGAAACGGCGATCGGGCTGGCGATCGTCAGGAGATTTACTAGGAATAGATAACGCAAGCCATGTGACCATTTAGTTATGTTTTCAGAAATCACGTGATCTCCTTCTGATCCGATCGGGTTTTCTGTGAGTAGCGGTGGTGTTCTTGCCCGCTCACTCATCGAATCTGCCCGCCTTCTCTGGTCATGGGTGACAGCTGTCGGATACACCGGAAACTCGTATCCACTTGAGGGTAGTAACATCGCATTCATAAGTCGCTGATTTAGAACACCCCCAGCTACAGACCATGCCAGTTATGGTGCACTGACTAAAGCAACTTGAAACATGGGTCCAGCCAGCGTTTATCCATGTGCATGGGATATACGGGTTGCCAACCATACAAACGCAAGTGCCGCAGTCAAGCCCCCAGCCGCACTTGCTTACAAGGCCGGTCGGGTCTGTCGCGAAGGACGGCCGATTGCCGACAAACCGATACCAGTTGTTGTCGCCCGCATTGAACCCGATTGGATCACGTTCGATGAACCGTCCGAGGCTCGCCGAGTAGTCGCGATTGCGGACGTAGAAGAGGCTCGTGATCTCGGTGAGCTTCAGACCCTGGAAGAGGTGACTCCAGGGCACGGCTGAGCCGGTGGGGGCTGCGGCCCATGAGGCGGTGAGGGTTTCGGCTTCACCGTAGGGCGTGTAGACGAACCGGTTGATGACGCTGCCCGTGGCGAATCCGGGGACGCCTGATGCGGCGATGATCGCGGTTGTGTTCCAGTTGGCGTCTTGGAGGGCGTAGACCCGCTCTTCGAGGCCGGCGGTGCCGGTGGCTCCGTTGTCGTCGGCGTTGCGATCCCTCGCGATCATCGCGTCAACGTAGACCGGGCTCCAGACGAAGCGGGTGTCGGCCGTCGCGGGGATTGCACCCGAGCCATCTCGGACACGTTCTTCCAAGACCTGCCACTGGAGCGAATGAAAGTTGTCGCGAATCGGCGCCGTCGTAGCGTCGGGGGCCGCAAGCGTGCCTACTTGCTCCACGATGCGACGGTTCATTCCGTCGTACTCGTAGCGAGCCACCAGCGTGCTCGACACGTCGTATACCGACACGAGCCGGTTCCATGCGTCGTACGCG
>Ga0163151_10002341_pt1 | contig 29576 bp, 63 predicted proteins | sample OliLakLV19MP5IB2_FD_145596 | JGI IMG/M metagenome (GOLD analysis project Ga0163151, IMG submission 145596) | Freshwater microbial mat bacterial communities from Lake Vanda, McMurdo Dry Valleys, Antarctica - Oligotrophic Lake LV.19.MP5.IB-2 | ecosystem: Environmental > Aquatic > Freshwater >...
CAACTAGACTGCTGAATCGATCCTCAAAGGCTGTCTCAGAATCTACCTTGCCAGTGGTGCCACAATGATAGCAGGCATCACGAACCTCCATACCATCTTCATACTCAGAGGTATAACCTTCACCACCACATCGCCCGCAATCATTATAATTAGACATCTTATGCCTTTCCGAGAATACCAGGTATAAAAGTTTTATTTAGAAGTTCTCAGGAAAAGAAACGTCAGGAACCTTCCAGAATGAAACATGAAGATAGCCATGAGAAGCCTTTGGCGAAGCAATGATGTAATGCCCATCAAGGGTTTCAACTCGGATATCTCGGTCATCCGATATAGAAAGATGTTCTCGCTTCAACAGATTGCGAAGCTCACTCCAACCAATCTTACCAAGCCAGGTATAAAGTTCGTTGCCTTCTTTCACATCCCCTGAAGTCTCACCAAAAATACCGAGACGATCTGTAACGACTTCAAACTTATCCTCACCCTTAAAGATCAACCTCGCTCCCAAATAACATGGAAGATGTTCAGCCTTATGCTGAGCCCACTTATCATGCCACTTAACGTTCTTCGGATCAATTCCCCAAGTCATGATTCATATTCCTTTTCAGATGTCAGCGTCTCGTTACACTAGCACAACGAAGGCTCGCCAGATGGGCAAAGCGGCGGGCGAGGCTATTTTACTTCCTTATAACAGGGAGTTCTTGAGCAGGATCATCATCTTCCTGGTCTAGGATATAAACAATCCATTTGACACCTTCCTGTCTAACAGCAATGATTTCCACATTATCATTAGCACACCAATCAACACCCCTCTTAAAACCACGGGCGGATTGCTCATCACCAAAAGTAAAAATTACATTGTACATGCTAGACATGAATCACCTCAGTTAATAGCGAGTTCCCAACAATAGTAAAACATTACCACTACAACGATGTAAATAGCAAAAGCATACTCTGCACCATATTTAAATTCAGATGAGAAAGTAGGCTTATTCTCTGTGCAATCATAAGAATAACCATCAACAAATTCATCATTCATCTTCTTGATCCTCATCTTCATCCTCGTCATAGAAAATATATGCAAGAAAAATAAGCCCGATACCACCATCGGTAATAAAAATAATACCAAACACTAGTAGCAAGTATGCTATTCATTTTAGTAGAATATAGCGTTGCCACTATCAATAGAATAACAAATGGTTCCTTCTGAACCATCTTCTGGAATCTCAAAATGAGAAGCCTCTTTCCATTTTTCTCCACCAGCCGCAACAACGAACTTTTTTGCTCGCTCGATATTTTTAAATCGAACAACCATGAATTCCTCATTCAACGCGAATCCAAAAAGTTTCATTCTACTTGTACCTCATACCTGTTGAGTCTAGCTGGCAGATGGGTAGCTTGTCGGCATTAGCCGACAATAATTGGTCCTGTAAGATTGATGGATAAACTATTGTTTATCGTTTTGTAATCTCACTTACAGGTTATCTAACTATCGATGAGTAGCGCGATGACCAGGAGCCGCCGCTTCTGCTGCCTGAAGCTCTTCCTCGGCAATAAGATCTTCTGCATCATCAACAGGTGCCGTACTTGTTACACGAACCTTGCCAGAGGTAAGCTGGGCAGGCATCGAATTCAATGCTCCTTGAATGATAGGAAGGAAGGTTTCCATCAAAGCCTCAATGCCAGCATTACCAGCAACTTCAAATCCCTTCTCACGAAACTTCGGAGCAAGAACTTGAACCCTCGGATCATTTGAAAGAACTGGAACATATTCCATTCCAATCCCAAGAAAGAGATGAACGAAAGCCGTACCACCATCAGTATCAAGTAGCTTGGCAATAGAAGCTATTGCACCTTCATCGCTTCCACGATCCTTCATCAGCTTTAGCATACCTTGCTTTGTAAGCTTGGTAATCTGAGTTGCAACGGCAGCTTGACCACCAGCAACAGCATCCCTTTTCATTTTCTCAACGAAACCAGCGAAACCAGGGGCAGTCGTACTATTAGACATCTTTACTTCTTTCTTCACAGGAGTTACAGTATATTTAGGGAAATCATCCAGACCATCATTTGAAGTATTTTTTGATTCAACCTTTTTCTTAGGCGTCATCAAACCTCGATACTCATTGAATAGCGATTCAAATTCTTCAATTGAATAATCTGAGGTTTTACAGGTTTCAATTAGAAAATCAGGACCAATGCGCAAAACAATCCTACCTGTTTTCTTATTGCAAACAGAAAGGCAATTCGATAGATCACTAAAATAAAGATCTTCGTTTACATTTTCTGAGAACCAGCCGTAGAATCGATCGAAGTACTTGAACATATGCTGACGACGCACAGATGGGCGAGGTACCTGATTCAAGTCAGCCAAGTAATCATGCATAGCAGAAGTATACTGCTCAATAGTATATTTCTCCGGTGCATGAGAAATACGTATTGTATCTACAGTATCAGATCCTTCTTGGCTGGAAGAATGAAAAATAGAATTACCTTCATACATATCGAAGGTCTTGGTTACACCATTGTACTTAACAATAAAGTTTTCTTTTCTACTGGAGAAAAAACAAGCCTTCCAATTAGAAAAATACTTAATTAGTTCATCATTATCTGAAGTCATTTTTACCATCCTGCTTCTTAAGCAAGCCACGTTTAATCAATTCTTTAGCAGCATCCTTATCAGCAGGGGATTCTTGTTCTGTTTAGCCATTCTTGCCGACGCTTTCTTATGATCGTTATCAGCAAGGAATTGATCAACTATCAGTTCAACTTCTGAAAGGGATAGAACTCCAAAGCCAGAGAATATTCCGGCGGCACTATCATAATCTTTGGAAAGATTTAGAAAATCGAATTTCTTACCCTTATTGTCTACGACCCTGACCTGATACCTATTGGGAGTATTTTCTACAAAGGCATCATGATAAGAAGTAATGCCATACTTGTTAGCTTCAAGCAATTGAATGATTCTGTCTTTCGCTTCTTTAGCACTAATCATAACAGAATCCCTTTAATCTAATTGATTGATTCGTATCGCCTCAAGTTTAGCTAAGACAGTTCGCATCATCGGCGCTCGACCCTCATTGGAGCTATGCACCGTCAAGATGGGTACGGGAAACGTCGGGTCAAAATACACGGTCTCTTCAATGAAATCCAAGGCATTGAATCCCTCTGTCTTTGGATCTTCTGAGCCAAGATCATTATCGAGACTAAGATGAGTTACTTTCCTCGTCTTCAATATAGCAATCGTCTCTTCAACAGTATATGTTCTATGCCAGCCATCAGGAGTTAGTCTAGCATCATCCATATATATTTTCATTTTGGTCTCGTAATATAAAACTTATCATTCCATTCGAGAACAAGAAAACATTGTTCTTCTACAATCTCAAGCCAATCTTTATGATCTTCAGCTTCTTTATAAGTATTGAAGATACGATCGGCTTGACTATCAGGCTCCTCTGTAGCTCTATCAGCAGGAAACTCTTTAGCCCACTCTTCAAAAGTCTTATGACTTGGCATTAGGAATTCTTCGTTACACAATCATAGTGAGAAAGAAACCAATCCCTACCAGAAAGCTTCTGACCAATCAGAAATCCTTTCTGACAGAAAGGACACTTGCCATCTGATGCCTGCTTCTTCAAAGAAGTTTGCATGATGTTGGTAAGCTCAACTTCGTTTGCAGGAGTGCTAATCATTCAGACTCTCCTACATACCAACCCTGTTGCCATTCACATCTTTAATGACACCACCAACTGGTCTGATAAATGTCGTGTGAACCAATAGCTTGGCAACCGACTCCAAAGCCCTAGCCACATGCACAGGCTTATCCATAGCATCATTTCCAAGTTCAATCGAAATTGTAAATTTCATTTTGTTATCCTTTATGGATTAGCCCTATGAGTTTGATGTGCCAATCTATTTGATTAGCATTTTTGTAATCTCATTCATAGGAATGAATTCGACATATGTAAGCGTATCTATGCAGCCCTACGTTCTCCTACCAGAGAATGCCCTTTACAGGACAGGCACATTTTAATCCATCTCCCATTCTTGGTTATCGATGATTAATCCAAACAAACTACTGAGGCGGTCCCCTAGCTTGATTCATTTTTATTTATGTATAAACGTTTACTTCATAGGCAAACATTTATTTGCCCAGCAATTCCATAGCTTGCCAGTCCACTCTTGAGAAGCAAGATAGTGGTCCAACTCTACCGCATTACACCAATACATGATGTATTACGGCACCTTATTATCACTCATAGTGACCATAAGGCTCAGTGGGTTGCCCCTTTTCATCTTCAAGACAGATGCTCAATTCTGCCCCACCAAGAACAGAATAGATATTTCCATCAGCAACATAGCCATGAATCTGACCAAGATATTGCTTCATGAATTCAACAGTCATCGATGATACTGGCTTAAGATGAAAACCCCAGTGACAAAATGTCACAGGTTGACCACCAACAATCTTTCCTTCTCTGGCATCATTACAACGACCACAAGAGGTCTCATGACCTTCATGAGACCTGGCTTGAATAGGGATAGATGACAGAGGCTCATAATGATTATACCAATCACCACCTTCAGCCATCGAACCACAATGCCTAGTTACTTCATAGGCATTGACCCACATCGTGGCTTCATTACCAGGCTTGATATATCCATCAGGATACTCATCACACTCATTGCACAGTTTCCCATAATAGGAAGATGCATTGATTTCCGTAATTTTTTCACCACACTCAGTACAGTTAATCATGAAGATCCCTCTTGTTCTATAGGTTTCAGGCGAGTAGTTTATCAAGCACAGTAGTCTTGAAAGATACGATGATGAACCCCACCACGCTTACCGTGTATAAGGCAGCACAGATGTGTGTATAAGGCAGCACAGATGTGTGTATAAGGCAGCACAGATGGGCGCAGTATGCGCCGTCCCAACGCACAACAAAAAGAAGAAACGAAAGAACAAACATCAGCCTAATATATGCTATGAATCAATCCTTAGATAAAAGAAATGGTTTGAAGCCTATTCAAAAGCTTCGTCGAAGTTTTAAGCTTAAAATTCAAGAATGTAATACTAGCTTCAATGCTTCCAGTAAAAGCAGCAGTGTATCCTTTTCTAAGAGAAGATTCAAGCTTAGCTATATCCTTAATAGTATTAACTATCTGTTCCTCAAAAGAAAGCTTGATAGCAAGAAATTATTCGCTATTAAGATCAATCTGCATTGGGCGAACTTTTAATGTTTGCGACATTCAAAGCAACATACTGAGTATGCCCTTGAATCCTAGTACCTTTCCAGCTCATAAGGATCTCGAATGGTGTGCGAGTTTGATCATCGCCAATCTCAGCGACGAACATACTGATTCTAACATCACCAATCAAAGCATCTTTAATGAATTTCATTATGCGCCCATTCGCCTTTCTTCTGCGCACATTGCATCATAAGCGGCATCATCTGCAAGACGCTCCTCATAAATCTTGAGGATTTCAACCTCTTCTGTAGAAAGATTTGAATCGTCAACTACATCAACGACTCTCGCTCCCTTGCAAACTTTGCAAGGAACATCATACATTCCACCACGAGTGAAGTATGCTTCCTTCTCCTCATCATCAAACTCTCGCTCGAACTCTTCTTGAGAGTAAGCGTGTTCTCCGATTGATGGGTTGAGATGAGTGCCATGACCCTCGCAGCGCTGGCATACTTCCTTTTTTGAAGGAAGCTCATACTCAATCTCTTCGCCTTCATCATTCTCGACAGTAAACGTAATAGACATTGCTTGCTCCGTTGTTAGTTGCTTCGTTGTTAGTTGCTTCAACCGTCGTCTCTGGTGAAACCTCGCCCCGGATGGGTGCCGCCTTGCTCGATCAACATATAATGAATACAAACGCTGCTGGTCCACTCAAGCTCGTCAGCCAGAATCGAGATTAGCTACTTCAATCGTCGTATAAAGACGAAAGCACAATTGTTCTCGAATGACCATTCTATAATATTCCAGTCAAGCCGGAAGATATAGATCTGTTGTACTCCAGTGCCGCCACCCGGACTTGAACCGGGACGCCCTTTCGGACAAAGAATTTTGAATTCTTGGTGTCTTCCTATTCCACCATGGCGGCTAAGTTGCCTAAACTAGATCTTATGTTTTGTACCAAGTTTCCCAATCTATGATTAAACCTTCTCTATCTTCTTAACTAGTTTCTCAAGCCTGTCGCGCTTCTTGATCAGATATTCAATAGTCTTTTGACTCTGACCTCTAGACATACTGCCATTGTAATTTTCAACGTTGGAAGCGAAAGAATGTACCACAGATTTCTTTTGAAAGCCTTGGAGACAAAAGCCATATATATTTATTCCTCTGATTCAAATTCTCCTGAAAGAAAATCCTTTACCTCCTTGCCGGTACGACCGAGAACATACTTCTCTTCCGTAACGTTAGAGTTATCTGTTACGACAACTTCAATCGAGCCATCATCTTCTCGGCTGATGCTTATACACACGCTTCCATGCGTGATAAGAATCGTTTCGTACTTAGGCGCAAGGTTGGAAATTTCAGGAGTCATGTTTATCCGTGGTAACCATAAGATAGCAACCAATCCTTATTCAAAGGATTTGGCAAATCTCGCAGCTTTTGCTGCATTTCTTTTCGGGCTTGAACAAGATTAATTCTCGGAAAATAGAAATCATTTCCCAAAAACGTGTCGTCTTCTCCAGACACAAAGATTCTAAACATTACTGTTATTGGATCTTTATGTCCAGGATGACCTACTGGATATTCAAATAGATGGGTCCTATCCGTATCTCTGATAAAGTTAGGATAACAATCATCTTTGGTTGGAAGATAGAACTCTACATCTAGCCTATCTTCAGCTACTTGTTTGTTCTTTTTCATTTAGTGGGTACGTGAGCGCACAACCATACTTATCTTCGTACCATTCCATATCATCTTCATGAACCCACAAAGACCACTCGGAATAGAACTGTGAGACCTCATCAATCCTAAAGAGGAACCTGCTCACACCCTTGTCACGAAGCTCCTTTGCGATGGGAGCGGGGCGATCGATCTGACCAGGATGCAATCCCGTTTCAAACGATTGCAAACTCAACCTCACATACTGATGCTCACTGAGGTCAATACCAAGCGTGGCAATAACATCAGCCGTATCTTCATGCGACTTCAAATACTCTTCAGGATCTTCCTTCACACATTCATGGCAGATGATAAATCCATCACCAATCCAATAAGATGGCGACCATCCATAGCTATCTGCGCTTGTACGAATGAGCTTATTGCAGTCATCGCAAGTAGCCCACTCATCTGACCATTCACACTTAATCCCCATTTTTTCGAAGATATTACCAACTCGCTCAGGAAGATCGGATTCACCGCCTGAAGTCCTATTCCAATTGCCAGTTGCAACAATGCCGCACTCGCCGGGCGAATAGCCGGGCTCTGCGTAACCATGCACATGAAGGTTCATCTCTTCAAGATGATTGAGCACACTGTGATTATCCGCTGCCATATTATTAGCAGCTTCCATGACACAGTTGGCTCGGCTTGCAATCTTCTTGTTAAACTCAGTCTTCATGATTTTTCTCCAATCATACCGTGACAAGTAGCCAGTTTGCTTTCCATATCCATGTACCAAACTGGCAAACGCCTTGGATATGTAACCACTCGCGCCTACTCAGATGGGTAGGTTACACCAAGGTCTGTGCGACTATGCTTATATGTTCGAAAATATATAAACAGAGGTTTGGTGGAACCAGTCGGAATTGAACCGACAACCATTGCCTTAAAAGGGCACAGCTCTGCCAATTGAGCTATGGTTCCTTATACACTTGCTTGCGCAAGCGATATATCACGCAGCACTAATTCTCATGAAGACTTCGATAACTCGATGATTAATATAATTTTCTTCCTTATACAAATCAGCAAACCATTCGTCAGCCTCTTCTTTTGATTTGTGAAAAGTCATATCTACAAATTCAACCTCCCAGCCCAAACCAGTCTGATACACATTTGCCCACAACTTCATACTATTATGCACGGCACCAATATGCATTTTACCACTTTGTTCAGTAGACATAATTTATCCTTTTATCAGGTTCACGCCAACCTCTTTAGGAACCGTTGAACCATTAGCAATCCTCCAAACTTCACTCTCATCAGACAAACTTATGTATGCATAACCCCATGTCAATGGCTCAGGATTATAATTCAATGCATACTCATGCCAACACAAACTAACATCAGGATATTTCTTCATCCAATATGCAACGCCTTTCTTCAACGCTTTCATATTGGAATAGATAGCTAGCGTATTACCACCAACTACTCTAATAAGAGCTATAACATTGCGCTTGTACTTAATCATGCACTCTTAAACTCAGGCTTGGCAGGAACGTCGCCAGATGGGTTGGAGACCGCACCCCCCAAAATGGCATATTCATAATTGAACATCAAAAATATTTCAGCTCCAACTGCATCGGAGAACTTGAAACACTCTCGCTCAACAAAATATGCATAATCAAACTCTTGATTAAGGGATTGTGCCCTTTGACGATGTAGGCTTTCACGCACAACCGAAAGCGAAGTCGTAGGTAGGACAAGGTAGGATGCATGAATTTTCATGTTATCGCCTTGGTAATATTCAAGAAATTCAATTTGGGTGTCGATCATCATTCATCCTCCAAGCCCTGTTGAGTTACCTCTTATAACCATAATAAGAGATTACTTCGCTATCTATTCTTTTACTTGCATGCACATGCGAGCAACGTAACGCCTCAACCAATCGCCAATCTCTACTTTTCATCCTCTTATTATCCAAAATATATCGAGGTTGATCTCGACAAAAACTTAGGACATATATAGGAGAGTAGTTATTACTATAGGTTAGGCAGCCTATATTTCGCACATTTTCTTTGGTAGTTTGATCCAGGGTGGTATTTTATAAGTAGCCCTGGCATTAACTTTGAACAAACATCCACAATCATTTGCATGTGCAGATAGTCTAGGAATAATCCTAGTTTTGAAACAGGATTTACAGAAATTATCTATCTTACGATATTTCCCGAATACGTATTGTCCCCACGAAAAGACATCTATTTTCTTTTCACCGCAGGGACACGTACGCACCTTGACAGGCATAAACCACTCATTATGAATACGAATAGCCATTTATCTCCTTAGAGATCTCATATTTGTAAATGAATCGAATAGAACTTTGACTCTTAAAAAATCTTTTTGCTCTATGAGAGCCACACAATTGGCTCGTTATATTTTTCTCCGCGAAAGAACCAACTTTCGCCGCGACGCACAATCGTAAGTTGCTGAATTACACCCTCAGACGTACGCCTTTTCAAATTCTTTTTTAGATCATTCGCGACAAAGATGCACTTGATTACCTGCGAACGCTGGTTATACTTCTCTTCAACGAGCCGCTTGGCTTCCTGCCATTCGGCATTTGCCTTATCATAATCCTTGAAAAGATCGCTAATACCTTTTGGTTTCTCTTCGCTCATGACTGCCTCCGCAGGTTACCACGCTCGCGCCAGGATGGGCGAACTATTTTTCGTGCCCGTAGCTTCGACAAGCATTTTCGTAGATCGCGCTGCCGTCTCCTTATAATCTACATCTGGACAGCATTGACTGCAACCTACAATCCATGTCTGTGCAGACTTATCGTAGTGTGAAGTATCAAATCCAGAGTTACGAAGCGTATCACCCTTGCTGCTCATATTTAAAGCCTTCCTTCTGTAAGGACCCAAGCATCAGGGTCAAGCGTGTGTGAGTATTTAAGACTGTTATCCACATATGTACCACCACCTTCTTTGATAAGAGCGATAGCTTCTTCTTCATTCTCTGCTTGAATGGTTACTGTCTGGGTATGAACTTCACTAACTTCAACAATGAAGGATTTCATCTATACTCCTTTACTTTTATAAGCCTCAGAGTTTTCTATCTATTTAGGCTAGAACTATTATTTCTGATTAATAATAGCCATATTAATAGCGTATATTACTTTATCAGCTTTCGATACTTGATCGCAAGCCCACAAGTGCTTCTGTCCACATGAGGTATGGATAGAAACAAAATATGTATCTTTCATACGATAATACGTGATGAAGCACACTAGTCCAATCAAGCACATGAATGGAAGGAAAATCCACCCGCCAATCATAAGTCCCATACCAATTGCCATCAATCCGGCATATATAAGTCCATTATGTTTATTAGATCGCATATATCTAGTGGATGTAGTAATATGTGCCAATGTACAGTTAGTACCATTAATCACTACCCTTGCATTAGTTACTAGGACATTATATTCATTTAGATAAATATTTTCAATATTCAAAATGTATTCTCCTGTTATGTAAACATAAACAAATTAACGTGTGCGTAGCTATACGCAGAACAATTGTGGGCTATGAGGTAATCGAAACCTCCCGCAAGCTTTATAAGAACTCGCAGCTCAACCAGAGCGTTATAGCCCAATAATATACTTGCTAGTTTATTATCAAACTAGCAAAGGATTCAATAACAAGATTTGAAATTCTTCTTGGAACGAGAGTCAAGCGTAACAATTGTAACGAGGATTCATTTTATCTCCGTAACGTTGGCGAACGGGCACACAGATGGGCGAATCAAGCGCTCTTGGTTACACACGCATAATGCGCCAAAAACCAATCCATACCAGAAAGTTTCTTCTTCAAATACCTTCTTACAGAATGGACATTTACCACTTGATGCATCCTTCTGCAATGATGTCTGCATAACATTGATCAATTCAACTTCATTCGTCGTAGTTGTTATCATGGGGCGCTATAAGGGAATCGAACCCTATTTACAGATTATTATCTGCAAATAACCATATTAGCGCTTTTACTCACCTAGTATACAATCGCCTCAATGCAGCAGCCGATTCAATACTATCTTCTACACAGACTCGCGCCCATGAATAGATGCGCTGCGTCATTACCATCTTGCGCAATCCCTCATATGCCTTATTGAAATTATCAGCATCGAATGATGTTACCAATGTATCACAAGTATCATACTCTGTGATTGCTGTCATATCCGGCGGTGTCGAGCTAATGAAAAACTCTACGCACGGATGTGAATGGAACCCTCGTGTTCAAGGTCACCAACAAATATTCAGTAACTTGACGCTGATCATTCATGGCTATTCCTTTGTAGAAGGCAACTCTTCGCACGCTTGTGCGTGCATAATCGACATATGATATGCAACCTTCTCATCATCACTCATTGGCACAAGTATGTAATTACAGGCTTCATTTCTCACATTCTTCTGCCTAGACTCGTTCCGATGGGCAGAAGTCATTGCCATACCGAATCGATACAAGGCGCGGAATCCACGAGCGACAATCTGTCCGTGTAGGTAGTTCATTTTGAAAAAAGAATTTTCAATTCATTTACTACTACTTCAGGCAATAGCTCGTAAAGCCATGCACACCCATACTCATAACCACGATCAACGTACAACCCTACCTTCTTCAAGTAGGCGCACACCTTCTCGTAATCATATTTGTTACCTTCATCCAACAACCACTCATCAAGCGCTTCTTGCTGCCTACCAGTACCAGGGCGATAACTATTCAGGTGCCAGTGGTTCCAAAGACGCACTATCTTGCGCACGTCTTCATGAAACGAAAAGAATTCTAGCACATCATTTTGATTTTGACCACCAGAATACTCACCACCGCGACCTCTCATATCTCCTTGAATAGATACTTCCAAAGACAAATTTTCTGGATTGATTGGAGTAAGATCGACTGTCAGATTGGGATACGTTTGCTGACGCTTGCGCAACTCAAGCGTCAATGTCAGCTTTCGATGTCCTTCCACGAACGAACGCTTGCCAACATAAACAATTTCTTCAGACATATATCGATTCTCCTTGAATAACAATCTGTTCAGTCAACTAACTTGAAATCAATCCAACCAATGCGAGTCTTACTTTTCAACATCTCTTCATCAAGGTCTGTAGCTGGACGTACAACCACATCTACATTAGACCCCATAATCTTCCCCTTGACCATATCTCGCGCTTCCTGTTCGGAGTTTGCAGATACAATCGTATTGAACCAGGCAAGCTTGTTGAAGTCAAACGATTCATACGTAACCGCAATCATGAATCTACGCATTACAGATCCTTACTAAAGAGACTACACTCAATATCATCATTTCTAAACACAACGATATGATCATCATTCATCTCATTCTCAAACACATGCTCAGGAACATCCTTGCACCTAGCATAGTTGCGAAGAGCTGTAGCAATCCTATCAAGCGCCTCTTGACGCGATTTGAATGGCTCACACAGCCACACAGCCACACCACTATCCTCAAAAGATACAACACAGGCTGTAAAGATCATCATCAGACATCTCCCATGACTATCTGGATTTCAAGATGGGAACTACTAAACTCACCATCAATCATTTGTTCGACAATATGTCGCGATTCAAACCCTAGACTATTGACGTACCCACGCAGAAACTCTTTCGCACAAGCTTCTGCAACTTCACGAGAATCATACGTACGGCAGAGCGGAATGTCCCTGGTACGGAAGTTTACAATCACAAGAGTATGAATCTTCATGGCTTCACCGTCTCTGCAAGCGTAAATACCCATGGATGAATATCGTAATCTGATCCCTCAAGAACACCAAACTCTTGACGATCATACAGCTTGAGCGCATTGCCAGCTTCAATAGCCAAGCTATACGTATCAAGCTGATTATCGCACATGAACTCTTGCTTATGTTCGTTCACCCAAGCAAGCGCCTTTTCTTCTTCTGTTGAGTTCACTTGTACTCTTGTGCAGGGTGGATGGGCGGAAGCGCATTCTCTCGGTTGTGTCTGCGATTACAGAGAACCCTGTCGCGCAACTTGCCACAACCACAACCACATGATTCAAAAGCGTTTGGTCGCTTCTTCGGAGTGAACCTCTGCGGAGGATTCTCACGTTCACGCCTATATGATTCTTCACGCATGTTCATTCGTCCTTATCAGAAAATATAGCCGTATGTGAATACACCCAAGAAGAAACCCATAACAAGAACGCACATGCAATATGATGGGCAGTCAATCCAACTTGGCTTCTGCTCAACACAATCCATGGATATTTCAAACATTATGTTTCCTTATGAGTTCAAGACCCCACGCACATGAGCACCATGGTATTCATGCGGCGCTGAATACGATGCATACATCAACGCACCAACACACTTAGCTTTTGGTACGACAATCTTGATTTGATCAACAATCCCACGAAAAGTTGTACCAGTATCTATCATATCATCAACAATGATATAGTTTTGAGTACCAAAATTACCCTCTAGGTAATGGTTGCCAGAATAATGAGACTTCTCCGACTTCTTACGCACACATAGCAATGGCATTCCAAGCTCTTTACTAAGAACGAATGCCATTGCTGCTCCACTTGTACCTGTGAATGCAATCGTATCGTACGGCACATCCATCATCATCTGATACGCCGCAGATATCGTTCTCTCGATGATTGTATGAAATCGATCAGGATGATAGATAATACTAAGGTACTCTGAAATAATCTTCATTTTACTCTCCCTTTCGATCTAATCCCGCGCTAGCTGCCTTCCTCGCCTGCATCTGCTCATATGCAGCCGTAATCTCAGATTCAGTCAAATCACTCACTGATGGGGCTACCAGCGCGACTCGCTGCTTTGCACTATCAAGAGCAGGTGTCTCCACGCGCTGCTGCTGAAGGGCGCCGAATGCTTCAGCAATAGCAGGACCAATCACTTCTGCAAGAAGATCCATGCCAGAACTCATGCCCGTTTCAAACCCCTTCGTAACGAAGTGTTCTCCGAGCTTCTGCACATGCTCGTTATCCTTCAAGCCAGGTATTGGCGCATAGATACAACACATGCCAAGCATCAGATGAACCAGCGTAGTTCCACCTTCTGTATCAAGAAGAGATGATACAACCATCATGGTTGCATGGTCGGCTCCCTTCTTCTCAAGAATCTTGATCAAGGCGCCCTTCGTGCGCTTGGTCGCCTGCATAGCCACAGCACCATAGCCACCAGCGGTTGCTGACCTCTTCATGAGTTCAGACACGTTCTTGTTGTTCATGATAACTTCTTTCTTGTAATCAGGCACACTGTTAGATGTAGGTGCAGCTATACCATAGTAGACTTCTTCTTCTTCTTCTTCATCGAAGTCGAAGTCGTCCTGATCAGTATAACCTTTTGCTTTTAGTTTTGCGTGACGCTCAGCCATGCTAGGATCGTCACTGTTGAATGAACAGTATTTTCTGTTCCGGATGTTTCTAGATGAGCAATGACTTCTCACCACCATAGGTAATGGCTTCAGCTTGAAACTTGTTGCCATTCGGAAGTGTCCACACACCCGTTTCATCCAAGCCATGCCTTGAGAAGTCCATGTACGTATGCCTATACGGTTTGCGATGGGATTAGCCAGCAGGGTTTTCATCTGCTTCAAAGTCAGGCTCACCTGTAGACTCATGCACCAAGCATCAGATGAATCAGCACAAAGACCATCCATCAGATGAATCAGCACCAAGACCATCCTCCCATGAGTAATGCTCGATGACTACATCGTTCTCAACGACAAGGATTTCATCAACCCAATCATTGATCATGTCCTGCTCTTTGAACGCAAACGCGCGCACAGCTTCAAAGTCAGCGGCATCAAGCGTTTTATCAGCAAAACAACTACAGGTGAAGGGTTCTGTCCGGTTACCGTGACCAATCATGATTATCAACATTAGTTACCATCCTTAGTTTACTATGGGATTACTTCGCGTGCTTATTCAAGAGCTTGCTAAGCTTCTTTGCAGAAACATTCTTGAACTTCTTTCCTGCAATCGTAACCTTGTATTTGAGTTTCATCGTTAGCTCCTTTGGTGGACAACATAAGTCAACATACATCCTTATACATAGATGCACATTGACTTAGATTGCCCACCCAAGACAATCTAAGTTTGAACTACGCAGCCGCTTGCTTACGAGCTTGACGTGCCGCATATGCAGCGTCAAACTCTTCATCAGTCATCTCTGCAACTTCAGCAGCAGAAACAGGGGCAACCCTCATTCCCTCATGCGCGGGCAGAGCTTCAACCCTCTGTTGAGCGGGATTCAACCTTCTTGATGGGAAGAAACTTGGGGCGTTATGTAGGGATCGAACCTACATGGCATAATACGATTATGCATCGCCAGACTGACGCCTTTAGATTATACCGAAACAAGCCAGGGAGAGTTTTACAGACTCTCCCCGTACCCATACGCCTGTCACTGCGGACTAAGGTTAGACCGCAACCGAGGCAGCGGCATCGGCGCGAATCTTCTTAGCTGCTTCCAGCGCTGCGTCAAGCGTATCCTCTTCAGCGACGGAATCAGACCAGCGACTCACACCACCCCCCTTCCCCTTCCCAATCTTGAATGCCCTCCCGTCAGAACGAGATGTTGACGCATTCGCCCTAACAAACTCTCCAACCTTCTGCGAAAGCAGCTTGAAGTTACTAGGTACCGCGTTCATCTTCTGAAGCGCAGATGCCTGCAATGCTGGCATGTTGATATTCGCCCCCTTGTATTGGTCGAACACACCATTCACTGCATTCGCGATAAAACCATCTTCAAGCTCCGCTGCTGCAAGATAGCTCATCAGAACCTCTTCAAACTTGAAAACCGTACGGCCGACATCGATAGCGCCCTTATTGTCACGCATGACAAACTCAGGCAAAGAAAGGGACGTGACAACGGCGGCAACAGAGACGGCAGACGTAGTGGTAGACATTGTGATAATAGACCTTTCAAAAAAGATGACTGACTCAAACATTGCACTCGTCATGCCAAACTCGGAAACATTCTCCGTTTGACAGATTCGCGCTTCACTTCACTCACCATAACTCGTTGATGGTAATCGTCAAGACCCTTACTTCGCTACCTAAATATTGTGTTGCTGGGGCGATAGCGACTCCCCGATACTTCTCGATGCTCTTACTTTGCGATGGGAACCACACACCCTACCACCTCCTTTTTTTTCTCGTAACACGCTGCGTTGCAGCACCTGTTACAGTATCACTAGATTACCCTTGCCTATGAGGCTGAACTCTTCACATTGCATCGTGCGTCCCCTCTTCCACGTACTTTACTTATCGATGGGAACCGCAGACTTTCGATGCGCCGCTATCGCTTGCTTGCTTGCTTGCAGTTGATTGTCATCGTCGCATCTTACTCTCTCTCTGATTATTACTTGTCGATGGGATCATACTATCGCGCCACTATAAGGCGGTGGCTCGCCAGACCCCGATCCCTGTCTTGGCACGAAGATTGCTAGTGCAAAATCCATGCCAACCCTGGTCTATTCCAGGGGGTGTGCTTACGTACTTACTTACGTAGTAAGTTTGCCTTCGATCAACATCTTTGCTTCAGCCACGCCCAAACCCGTGATATCTCGAATCATCTTTATCGCTGCTAGACGATTACCACCAGCGACCTCTCTAAACACGTCTTTCAACGTGTCGGTGATACGTTGCTTATCTTGCTTAGCAACTTCCTCATGCATTCTATCATTCTGTGATTGAAGATCGTCAGAATCAACTGACGTGGCAAAGGAAGTAGCGCGGGAATCCATGTCCATAATATTGAATATCTCCTGATAGAAAGGTTTTCGTTTGAGGTATGGAAGCGTGTAGGGGAATCGAACCCCAAGAACCATGCTAATATCAGCACGGTCAACCGTTCGCGCTACAAAACACAGACGAGAGCAAGCATATTCGTTAGACTTGCTCTCGTTACTGTATAGTTCCGAGATTACGCGCTCGGCTGGTCGCTGTCATCCGACGAATCATCATCCGAATCGTCACCTTCCGACGACTCATCCTCAGACGCATCAGCAGCAGGAGCCGAGCTAAGCTCAAGAGGCTTTGCAGCAGACGCCTTAGCAGCCGCCTCGGCTGCAACCTTCATTGCAGCAACCTCCTTCTCGCTCAGAACAATATCAATCCAGCGCGAGACACCGCCGCCCTTGCCCTTGGCGATGTTGAATGGAGCCGTGCCGCGCTCGCCAGCGTTCGCCCTGACGAAATCCTGAACCTTCTCGGTCATGATCTTGTAGTTCTCAGGCGTCACACCAAGAGCCTGGAGAGTCAGCGAGACGAGAGCCGGCATGTTGAGCTTCGCGCCCTTGTACTTGTCGAAGGTCTCGTTCACCTTCTCAGCGAGAACCACAGTCTCAGTCTCAGACGCTGCGCAGTACTGCGACAGATCCTTGCTGAACTTCTCAAGAGTCTGCTTCTGGTCAACCGCACCCTTCACGTCACGGACGACGTACGAGGGGAGAGCGATGGTGGTGGTGATGGTGGTCGTGTTGGTCATGTTGGTATCGTATCTTTCTTACTCAGTCGTTGCACTTACTATGCCAACCTAAGAATAATCTCCAAGGATTGTTAGTTCGGGCAGGGTGTCTCCGTCGTTTGCGGCGTCTCTCAGTAACCCACAGTCTAGTCAGAAGATGGGTGGCGTCAAGGTCGCCGGTCAATCTTTCTCAATCAGTCAGGACTCGTTTGCGTTGCTCACTTGTCAGGAGCACTCATTGGATGGGCGAACTTTTCAGCTCGACTCGGTATGTGATGCACCAGGCGCTTGCCTCGGCTGCCTCACTCTGTTGACGCAACCAGCAAGCTGGATGGGTCAGGACCGTCTCTCGTTTGCTTGCTGTGTCGTCGTCTCATCGTTGCCTCGCTACCTTGGTTGTTGTCTCCGTTGGATGGGCGGAACCTTTCCCGCTCATCGCTGCTCGCTCACTCAATCTCAGTCTGCGCCGGATGTGCAGAACCCTGCTCCCTTTGCGCCCCGCAGTCAACGTCAGTCTTTCGCACCGTTTCGTTTCGTTCTTCGTTTCCAGCGAAGTTAGACCAAACGATCAAGAGATGGGCAGCCCACGTCACGCGCTACATAACGAGGTAGCTCGTCCCACGCTGGCAGCCCTGGTATATACTTTGCTTTTAGCAAAAAGTATGCCAAGCCAAAAATGGAACGCAAAAATCCCACCAACCCACTAGCCTAGATAGCTAATGGATGGGTGGGATAAGTGCGCGCGGGGCAAATAAATCGATCCATTCTAATCAATGGATCGATCATCGCCCTACGTTTCTAATCTAAGGTAACCAGGCATAGTTTCCCTCTACCATCCTTTTTGCATCAGCCAGAGACGACTGAGTTACATCGCGGACGGCGCGGATAAGATCCGTCTTACAACCCATTCTTGACGCGTCAAGAATGGGTTGCAGCAATGCTGCTACTGCTACTCCTGCTACTACTGCTGCTCCTGCTGCGCCTGCGGACGCGCGCAGGCGCTCTTCGCGCTCACGGTGTAGCCTGTCCACTTGCGCGCGAGCATCACCCAACAGGGTGTTTGCAGCCGCCAACGCATCCCTATCCCTCATACTCTTCTCTTGCAGGTGCTCATTCAGCACCTGCACTCTAGCGGCGGTATCAGCCGACGCTTTATACTGGGCAGCAAACTGCTGCCACTCTTCCAGTGATATCGTGATCTGCATTGGTCTCCCCTAACTTTTAGGTTATAAGCTAAGATAAACGAAGGGCTACCGAGAATCTGGTATCAGATCTCGAAATGTCGAGCTTGAGTGCGCCGATCATTCGGGCGACGATCACGACGATCCCTCATCGGACCTCCCTTGTGACCAAAGGTTGCTCCAACTGCTTGACTGTTTCGTGGAAGTCGCGCCTGACGGGGGGAAATCTTCTTCTTACTCATTGTGTCCTTTAGTTTATGATGGGAGCTTGGTTAGCGGATAGAGAGCGTGATCTCTTTCTCAAAGTTATAGTCACACATGGAGTTATTATCTTTCCCCCAAGACTTATGTATGTCGTTGTTCTTATTGATCGTCAGAAAGCAGGGTCCAATCGTGACCCCAACCTTGTTGACCTCAACCGTCAAGGTGTAATCAACGAACAAGAAATACAGTACGAGGTTTTTCATTCAGTCTCCTTACAGCAGGCGAGCAGAGATTCTGACAACTGCGCTTCTGTGATAGCCTCACCATCGAAGAACCAGAGAAGCAGTTTTATCTGTTGGAACATGCTTACTGCCTCTCTCAGTTTACGATGGGAGCTAGATCCTATCGCATCGCACGCTTGTTTGAATACAAAAAAGCATCATCCTACGATATGCAACCATGCTTCTCAAGTATCCAGTGCATGTATCACGGCGACGGAATACTGACCATCGCCCCCATACTTTTGCACACTTGATCATCAGAAAAACTTTTGCTGCGTCAATCGCAGCGCAGCAGCCGTTCGCGTTTATAGTTATTCATAATATTGAATATCTCCTGATAGAAAGGTTTTCGTTTGAGGTATGGAAGCGTGTAGGGGAATCGAACCCCAAGCAATCACCATTCACGCTTGCGTATCAATACATATTACAGTGCTTGCAACGACTCTGGCGCAGACAGAAACGTAATCTCATCCTCTTCGTATTCTCCTTGTAGATGAGATTGTTATTATCAGATTGTTATTATCAGATTGTTATTATCAGATCTGTTATGATGAGATTGTTATTATCAGATTGTTATTATCAGATTGTTATGATGAGATTGTTATGATGAGATTGTTATGATATTGAAGAGAATAATATGCTTTGATTACACCTTCATACAGATAACCTTCTGTATAGACTAGTAGTCTCCTGTTTCAAATCTTGAAATAAGCAGTTTATAGACTTGCTCAGGTCTACACGCTAACCGTGACTAGCGATGATCTGCCCGTGCCAACCGCAGGCTGAACGGAATCGTGAACTCAACTTCACAGTTGAAGTCACTCATAGGATTACTCATCACCCCAAACTGATGTGCAATATCCTTATCCTTATCCAACGTAACGAACCATGGACCCACAGTGAAACCATAACGACCAACCCAAAAGCTCAGGCACCAATCAATAATGAGAAGTCCGGTCTTCATATCAACCTCACTTGTCTAGGTAACTAAACTCGTCTGGATGGGCAACAGTCTCTCAATCCTCAAAAGGTGCCGACACAGCATCTTAGAGCTTGGAGACTCGCGCACGATGGGGATAGAAGGTGAATGAATAGTTATCCCTTCCATCGCTATCAAACTCTAGCCGACCTTTCACAATCTTTCGGTGCTTACCTACCTTGATACGCAAGCACGCCTTACCCTCTACCCATGTTGCAGGTGTCTGGTAATGTTCGCCAGACCAGAGAAGGATGGGCTCACCCGCAAGCGCTCGCCTTGCAACGTCTGCCTTATCCTCTTTGGCACATCTTTGCTTAGTCGATACGATTAGCATGGTTTCCTTTCAGCCGACAACTCACCCTTGGCAATCTTCTCAAGGATGGGCGCGCACTTCTCAGTATACCATTGCACTGCCCCAGAACGATTTCCAACAGATTCACCATTCATCATGAATGAGTCCCATTCCCTTCCCCAACCTTCCTCACTCGCAACACTGGTAATCTCTACTTGCGCAGAAACCCCACCGTAGAAGTGAAGTCCAGTCTTCAGAACAGGATCGCTTACCGTTCCCAGTTTACAGATACACTGTATATGATATGTGAAGATTCCAAGCGCATGGAGAAGCGTAGGCTGATTGGGATGCGTCTTTTTGGATGACATCGTATATCCTATCGTTATCTCAACCAGATGGGTGGGCTTGAAGGGAATCGAACCCTCGGTCAGATCCTCGTGTAAACAACTCTATATTAGGCGATGCGCCGAGTGTAAGAGTGTTTCAACAGGGAATATAACTCACCATGCAAGCCCGTATGAGCGGAGGGTTGCTCCGCTCAATCTAACTCAATCACTCTCAGATGTGTGAGTTTATCAGGCTACCCGATATACTCCACCGCTGCCACGCATCGGCTTGGTACCTTCACTTGGCACAATCTTGCTAAACATTCTGAGATTATAGAAAATATTGCGCAGACCTTTGCGCACAAGATCAATATGACCATACCTTGCTACGAGAAAAGGATGGGCGGCAATCAACGCATCGATACATGCAGCCGCAGTATTGTTCGGATTACTCATAAACCATCCAAGAATCATATCTTGCATAGACTGGCGCTTGCCTACATATCCCTTCGCTTCATCATAGATGGGCGTTACTCGCGATTCCACAGCCTGACAAGCATGTTGTTCAAGCTGCTCCACTTCCGCTTGATTCAACTCATGGATAACTTCCGCAGGATGGGGAGTCACTGCCGCAATCGCTGCTGCCGTCGCAATAGGCGTTGCAGTCATGATCATTGCTTGCATACCCGTATTGAGCAGCAGAGCACGAATAGTATCCTCAGAAGCACCTTCGATGATGATAACTCGCATGTCACTATCTCCTGCACTCTCACACTTAGATGGGTAGGAATAGAATCAGAAGATGTTACTTACCAGAAACTCGCTTCCATGCCTGATACAGCTTGCTCGTCGCCGTATACATACCCGTTCCACTACGAAGATTCACAAGCCCAGACTTGCGAAGACGCCCCACCGCATATCCAATATCACTCTCACTATACTTGTTAGCAAGATTCTCATTCAGATGGGCGGTCAAGTCACTCACTGCCACACCCTTATTCCCATGCCGCAGAATCCCTATAATCGCAAGCTCACAACGAAGCCTCACTCCCTCGCTCTGGTCAATATGAATACGACCATCAGCAGACTTCACCAGCTTCGTATCATGACGATTGAACGTGCGCCCATGTGAAAAGTGCAGCGTATCATCATTCGACCGCGCAGCAGGCTTGCTACTCTGCTTCGCATTCACCTTAGCATTCACCTTAGCACTCACCTTCAGCTTCGTTGCTGCTTTACCTTTCTGGATGGGCGCGGTAGGCGTACTCACCTTCGCACTCGGCTTCGCAACCTTCTTCGCAGGAGTCTTCACCTTTGCAACACTCTTCTTTGCCACAGGCGTTTTGACCTTGGGCGAAGACTTCTTACCCTTGCTTCCAGGTGCATCAACACCAATCAGATCAGAAATGGTCGTGGAAGCGAACCCGTTGTTGTCTTGCATGTTCATGTATGAGATAATCTTTCGTAGATGGGTGCGATTGTGAATCGGTTAGGAAGATGGAAGCATGTGTAGGAATCGAACCTACATTGTCACCATTCATGCTTGCGTATCAATAAACCTTACAGCGCTTGCAGAGACTCAGGCGAAGCAAGAAATGCAACCTGCTCCTCCGAAGTAGGATGATTGAACACAACCGCCAACTTCCCACCTGAAACCCGGTTACTCACCTCTCCCTTCAAACTCGGATGGGCATCCAAAAACCCACGAATCGAAGCGTTCGTACCAACATACCGGATAGGCGAACCACTATTCAGACCATTGAATGCAAGCATCGTATCTACCTCTTTCATTCTGACGTTGATGTTTAGAAACTCAAACGGATGGGCAGTTTATAGACTTGCCCAGTTCATTCAACTATCCGTGAGAGAATGTAACTTTGGTCTGCTTCACCTTGGAGCCCCAGGACAGATTACCACTTGGCGCCTTACCACCAGTAGAACCTCCCTTCTGCTTCAGAAGCCTACCAAGTGCTTCCACACGAGAGATGGGCGATACCATCATATTCATGTGAGTAGCCACAACCTCACCCCTGCAATCCGGGGCGCACTCTTCTAGCCGCCTATCACACCATCGCTCTGCTTCCTGCGGCAAAGCGTATGATTGCTGTAGATCAATCGTTTCACCCTTGCTATTCTTGACTTGGATAATGTTATGGTCTTTGTCATAGATGGTAGCGAGGTATGGCTTATCTGCATATGATGCTTGCGCTTTCTCAGCAGAAGCCAGACCAGCCGTTGATTCCTTGACCAGCAGGTGATTCATCACCGCTGTCCGAATCTCTGCCAGCGCAGGAGAAGGCAGCAACCCCCCATCATCCATCTTCTTCAAGATGGGCGACGCCAACGCCGCAAGCTCTCCAGTCAAAAGGAAGTTTCGATGTTGCGCAAGGAACGTCTCAGCGCTAACCTTGCCGCTCGCCTTGTGCAAGAACCCTTTTCCCGTCATGTTTCGTGGCGCTTTTTCGTTGGTCATTGTCGTTTCTCCTGTTGGTAGACTGTCAGTGCTTCGGATGGGCAACCGAGGCACACCTTACCTAGCGGACACTAGCTTGTCAACGACTAACGACCCCTTCATCATCAAAAATCCTATCATCCCCAACCCGCCGATTCCGAGACTAGCCAGTATCGAGATATGCTCCACATACCCCGGAAACTGAGGGATCAAGAACCAGTTAGTTGCAGCGTAGATAAATACCGAAACCATCAACCATCGAATCATCGTTTCCATGCTTTCTACCGTCAATCGGTCAATGGATTGGCGAAGACTTCCGCCGTTACGTTGCTTGCTCGGCTGCTTCGTTCGTTTCGGCGTCATCGCTCCACTAGTCCATTCATCTATTAGATGGGCAACCCTCGCTCCGCGCTATGTAACGATAGCCACTGCAATCCTCGGTATATCTCTTGCTTTTAGCAAGTTATATGCCATGTCTCTTTTGCCCGACATCGCTTAGGTAACTTGTGGTTTGGTATATCTTTTGCTTTTAGCAAAAAGTATGCCAGGCTAAAACTGAATAGCAGAAAGCCCGCCTAACCCTTGCGGATCAAGCGGGCAATCATTCAATCATCATATTCGTATCCTTGCTCTGCTAGCTCATCGGCTGATAGATAGGGCAAGGCACATAGATAACCATTATCTCCAACGCACTCGCAACATGCCATATCTTATCCTTGGATGGGCATTCTTGCCCGAATCAACACCTCGATTCAATCTTTAGATGTGTAGGTCTGGCAGGGTTTCAACCTGCCCTCTCATGCCACATAGGCAACAGACCTTGTTTCGCTATACCTCACGGGTATTCCACCCTTACAGTATAACTACTCCCATTATTCAAGGTCAATGGGAATAACCTAAGTTGCTTCCATCGCTCCGATTCTTCAGGGATGGGCAGAATCTCACCGTCATTCCAAACAATCGTATTCCCAAGGCGGTATCCAATCCTCGCCCCAAGCTTCTCCCATCTCATCAGATACAGATCCATGCTCACTGTATCAAGCCCACCAAGTTTATCCCCAGGTTCACTCGGCGCAGGCTCCGCGAATATCTGTGACTTCGTTCTGGATGGGAGATCAATATCCAGCATCGGTCCCGAATAGACCTCATGGATAATATCCTTCTCAGGAACAGAACGCTTGTCAACAACAATCCCACCTTCCAGCAAGTCTCCGAGATAGGGATACAGCTTGCTAATCATTCCAGACATGCTGCTTTTGCTGCTGCTGCCACCACACTTTGACTTGACCGTTGGCGACGTGCCATACGTTCCAGAAAGCGCAATCCCAAGGTAACAGTATTCAGGCTTATACTTGTTTCGGTCACTCATCTTAGCACCTCTGACCTTGGGTTGTTCGCTCGCCGGATGGGTAAGTTTAGGTAAACAGGATGATCTGACCATCATGATCATATTCGATACCACAGCCCACCCATGCTCCTAGATGGGCGATTAGCCGTGCTTCTGATTCCAGTTATACACAGTCTTAGACAAGACTCCCACAGGCTCACCAGCAGCCTCCAAAATGGGTCGCATGAGATTAGCTGTATTCCTAACCTCTGCAATCAAGACTTCGATTGCTGCCATCTTTTCCACAATATCAGCACAATGGCTCGCTGCCACGTTCGCAGACATATCCTCAAGATTCTTTTCCAAAACCTTTACTTCATTCACACACAGAGAGAACCTTGCTACAATCGCTGTATAGAGATTCATGTTATTCCTCGCAGATGGGTGCTTATCAAGATGAGAAGAGATACTAACCTCTACAACTATATTGCGTCTATCCAGACATGGCAACTAGCACCAAGCTGTTACCTCGTTAGAGGCATGATATAACGCTTATCTCACTTGGCTAGTATCCCTACTCACACTGATAAGTAGATGGACGACCGGATTATGGGTTCCGGTTAGACCACTATAACTAGCACTCGAATGCGATCTCAATAGCTCCTTGCACAGAGATTCATTCAGAGATGCGTGGCGGGCTGTGTGGGAATCGAACCCACTACAAGAATACCGGGCAACACTCTACTTGCTTATGCTGGTATGGTACCATACCGTTTGCATATGTAGCTTTGTAAGAGTGTTTAGCTCTGGATATAACTTGCTTACCATAAGCCCTGTTATTGATACTGTATTGATACTGTCATTGTAGATAGTTTATTGACTTATCCAGGTCTAGATTGTTATGTGTGTAAAACTACGCTCGGGTATCAGTATATCAATCACCTACCTATGTAATAAGGCGAGATTCGTAATCTCACCTTCTGTAGCCTCACAATACGTAAGCGGTGTAGTTATCATCTTTGCTTGGTTCAAAGTCAACCACTCCTACAGCGACATATGAGTCACCAAAAAGATACGAGGTTCCAAAAGGGTGGTTGACCATCACAGTCACTCCGACATACTTATTCAGAGACTTCCTCTAAAAGAAGGTTAGTCTTGCGAGAAGCCAGCGGCGAGATACTTCGCCAGCCATTCAGCAGGGGTCAAACCTGCCTTGCCTTTGATCTTATATCCCCAATCGTGAAGGCGCCCTTTCGGGTCGGCGCCTGGATAGCTGAAGCGAACCGTCACCTTTTCAAGAACCGTGCCATCAGACATGAGCACGACGGTGCGCTTACGCACTGTCACATCCTCGTCAGGATTGACGGAATATTCCTTGACGACACGGTATGTTTCGGTGCGACCACGAGCGCTTAGCTTTGCCATGTGTCTTACCATAGTCTGTAGATGGGTGCTATCTAAACAACAGCCGTTGGAATCGAAACTGGCTTCGTTGTCAGGTAGTTATGTGGCACGAACGTCTTTGCGTCAACACTCTCTCGCAGAAGATAGGAATAAGCCCCTCTATGTGTATCAATCTGCCAGTAGTTGCAGATGGGCGGGCTTTGCAGGAATCGAACCTGCTGCAAGAATACCAGTGTAAACTACGTCACTATTGGCATATAGCCGGGTGTAAACGAGTTTCAACGCCAGGTATAACTTGGTTACCAAGAGCCCATACTACTAATGTTATTGCTACTGACATTAGTATTGTTATTGCAGACAGTTTATTGACTTGTCCAGGTCAAACATACTCGGGTATCACCCGTATACTAATCACCTGGGAACATGATTCACCCTAGTCTTTCTGCATTCGCATATCAAGACTAAAACATTCTCCCACACCGATAGGAGAACAGCAGCGGGCATCACCCGCTCGTAACCGCACTAGATTCACCATAATACCTTTCACAGTGTAGAATGTTACCTGTATCTCACAGGCAGAGGGTCTCAACTCATTACATTCTTGTTACTTCAGGCGAGGTTCGTCGTCTCACCAGGTGAGGCATTGCAGTATGTGATGGGAGGCGAGATAATCTCTGCCTTGTTCAATCGGCAGTAGTCACCGAAGGCAAGATGAGTGACCACATCCCCCGCCACGTATGCGGTACCGAATACGTGGTTCACCTTGAGAACGCAACCAACGTACTTGTGAAGCTTCTCCGCAGGGGAAAGGGAAAGAGGCAAACCGGCGTTGGTGAGAATCTTGATGGCGGTCACGAGGTTCGTCTTGTTCATGGGATACTCGCTTATCAGGTTAGAACGTTGAGAGGCGAAGATGAGGCGAAGATGAGGCGAAGATTCAGTTAGCCGACTTGACCTTGTAGAAGACAAGGTTATTGTTACCTTTTAGGTTATTCAGCGTGTTGCAGTAGACTCTCGCTCGCTCTACTTGCTTGAATGTCGCAAGTATCGTTTCGATGGGAGTCTTACCATTACCATTAGTCAATCGACACTATACTACTTGAATCATGCACACTCGCTTTCTTTCACCGCGTCGCTTCTCGCTCCTATCGACTAATCCTCTATTGGATGGGCAGGAATCACCTAGCTCTCACAAGGTCTCGCACGCAAGCAAGGCATATAGATTGCTATTAGCAAAGAATATGCCAACACCATAATGAAAAGCCAAAAACCCCCACCTAGCCGCGCGACTAGATGAGGGTATGGGTTTGATTGATTACAGCCGAGCCTAAGTTTATGCCGAGCTTTGCCATTTTATCCCAGCCTGTAGTTGAATGATCCTTTAGGACCATTCAAGACGGGTTCGTTCCATCCGGATCCGCAACAATCGCAACCCGGTTCGTAACGAACCCAGGTAAGCGCAGCCGCCAATGCGGCTCGCGTAGAGCTGGTCTGTGGCGTTTCCGCCTCCGCCAATGAATACCAAACATGGGAGAGATGGGTAAGCATCATTCTCGCTGCTAGCGCTGCCACAGGCAATGGCAAGCCAGTGGCTTTGCGTACCTGCCTGCTGAGCTTGCGCCGAGCCGCTTTTGCTGTACCTTGGTTGCGCATGGTGGTTACCTCTATCGGTTCGAGCCGCTACAATCCGGGTTAGTCACTTCCCCGGATGTGTGAGTATCAGGCTTTCCAGGCGAAGGTCACCCCAGCCTTGAAAGGCTGGGGTGATAGTGTCAGATCCAGCCCCTTCACCTCCAAGCTGGGATTCTCTGCCATGATACGCAGAGCCAGCATCTCAGCAAGATGCATCGTGAGCATCTCGCAAGATAGAAATGAGCTCTTGACGCCCTGGAAGAATCGGTCCACTTCCAGCTGATCGAAGAGAAAGCCTCGATCATCAACCTTGGCGCTGCACTCTATTTTCGCCTCATACTGAATCTTCAGTATGGGCAGAAGACCGCAGTGGTTCGACCCGAATGTTTTTATGGTGAACTCTCCCGTTCTCCTAATAGTCAAGGTAGCTGAAGCTGAAGACTTCTTGATGGGCTTGCTGATCCCCGCAATGTCTTCGCAGTACTTCAGAGCAAGTACTCTCGCCTTGCTCAAGTGATTGCCAGATAGCCGCTTCCCCGCTAGGCACCATGAGGCGTAGTAATTAGCATAAGACTTGTCCCAGGGGGACACCACGATGGCGCCCTGCGACATCATGATCACCGCTTTTTCGACCGCGGCGTTGTTGGTCATGATAGCTGCGCGAATGACGTTTATGTTGGTCATGTTCTGTACCTCGGCGGATTAGAGACTAGATGGGTAACCTGCTAGACCTTGCTACCGTTCTACTCTGCTTTCCTCTCGTTCGCTTCTCGCTCTACTGGTCTGAATAACCCAATGATGGGCAAGACCCGCTACCTCTACTGTGCTCCCTCGTTTGCCTTGGTATATATGTTGCTATTAGCAAAAAATATGCCACACCTACATTATCTTACTGTTGCCTACCCTAGATTACATTAGGGATATGGTATATATGTTGCTATTAGCAAAGAATATGCCAGGGTAAGTGTGAACGCACTAAACTGGAACACCCCGCTACCCCCTTTCGGAGATAGCAAGGAATGTGAGCGCAACCGCAATCATGAGGTAGAAAGCTGGTGTCATGGTATCTATCTCATGGCTATCTATCAGACGGGTCAGACCAATACAACTCTTGCCGGGCTTGTTTCCAGGCACGCGCCAAACGGCGCCCCGGATTGCGCCCACGAGCGCCCTTGACTTTTAGTTTACCAATATCCTCGATTCCGATTCCAGAGATCGAAGCGATCATAACAGCCTTGCGCATTGAAGCCATGGGTATTCCTTTACGTGAGAGAGGGTAACTGCTCGCTAATCTTCTCAGACTCCGATGGTGGTTTGGGTAATGTCCCAAAAGGGCGGCAACTGCCGAGCCCTGATACGACGATCCATCGCCGAGCAAGCACCTAGAGATACACCATGCAAGTTTCGCTGGTGAGCGACAGATGGCGATACAAGCAACGTCACCAGATCCACCGCCACCCCATGAGCGGCTGCGATTGCCACGTATGGCGCCATCTCGATGTCTGAGGTATTCGTGTTGTCCACTATCAGTACATCAATCTCTTTCGAGTCGATGCAGGCGATGAAGTTTTTGATGCACTCCCCGTGCGCCTTCCCAAGCAGAGACGGGTCAAACTTGTATGACCCGTCCCGCGAGAAGTAGCTGTCAGCCGAGCAGATGACCGCTCGCTTGGTACGCACGACTACAGCAATGTAGGTTGACTTGCCAGAACCAGGAACACCGGATAGTATGAGAACGCGCATGGTTGGTAACCTACCTCACTTGGACAATCAGATGGGCAAACTGTGTTTTGGTATAGAGCAAACTAGCATTCTTGGTTTGGTACATTGATTGCTTATAGCACTATATATGCCAGGGTGAGTTATAAGGGTTTATAATGATCCCTCCTGGCTTTCACCGGGAGAGACCACCTTGCCAAGGCTACCTCGTAAAAGGCAGCGCACGCAGCGCCGTAGAGGGGCAATCACTCGCTGGTGTGGCTGACCGCCTGGTGCCCTGGAATATTCTTTGCTTTTAGCAAGACGTGTGCCACACCAGAACGAGAACGAAATGAAACCCGGTCACCCTTTCGGGTGCCGGGTTTCAGTGAGGGGCGTCGCCCCTCACTGAAACCC
>Ga0163151_10002344_pt1 | contig 29561 bp, 19 predicted proteins | sample OliLakLV19MP5IB2_FD_145596 | JGI IMG/M metagenome (GOLD analysis project Ga0163151, IMG submission 145596) | Freshwater microbial mat bacterial communities from Lake Vanda, McMurdo Dry Valleys, Antarctica - Oligotrophic Lake LV.19.MP5.IB-2 | ecosystem: Environmental > Aquatic > Freshwater >...
CCCGGCCCTGGGGCAGGCGTTCCTGCGCCGCGATGTACGACGCCTTGGCCCCGGCATACACCGCATCCTGCAACTGCGCCTCCCGGTACACCCCCAGCAGGTCCGCTGCAAAAGCGGGAGCGGCGGCCATGACGGCAGTCAACAACAGAATCCGTTTCATCTGGCTCTCCCTTTTTTTTCAATACTGACTACTTTTGCGGGCTTTGCGCCCTTGTTTTCGTTCGCGCCCGTTTTTTCTTTGAATTCCCGCGCCACCAAACCGTTGATGAACACATCCAGATGCTGTTCAAGATAGCTTTCCGCGTCAACGCATTTGCTTTCGCAGAAATCGAAAGAGTAGCGCCAAAGGAGCAGGAGCACGATCGGCGCCACCACCAGGCGGGTCGCATAGTTTGCGTCCATGCGCCGGAACTCGCCGCCGTTCATACCGGACTCCATCACGCTTTCGATAAGGCGATAGCTGCGGCTGATGACTTCCTCGAAATAGAACTGGCCGATCTCGGGGAAGTTGCGGCATTCCGAAAACATCAGCTTGGGAATCCCGCCGAGTTTCGACGAACCGATCGATTGCCACCAGGCGAACACGATCTTGCGCAACAATTCGCCCGCGCTGCCCTGGTGCTCTTCGTGCAGGCGCTCTCCCTGTTCGATCAGCGGCACGATCCCCGAGCGGATTACGGCCTTGAACAACTCTTCCTTGCTGGAGAAGTACAGATACAGCGTGCCTTTGCTGACGCCGGCGAGGGCCGCCACATCGTCAAGACGGGTCGCGGCATAACCGCGCTCGACGAAAAGGTCCAGCGCAGCGGCCATCAACTCGGCGGGACGTTCTTCCTTGCGCCGGGTCCAGCGCCGGTCCTGGCGTTGCTGGGGAGTCATAATTAATAGCAGGGGAGTAAATGACTAAGCGGTCAGTAATATACACGCGTACAGCCGAGGGTCAACTGATTTTCAGCGCTGTCCACCTCTTATCCATCGCCTTCCGGCCCTGAAACAGGCGCCTCCCTCGACCCGCAAGCGAGGCAGCGCCTCCGGAAAGGAAGCGGCTATAATTTCCCGCAGCAAGCCATGCCCCCTTTCGTGGCACGCCCGGTGCGACGCCTGTCAATGGCCTGCTGCTCGAAGCACGCGCACGCGGCCTCAATCCGCGGCTGCTGGACCGGCGCAATTCCGGCGATACCGCAGGCGACAAGAACCGCGTAGTCGCCTACGCGTCATTTGCCTTTTATCCGCAACAAGGCAGCGCCGGTGCCGCAGACCAAAAACCTGACGGCAGCCTCCTGATTGCCCTCGCACGAACCGCTATTTCCAGCCGTTTTGGCTTGCATTTTTCAACGCACACCGGCGCCACATTTCTGGACCAGCCGGCGGCGACGTTCGTCACGCTCAAGAAGGACGGCCATTTGCGCGGCTGCATCGGCAGCCTGCAGGTCCATCGCAGCCTGCGAGAGGACATCCAGGCCAATGCGCAGGCCGCCGCGTTCCGGGATCCGCGCTTCGAAGCGCTGAAATTCGAGGAACTGCGGGCCATCCGCATCGAAGTTTCGCTGCTGTCGCCGCTCGATCCCATCGAGTTCAGCGACGAGGCCGACCTACTTCGCAAGCTGCGTCCCGGCGACGACGGCCTCGTCCTCGATCACGGAGGCCAGCGCGGCACTTTCCTTCCCCAGGTATGGGACACGTTGCCCACTGCAGAAGCGTTCCTTCGCGAACTGAAGCGCAAGGCGGGATTGCCGCGGGATTTCTGGGACGCCCGCATCCGGGTATCGCGCTTCAGCGTCGACAAATGGGCGGAGCCGGCCTGATGGCGATGGCGGCGGATTCCAGCCATCCGGGGCGCTGGTGGCATCTGCTCAGCGATGGCCGCGTGCAGTGCGATCTCTGTCCGCGCGATTGCCGGCTGCATGAGGGGCAGCGCGGCGCCTGCTTCGTGCGCCAGCGGCTCGATGACCGCATGGTGCTTACTACTTATGGACGCTCTTCAGGATTCTGCATCGATCCCATCGAAAAGAAACCGCTGAACCACTTCCATCCAGGATCCGGCGTACTCTCCTTCGGCACCGCCGGCTGCAACCTCGCCTGCAAGTTCTGCCAGAACTGGGACATATCCAAGTCGCGCGACATGGACCGGCTGATGGACCAGGCGAGCCCGCAAGCCATTGCGGCTGCGGCCGCCCGAACGGGAAGCCGCAGCGTTGCTTTTACCTACAACGATCCGGTGATTTTCGCCGAATACGCGATGGACGTCGCCGACGCGTGCCATGAGCAGGACATCAAGACCGTCGCGGTGACCGCGGGTTACATGCACGCTGCACCGCGCCGCGAGTTCTATTCGAAAATGGACGCGGCGAACTTCGACCTGAAGGGGTTCACCGACGACTTCTACGTGAAACTGACCGGATCGAGGCTGCAGCCGGTGCTCGATACGCTCAAGTACCTGCGCCATGAAACTGCGGTCTGGTTCGAAATCACCACGCTGCTGATTCCGACGAAGAACGATTCCGATGAGGAACTCTACCAGTTGTCGAAATGGGTGGCGCAGGAACTGGGCGACGACGTTCCCCTGCACTTCACCGCATTCCATCCAGACTACAAGCTGTGCATGACCGCGAAGGCGGCAGCACCCGCTGCCCGGTCTGCGGCGAGGTGCTGATCGTACGGGATTGGCACCGTATCCTGCTCTATCGCATTTCCGCCGACGGCCGTTGCATCGCTTGCAAGGCGCCGATTGCCGGACGCTTCGGTAAGTTCGAAAAACCTTTCGGCCCGAAACGGATCCCTGTCTCTATACTAATGCTTAAAGACTAACCCTTGTCTGCGGTGAAACAGGTCTGGGCACTAGACGCCGACAGGCGCAGCGCGAGGCCAGGTCTGGCGAGCGGCGATGCGCTCGGCCGCCTGCACCGTATTCGCCAGCAGCATGGTGATGGTCATCGGGCCCACGCCGCCCGGCACCGGTGTGATGTAAGAGGCTTTTTCCTTCGCACTTTCGAAGTCGACATCCCCGACCAGCTTGCCGTCCGGCAGGCGGTTAATGCCAACGTCGATGACCACGGAGCCGGGCTTGATCATGCCGCCATCGACCATTTTCGGCCTGCCAGTGGCGACGACGAGAACATCCGCAATAGACGTGTATTGCCTCAGGTCGCGCGTCTTCGACGTGCAGATGGACACGGTCGCGCTGCGTGCGAGCAGCATCAGCGCCATCGGCTTGCCGACGATGTTGCTGCGGCCGATCACCACCGCGTTCTGGCCTTCGAGCGGGATCTTGTAGTAGTCCAGCAGCGCCATGACGCCGTAAGGCGTGCAAGGCGGGAACACGGTACCGCCGGTTACCAGACCGCCGAGGTTGTACAGATGGAAGCCGTCCGCATCTTTTTCCGCGGCAATGGCCTCGAGGACCTTGTTGTTGTCGATATGGCCGGGGAGCGGCAACTGCACCAGGATGCCGTGAATGTGCGGATCGCGGTTCAGGTCCGCGATCTTTCCCAGTACCATCTGTTCGGTGACTTCAGCAGAAAACGGGTGGAGTTCGGAATGCAGGCCGATCTCGCCGCAAGCCTTCACCTTGTTGCGCACGTAGACCTGGGATGCGGGATTGTCACCGACCAGGATGACCGCGAGCCCGGGCGTGATGCCCTGCTCCTTCAGCAGTGCGACACGCTGCTTCCATTCGGCACGGATCACTTTGGAAACTGCGACGCCGTCCATGATGGTGGCGCTCATGAAGGGCGCCTGCGATGGGTGGATAGTGGCTGGTGCCTCGTAAACGCAAGTCTCAAGAATCGGTCCTTCCCGCTTTCTCTCTCAGCACACAGCGCCCGTCACCGCTTCAGTTTTTCGCTTTTTCAAGCTGCGCCAGCGTCGAGTAGAACACCGGTCCCTTGCCCATGTCCGATTCCCGCTGGCTCACCAGCGCGTTGATGTTCACGCCACCCTTGAGCTTCGAACCCTGCAGCGCTTTCTGCGCGCCGACGACGCCGGCCAACAGTCCCTCCACGATCAGTGCATGGCCGAAGACTTCGCCGCGGCCATTGAATAACCTGCAGTAGTCGCCGGTTTCGACGCCGCGCGATCTGGCGTCGGCCGGACTGATTTCGAACGTCGGCCGCGCTGTCATTTCCTGCAGCCGCGGCACGTGCTGAAAACTGGCGCCGATGAAATAATGGGTAGCCGCGCTGATGACCTGCAGCGGATAGGTCTTTCTCGTTTCTACGCTTTCGAAGCCCTCGGTTTCGGGAAGATGCATCGGCAACGGATCGACGCCAAGCTTCGCCAGTGCGTCGGACCAGATCTCGATCTTTCCGGACGGCGTCGGCCACTTTCCGCTGTTCACCCCCAAGCGGCGCGGCGAATCGACCGCTGCCCGCGCCCAGCCGTCACGCTTGAGGCTGTCAAAGCTGATGCCCTCGAACAACGGATTGACCGCGGGGTCAATGACCTCGCGCAACATGTCTTCATCGGACTGCGAGAAACAGGGATCGTCATACCCCATCGCCTTCGCCAGTTTCCGGAACAGTTCCTGGTTGTCGAGGCTCTCGCCCTGTTTTTCGATGGCCTGCTCGGAATAGTTGTAGTAGAAGTTGCCATAGGCCGCCAGCAGGTCGATGTGCTCAAGCGCCGTGTCCGCCGGCAGCACGATATCGGCATAGAGCGTGGAATCGGTCCAGAAAGTGTCATGCACGACAGTGAACAGATCTTCGCGTGACAGGCCCTGCCGCGCGGTCCTGGTGTCCGGCACGCAATTGGCAGGATCGGCATTCCAGCAGAAAAACGCCTTGATCGGTGGATCCATGGCCGCGTCGGTCAGTGCCTCGCCGAGGCGGATCATGTTCACCATGCGCGGCTTGCGCCCGGCCAGAAGATCTGTGCGCTGCAGTTTGCGCATATCCATCCTGCGCATCTCGCCACCGGTCGACATGCAAACGCCACCCGGCCCGGCCATTGCACCGGTGATCGCCGGCAGCAGTTTGATCGCACGGGTCATCATGCCGCCATTGTCGTGGCGCTGGATGCCCCAGTTCACCCGGATGAAGGATTTTTTCGTGCCCGCATACATCAGGGCCAGCTTTTCAACGTCCGCTGCGGGTATGCCGGTAATGGCCTCGACCCGGTCAAGGGGATAGTCGGACAGGCGTTCTCCCAGCAGTTTTTCCCAACCCAGCGTGTAGGTCTTCAGGAAATCGAGATCGTGCAGGCCGCGATCCACGATGACTTTCATCATGCCCAGCGCGAGGGCGGCGTCGGTGCCGGGACGCGGCTGCAGGTGCCAGTCCGCAAAGGCGGTAGTCCGCGTCACGCGCGGGTCGATGGCAACGATTTTTGCACCGTTCTCGCGCGCCTGGTTGACGAAGGGCATGGCATGCACGCCGGTGGAAACCAGGTTGGTGCCCCAGAGGATCACCAGCTCCATTTTAGGCAAGTCTTCGATGTTGGCGTCGCCGACCCGACCGAAGGTGTGCATCTCCGCGGCGGCACCTGCCGCGGTGCAGATCGTGCGATCGAGCCGCGCGGCACCCATCTTGTTGAAGAAGCGTTCTCCCATGCCGGAGAAACCAAGCACGCCCAGCGTGCCGGAATAGGAGAACGGCTGCACGGCATCCGCGCCGTGCTCCGCCAGAACCGCCTTGAGCCGGGTCGCGATCTCGGCGAGCGCCTCGTCCCAGCCGATGCGCCGGAACTTCGCGCCAGGGCCTTTCGGTCCGACGCGGCGATGCGGATACAGGACGCGATTGTCGTTGTAGACCAGGTCGAGGTAGTTGTTGACCTTGTTGCAGAGGTAGCCGCGCGTGACCGGATGCGTGGGATCGCCTTCGACCTTGATTGCGCGCCCGCTGGCCGTGTCCACGGTAACGCGCATTGCACAGGCGTCCGGGCAGTCATGCGGGCAGGCTACGCGCGCCACCCGCAGCTTGCTGGAAACAGATTCCTTCACCACGCCCATAAGCGCCTCGCTCGAATCGGAAAACTGGGATATTGTAACCCCATGCCCGGGCGCATCGCCCGCAACGATAAAAATCATGAGGAGCTCCATGCAACCGTTTCGGATATTCCAGGTATTTCTCGCCGCAAGCCTGTTGTTCTGTCAGGCCGCCGAGGCCAAGCTCACCCGGCTCGAGATCAGCAAGCGCGAGGTGGTCGCGGATGGCCAGGCATTCGGTACCGCCGGCGCCTACGAGAAGCTGACCGGCCGCGCCTGGTTCGAGGTGGATCCCAAGTTGGAACGCAATGCCGCGGTATTCGACCTGGACCGGGCTCCGCTTAACAAGGCCGGCCGCGTTGAATTCTCCGCCGACATGGTTATCCTGAAGCCCGTGGACCTGTCAAAGGGGTCGAACACGCTGTTCTTCGAAGTCAACAACCGCGGCCGCAAGATTTCCTTCGGGCGGATGCAGGACACAGCGGCCGATGCGAACATGAACGATCCGATGTCCGCGCGGGATTTCGGCAACGGCTTCCTGATGAAGCGCGGGTATGTTCTGGCTTGGGTGGGCTGGGGTGCCGATATAGCTCCCGGAGACAACCGCCTGACCGTGGATTTCCCCATTGCGCAGGAGAACGGCCAGCCGCTCAGCGAACGCATCATCACCGAATTCTCGGACCGCAACTTCAACGGCAGCAAGCCCACATCGCTGCCGCTCTCTGGAGGTACGGCATTCAAATCCTATCCTGCCATTGCCACCGACAAAAAACAGGCCGAGGCGGAGCTGTACTTGCTGCGCAGTGATTCCTCGACTCCGTCGGGTCCGGACATCCCCCGAGGAGAGCCCGTCGCCGACGACCAGTGGGCGTTTGCCGATTGTCCGGATGGCTGGCCGGGGAAACCCAGTGTCAATCACCTCTGCGTGAAAGACGGCTTCCGCAACGACCGCAACTATCACCTGCTCTACCGCGCCACCAATTCGCCGGTGATGGGGCTGGGCTATGTCAGCTCCCGGGACTTCGTTTCCTTCCTGAGAAACGAGGAAAAGGATGACTCCGGAACGCCCAACCCGGTGTTCGGACTGCGGACAACTTTGTGCCAGGGCATCTCCTCCTCAGGCATGTACCTGCGGGATTTCCTCTATCAGGGTTTCAACGTCGACGAAAAGGAACGCCAGGTCTGCCAGGGTATGCATATCCATGTGGCGGGGGTGCAGAAGCTTTATCTCAATTATCGTTTCGCGCAGCCGAACCCGTTCACGCAGCAGCATCGGGAACGCTACGTCCCCGATACCAATTTTCCGCGCCAGTACGCGGTGCGCATCAATCCTTTCACGAAGAACCCCGACGGTATCCTCAAGCGGCCGATGACCGATCCGAAAATCATCCATACCGATACATCGAACGAATACTGGCAGTTCCGCGCCGCGCTGACCGGCGCCAGCGAAGGCGGCAGCATGGATTTCAACGAATCGGCCAAGGTTCGCCGCTACTTGCTGTCCAGCCTGCAGCACGGCGGTATCAAGCTGGATGCGCCGAACCACGGCATCGCCGACCGGCAATGCGAACAACTGACCAACACCACTCATCCCGGACCGATGTTGCGCGCGCTGGTCGTCGCCCTGGATGAATGGGTTGTCAGGAACACCGCGCCCCCGGAGCCCCGCGTTCCGAAGATCGCCGATGCGACGCTGGTCGCGCCGGCCGACCTGAAATTTCCCAGAATTCCGGACGTCACCTATCAGGGCCTGCACAACGGCTCCGGCGACCGAGATTTCGGTCCCAGGGTACGCAACAATTCCGGCGTGATCGACCTGTTGGTGCCGGTTACGCGGGCGACGCACAAGGTTCTGGTGCCCCAGGTGGATGCGATCGGCAACGACATTGCCGGCATCCGCCATCCGCTGGTCGAGGCACCCGTGGCCACGTTGCTGGGCTGGAACACGCGCACTGAAGAATTTGGCGGGCCGGACCTGTGCGATTTGCTTGGATCCACGATCCCGCTGCCGAAAACAAATGCCGGCGCGCAGGCTGCGGGCGACCCTCGCCCCTCGCTCGAGGAACTGTACGGTTCACACGAAGGATACGTGCAGAAAATTGCCGAAGCGGCGAAAAAACTCGAATCGCAGCGCCTGATGCTGCCCGAGGACGTCGAGATGGTGATCCGCGAAGCCGAGGCGAGCAACGTGCTTCGCTGATTTCAACTCCTCACCGCAAAGACGCAAAGGCGCAAAGGGAACGCAAAGAAAAACAGGGACTCAAATCTCTACGTGATAGAAGCCACGCCATCACCGGAGCGGTGTCCATCATGACTTTGCTTTCCTTTGCGCGCATTTCTTTGCGCCTTTGCGGTGAAGGGTTTCATTCTCCCATGCCCAATAAACTGACCGCTCACGCCAGAAGGCTGCTGCGCTGGACCTTGTGGACCCTCGGTTCCCTGGTCCTGGTGGTAATCCTCACATTCCTGTACATCACGTTCATCGGCATCACCATCGATGCCTCCGCACTGCGCAATCGCCTCGCGGAAACTTTCGCGGAAAACATCGGCCGGCCGGTACGCTTCGACGGGCCCGTCACCATGGAGGTGTCAGCTCACCCCAAGCTCCTTGTCGGCGGCCTGCATATCGCCAGTCCTGCGGGATTTTCGGGCGGCGATTTTGCCAGCCTGGGCGAGGCGCGGCTCGCTCTGGATCTCTGGCCTCTGCTGTTCAGGAAGCGCCTGCAGATCGAAGAACTGTCGGGCAGCGATGTGTGCATGCGGTTGCAACTGCGCGCCGACGGCAGCAACAACTGGACATTCAGCCCGCCGCGGTCCACTGCACCGAAGCCTCCGCCCAAGCCGGCGGATGGCGCTCCCGCGATGACGGCTGAGGAAGCCGTTACGCTGCTCGACATCCAGCGCATATCACTGCGGGCGCTCAACGTCGAGTACGTCGGCCCCGATGGCAAACAGCACTATTTCGACCTGCATTCGCTGAAGGCCCAATCGCCATCCGGCCAGGCTTTCACGATGACGCTCGAAGGCGCTGTCGAGAAGAGTTTCCCTTACAGGATCGAGTTCACCGGAGGACGGCTCGCCGACGTCTCCTTCGACCGGCCCTGGCCGGTGAGAATGGTGCTTACCTTCCTGAGCTCCACGCTGACGGTCGAAGGCAACGTCAGCGGTAACAGCGGCGAAGTCACCTTCGGTCTCGGCACGGAGAGCCTCACGGAGTTCGAGCGCCTGTTTCAGACGAAGCTTCCGGACGTGGGGCCGAGCGCCATGGCCGGCACCCTCCACTATGCGCCGCGCAAGGTCTCGCTGGTCCAGCTCACCGGTGTAATGGGCAGTACATCATTGATCGGCAAGCTCGACTTCGACTACGGCGGCGAACGCCCCCGGATCAGCGGCGAGTTGCTGCTGCCGGCGCTCGACCTGCGCCCCTTTCTGGGAGCAAAGCCCGAGGACAGCGCCGCACCGCCGCGCAGCCTGGGCGACCTCTACCGGGACCTCTCCGGCGCCACCTTCAGCCTGAAGCAGTTTTCGGCCGCCGACATGGATGTGACCCTCGGGGTCCAGCGCTGGCTCAGCCTGCCCGGTGACGTCCGCAACGCATTCCTGCACGTCAAGCTGCAGAATGGCCGGCTGGAGGTGCCGGTGGGCGCGATCATCTCCGGGGTGGAGCTCACAGGCGCCGCCAGCGCGGACGCTACAGCCACGCCGCCCAACTTCCGGCTCGCCCTTGGCACCCGCGATTCCGACCTCGGCGGGCTGGCGCAACTGCTGCTCGGCGTACAGGGCGTGAAGGGACACCTGGGGCGCCTGGACTTGCGGCTTTCCGCCAACGGCGATCAGGTCAGCGAACTCGTGCGCAGCCTCGACGTGCGCATTGACGTCGAACGCGGACGCTTCAGCTACGGCAACCTCGAGGGGGACCGGCCGGTGGAGTTCGGCCTGGAGAAACTTTCGATCGCGCTACCGCCCGGCAAGCCGCTGTCCGGGGAAATGCGAGGCTCGCTGCTCGGTCATCCTTTCCGGGCGCAATTGCAGGCAGGTGCGCTCGAGCCGATCATGTTGACAGCGCGCTCTGCGATGGATTTCGATCTGCGTTCCGGCAGCGTGCGCGCCCGCATCCACGGAATGCTGCAGTCCCCGGCCACGGACCACGGACCGGACCTCGCGTTCGCCATCTCCGCGCCGCGCGCCGGCGAACTCGCCAGTTGGTTCGGCTTCGAGCCCGGCTCCAGCGCACCGGTCGCACTTTCCGGCAAGGCGTCGATGCGCACTGACGAATGGCGCCTCAACGACGTCGTCTTCAAGCTCGGGCGCACCGTGCTCTCCGCCAGCCTGGCCCGCACCGGCATCGGCAGCCAGCCACTGGTGAAAGTCAGGCTCGCCGCCGAACAAATCGACCTGCAGGAACTGGAATCCCTGATGTCTGGTCAGCAGGCGAGGAAAAAATCGCCGTCGGAGCGGCCCATGCTCGACATTCCAATCCTGCCGCAGGGCATCGACCTCACCGATGCGGACATCGAAGTCAGGGTCAGGAAGTTCGCCGGCAGTCCGCTCGACGTGCGTGACGTTTCCTTCGACGGCCGCATCCGCGAAGGCTACATGCACCCTTCCCCGTTTGCCGCAACGGTGGCCGACACGGCCTTCAGTGGCGCGGTGCTCATGGATCTGCGCGGCGCCGAACCAAGCGCCGGACTGTGGTTGTTCGCCAGCAACCTCGATGTGGGCAAGCTGCTACGCAAATTCGGTATCGCCGCCAATATCGATGCCACGTTCAGCGAATTCGCCATCAATCTGGTGGCGCGTTCCAGCCGCCTGGGTGACATGCTGGCGCGCTCGGAACTCCTCGGCCAGATCGGCGGCGGGCGCATCGTCCTGCGCGACGCGAATACCAGGGCCGAGGCCCGCATCGCCGTGGACAAGGGCGAGCTGCGAGCGGATCCCGGCAAGCCCCTGCGGCTGTCCATCAAGGGCTCGCTCGACGACGTTCCCGTTTCGGTGTCGCTCGAAACCGCGCGCGCGAACGAACTGATCAATCCGAAACTGTCAATGCCGTTCATATTCGAGGCCGAAACCGCGCAGACCCGGATCAAGCTCGCCGGCGCCATTGCGCGCCCCATCGGCAGCGAAATAGAACTCGGGCTGGAGATGAATGGCCCCCGCTTCGACAGCCTGAACAAACTGGTGAGAGCTTCGCTGCCGCCGTGGGGACCATGGTCCGCAACCGGAGTGTTCCGCATGTCATCGCGCGGTTACGAGGTGCCCAATCTGAAACTGCAGGTCGGCGAAAGCATCCTGAACGGCATTGGGAAGCTGGACACCACCGGCGTGCGTCCGCGCCTGGACATATCGCTGTCGGCGCCACACGTCCAACTCGATGATTTCAAGTTCGGCGACTGGTCGCCCGTGGATAAAAAACCGGAGCAGGAAGAAAAAACCGTCACCGCTGAGGAAGTGCGGGCCAAGGCAGCCGAAGGTGCGGATCGCGCGCAGAAGCTGCTGAGTCGCGAAGTATTGTTGCGGCAGGATGCGTACCTGAATGTGAACGTTGACCAGGTGCTGTCGGGCAAGGACAAGCTCGGCAGCGGACAACTGCAGGCCAGACTGGAGAATGGCCGTGCCGAGCTCGGGCCGATCGTGGTTAATGTGCCCGGAGGCTCGGCAAGACTTGCTCTGGGCTACGAGCCCACGGACAGCGACGTCAAGGTGGATCTCGCTATCGACGTGGATAAATTCGACTACGGCATCCTCGCGCGCCGTGCCAAGCCGGACACGGATCTGCAGGGGACATTCAGCCTCAGGATGGAGGTGGATTCCCGCGCCCGGTTTCTCTCGGATATCCTGCGCCACGGCAACGGGCGCATCGAGTTCGCCGTGTGGCCGAAGAACATGCAATCGGGGATCTTCGACCTCTGGGCCGTCAACGTGCTGGTCGCCCTGGTGCCTGCCGTAGATCCCGGCAAGGGGTCGAAGGTGAATTGCGCCATCGGCCGCTTCCAGTTGAGCGACGGCAAGCTGGTGGATCGCGTCATCCTCATGGACACCAGCCGCATGCGGGTGACCGGCAAGGGCTCGGCGGATTTCAGCAAGGAAAAACTCGACCTGCGCATGCGGCCGCGGGCCAAGACCGCGCAATTCCTCAGCCTCTCCACGCCGATCAGGGTCAGCGGCACCTTCACCGATTTCAAGATCGGGGTATCGCCGGGAGACGTGCTCGAAACCGTCGGCAGGCTGGCCACTTCCATCCTCTGGGTTCCGCTGCAGAAAATCGCCGGCAGGAAAGTCCCCGCCGATGGATCCGACGTGTGTTACGGAAATCTCGACGACGCGGTGAAATGAACCTCGGGGGGAAGGTCCGTGGGAAGGTGCGCTCGGTCTATTCCGGAGCCGGCCGGATTGCTCCGTCAGGCCTCCCTTACAGCCGGTCACCCGAGCGCATGCTCTAATTCGCAACCGGCGTACCAACAGCTCTGCCAAAACCGCCAAAACGGCTCCGGCCCGCATTTGACTCTAAGATATAACGGAATTTTCCCCGAGGGGCGTCGCAGCGCAGAAAGGCTGAGGGAGAGCCGGCAGATGACCATGGCGCGAAACGTCAGTTGCGGACGCAACGCACTGCATCAAAGCGCCCGTGGACCTTATTTGCCGAGCTGTGCGGTGTACCGCTTAAGCGGGAAAACCGGCCGCGGCGACTTGTCCTGGTAATACGGCATCATCTGCGGCGCGAGTTCCGCCAGCGTTTCCATGCGCCTCGCCGGTGCCGGGTGGGTGGAAAGGAAATCGAAACGCGACGAGCCGTCTCCGCCGCCAACCTTGCCCATTTTTTCCCACAGCGTCACTGCAGCGTTGGGGTCGTAACCCGCCTTCGCTGCGAGCTCGATGCCGATGCGGTCAGCCTCCGATTCCGCGCTGCGGCTGTTTGGCAGCTCCAGCGCCACGATCGCCGCGGCGGACGCCCCGCTCAATGCGAGGCCCGCATATTTGCTGTCGGATGCGCCTGCACCTATTGACGCTGCAGCCAGGCCGACCTGCATGGCCATCGCGCGCGACATTTTCTCGGCCGTGTGTTTCGCCAGCGCATGGGAGATCTCGTGTCCCATCACCTGGGCCAGCTCATCGTCCGTCGGCTTGATCTGCTGGATCAGTCCGGTATAGATGGCCATCTTGCCGCCAGCCATGCACCAGGCATTCACCGTCTTCGGATCGTCGATGACGGTAACGCTCCATTCCCAGCTCTCGGTCTCCGGGCGGTACTTGATGGCCTGCGCGATCAGGCGCCCGGTGATCTCGCGCACGCGCGCACCGGTCGCCGGATCAGAATCGATTTTCCCTTCCTTGGCCAGCGGCTGCAACATCGCTGCATAGGCTTCCTTTGAACTGGCGATGGCCGAGTCCTCCGAAACCAGCATCAACTGCTTGCGGCCGGTGACCGGATTGGATTGGCAGCCGGCTGCGGTCAGCAACACGGCAAGGACGAGCATTAATTTTTTCATCGATATTTCCCGAGTCATGCGGGTTGGAACATGACAAACGCAAAAAGTTTTGCGTGATCTTCGCTGTCGACGAGCCGTGTCAATGGAATACTACGTCGCGCGGATCGGGTAGGAGGCGGGGTCACCCCCGCCGTCCTCCCACACCACCGGGCGTGCGGTTCCGCACCCGGCGGTTCATTGAACGCACTGGAGCCGTCGCATCGTATCGAGCAGCGACACCAGACCCAAACGATCAAAGAAGGACTTCGGGAAGGCCGCGTTCATGTGGCTTGCGCCACTGTTCCACCACGGCCCGCGTTGGTTGCAGGCCGAGCGCCATGCCCGTTCTTCCGTCAATCCCGCCTTCATCAGGTTCGTGGCGCGAGTATAAGGACGTTTCCACTGCCGCCACAGGATGCAGCGGAGTTTGTGCCTGATCCAGCCATCGAGATCTTCCAGCGCCTTCTTGGTTTCGGTCAGCCTGAAATAGGCCATCCAGCCGCGGAGTAGCGGGTTGAGTTCGGTGATGGTGTGAGTCAGGCTGCGTCCTCGAGCGCCTTTGAGCACTTCCCGGATACGGTTCTCCAGCCGTTGGTAACTGGCCGGCGCTATCCGCAGTCTCGGGGCTTTGTGCCAAGTAAGGCTGTAGCCCGGAAACTTCCGCTCCCATGGGGCGGCTACTGCGCTCTTGGCCACATTGACCGTGAGCTTCAGCCGCTCCCCGAGAAACCGGGTAAGGCTCGCCATGACCCGTTCTCCCGCCGCCTTGCTTCGGACGTAGATGTTGCAGTCGTCGGCGTAACGGCAGAAGGCGTGGCCCCGGCGCTCCAGTTCCCTGTCCAGTTTCGTCAGCAGGATGTTCGACAGCAGCGGACTTAAGGGTCCGCCTTGCGGCGTGCCTTCGGTCCTCGGGGAAACGATCCCGTTTGCCATCATCCCCGCTTCCAGATACCGGCGGATCAGTTGAAGTACTCGCCCGTCGTCGATCTTCTGGCTGAGTTTCTCCATCATGAGATCGTGATTGACCCGGTCAAAGAATTTCTCCAGGTCCATATCCACCACGACCCGACGGCCTTCGGCGACATACTGCCGCGCCGCCTTGACCGCTTGATGGGCATTCCTCCCCGGTCGAAAGCCGTAGCTCGATTCGGAGAAGCTTGCCTCGAAGATCGGCGAGAGCACCTGATGCAACGCCTGTTGGATCAATCGATCCGTGAGCGTTGGAATCCCGAGTGTTCTGATCCCACCTTGCGGTTTGGATAGGTCCACTCGGCGTACCGGCGAGGGGATGTATTCCCCCACCAGTAATTTGGCCTTGATCGCGGGCCAGTGCTGCTTGAGGTGGTCTTTGAACTCCTCGCGTTCGATGCCATCGACACCTCCCGCGCCTTTGTTCTCCACCACCCGTTGATACGCAAGCATCAGGTTGCCGCGTTCGCACACGGCCTCCATCAGCCCGCTTTCCTGCTTCAACTCCGCTTTCGTCTGCCAACAGGTCGTCGCGTCCGCCTCGGCGCCAGATGAGGCCCCGCCAGGGTTCCGCCCCGGCTCATCCCCGCTGGTATCCACTTGCCGTGAATCTTCTGCCTTCATCGACTGTCCGCGTGTTCCCGCCGCCTACTCGCGGCTTTCAATGTTCGGCCCTTTGGCCCGTCCCGGCGCCTCATATGGCCTCTGCTGACTTCTGGCAGCCCATCCCAACACCTCTCAATGTCAGTAGCACAAGGCAGACCGCCAGATCTCCCCGGGTATTGCGCACTCACCTTCACGCTTATGCCTGTCGGATCTACGCCGCGCCGTTCCATGCAAGTATCGGGCTTTGACGATATTGGCCGTCTTACCCCCGGCGCAGCGCCTCACATCCGCTTCCTGTTCGTCAGGCCAGCGCTTTGCCTACAGCTTCCTTCAGATTCCCGGTCGCCCAGGACACCCTTGCCGTTCGGCTAACTCTTCTCCTTGCTGAGTAAGTAAAGGACTTGCACCTTCAAGTGAGTGCGCCCTGCCGGGCGCACCAACAAAAAAGCCGGCTTGCGCCGGCTTCGCGTCGTCCCGGAGCCTCAGCCGTACAGGCGGCTATGCCGCGGCACCTTGGCCATCAGGTATTCCATCTGATCCTGGAGGATGCGGCGGTTCTGCAGGATCAGGTGCTCGTACCGGTTGGGGACATACGGCGTGTACAAAAGCGGCATGCGGGCCTCTTCCGGTGTGCGTCCACCCTTGCGTATGTTGCAGGAGCGACAGGCGGTCACCACGTTCATCCACCGATCGCGGCCGTTCAGATAGACCGGCACCACGTGGTCGCGCGACAGGTCGCGCTCCTTGTACTGGCAGCCGCAATAGGCGCACATGTGGCGGTCGCGGAAGAACAGCGAAATATTCGACAGGTGCGGCTCCGCATGGTGGTCCTTGATGAAGTCCACCGCGCCCTTGATGGCGATGATGCTGTGCGTGGAGAGTTCGGAGCGCTCGCCGGTCAGCCGGGAAATGCCGCCGTGATAGGTCGCCAGCGTATCGCCGAGCGACCACGCCACCATCCGGCGGGCATAGTACGAGATGGCGTCTTCGACCATCAGCCACCGGCTGGGGACACCGGCCATATCGACTGCAAGAACCAGGGCCAACTCCGTCTCCTAAGAATCCGGGGTCCCGGCTCATGGCGAGTCCTCGGTTGTCTTGGCCGGATCCGGGCGGACGCTCGGGTCTTTTTGCCGGATTCGCGGCGATTTGAAGAGTATAAGCACAAGAAACGCAGTTTGGGAACAGGTCTGCTCCCTGACAGGCGGGTTTTGCGTCGGATTGACGATCAGGTGCCTGCGGGGCCCTGTTCCAGGCTGACTTTCTGGATGGTAATGGCGTTGACCGGGCAGGCGGCTTCGCATTGCCCGCAACGGATGCACTGGCTCTGGTCGATCCAGAGGCGGTTGTAATACAGGGAATCGGTCACCCCGGGTTGCACCTTCTCGTACCCGGTGATGCATCCCGTGTCGTCCCGGAGCAGACCGGCGATTTCCACGATGCAGCCTTCCACCGGCTTCACCTTCAGGCACTCGTCGCAGAGCACGCACCTGGGGTCGATGATTTCAAACTTGTAGTGACACAGGTAGCAGCGCGAGGCCTCTTGTCCGGCCGTCGTCCTGGCGAAGCCGGTTTCGACTTCGGCTTCGAAGCGCCGCGCCGCGACGGGGATTACCGGCATAGGATGAATCGGGATCAGGTTCATATCCGCCGTTCGGCCGGTGGTGCGACCGCCTGGAATTTTCGACATGAACGACGGGCCGACTTTGACGGTCTTGCGCGTGGGCGCAGTACCCGTCAGCCAGGCATCCACCTTGCGGGCGCATTCGCGCGCGTGGCCGATCGCCTGAATGAGCGTCGTCGCCCCGAGGGCGAAATCGCCCGCCACGAAAAGCCTAGGCAACGCGGTTTCCTGCGACTTGCCGCTCGCCAGCCAGCCATCGCGCGCGACCAGTCCGGGTTTCATTGCGGCATCGACCCATGCGGCATCGGGAAACTGGCCGGTCGCGAGGATCACCGTATCGGCGCCGATGTCGATCTGGCTGCCCGGAATCTCCACCGGCTGGCGGCGGCCGTCGGGACCGGCCTCGCCCTGGCGGGTGCGGACGAATCGCACGCCGATCGCCTTGCCGTCCCGGCCGAGGAATTCCACCGGCGAGCAGTTGGCCTCGAGATGCCCCCCCTCCTCGATCAGTTCCTCCAGTTCTCCAGGCAGCACCACCATGTCCTGGCGCGCTCGACGGTACACCACCCCAACCTGGGCGCCGAGGCGAAGCGCAGTGCGCGCGCAATCCATGGCCGTATAGCCGCCGCCGATGACGATGACGCGCTTGCCGACATCGCGCCGACCCTGTTCGTTGACCTGGAGCAGGAAGGACAGGCCGTGTTCGATTCCCCGCAAGCCTTTGCCCGGCAGCTCCAGCACGTTGGGCCGCAAGGTTCCGGCAGCCATGACCACGGCGTCAAAGTCTTCGGATAACTGCCTGAGCGTCACGTCGGTTCCAACGTGCACGCCGCAGCGAATCTGCACGCCGATTGCGGTGACCTGCCGGATCTCGCGATCGATGGTCTCGCGCGGCAGGCGGAATGCGGGAATGCCCTGGTTCAGCATGCCACCGGGCGTTTTGTGTTTTTCCAGAACGGTCACCGCGTGGCCCGCCAGGGCAAGCTCACGGGCAACGGCAAGGCCCGCAACGCCCGCACCGATGACGGCGACCTTTTTCCCCGTCGCCGCGGCAGGCTTGAGGACCACGGGCGCCCGGGAAGAAAAATCGGCAGCCGAGCGCTTCGAGAAACAGATCGCCACCGGCTCGCCGTTGCCTTCCCATCCATGCCGGCAGGCATCTTCGCAGGGCCGTGAACAGACCCGCCCCAGCACAGCGGGAAACACGTTGTCGCGCAGGTTGATCTCGTAGGCTTCGGCGAACTTGCCGTGGTAGATCGCCTCGAGATAGCCGGGAATGTCAGTTCCGGCCGGACAGGCCGCCTGGCAGGGAATGTTCTGCTCAATCCAGTGCAGGTCTTGCGGCGCAATGCTGTCGCCGGTAGCGATTGAGAGGGCTGTGGCGGATTTGAATTGGGATGACATGATCGTAAATGCCGTGAATATCGTGAATGTCGTGACTACGGAAACAGCCGTTCAGCCCTTTATTACAAGCGCCGAAATTTCAACCCACCAGGCCAAGCGTTTTCCTCACCGCGGCAATAGATTTGGCGCGCCCACCCGCTTTATTCGCCCTTGCGGCCAACTCGGCGTCCTCGCGATCTTCCAGGTAGCGCACTACTGCTTTGCGTACCACGCTGCTCTTGGTGCTGCCGGTGGCCTCTGCGATGCGCGCAATGGCAGCTTCCAGTTGTTTCTCCAGTCTTACGGCCAGCATGATGGTCTCCTGCGATGGGCGTTGTATGACACTGTATAACAGCACGCTCTCCGAAACGCCGCTTGCGGCTTGGAAAATAATTTCAACGAAGCACAGGTCCCGTACTTCATTACTCCCGATTCGTGAGCGCATAGACCATGTCACCCACGAAGCGCTTGAACGACTCGTTCTCCACGAACTGCTTGTAGACCTGGGTGTCATCTTTCAACAAGTGCTGCATCACCCGTCCCAGCGCCTGGTCGTGCGCCATGCGAGCTGTGTGGGGCGTGTTTTCCCTGGCGTTCTGGTAGGCCGCATCGGCTGCAACCTGCGGCGCGATGTCGTCGCGGATGCGCTTGGCGACACGGTCGGTGTCGGCGAACAAAGTGCCGAATTGCTCGTTGAACGTCTTGAGGATGTTACTCAGCCGGTCCATTTCCGGCTCCGTCCTGTGGCCGAGGGCGTCCGTCGGCACCGGCTCGATCTCCGCGTCGTCGTCCGCCAGGGCGATCTTCATGGCCGCCTTCTTTTCGACGCGGTAGCTGTCCATGTCGATGGCTTCGAGGATGCCCCTGGCAAGGTCCTCCTCCTTCGGCGCTGGCAGCTTGGGCGTGAGCAGGTCGAGGAAGATCGAGAGCTTCTCCCACTCGGCGTTGCTGTACGGGATCACCGATGACAGGAAAGCGTAGGTGCGGCAGAACACCTTGGCCTTGCCCTTGAAGTCCACCTGGCCGTCCTCGTCAAGTCGATCTACGTAGACCGCCACGCAGGCATCGAGGATCGGGTCGAGCCGGTCGCGCTCCGCGCCGCCGAGGAAAAACTCCACCAACTGCTGCACCTGGGCTGGGGAATACACCTGCGCACCGTCCAGCGCTGCCTTGAGGTCGTGCAGCTTGTTGGGGTCGGTCTCCTCGGCAAGCAGCGTGGTCCGGTAGTAGTCCTGGAAGGCGAACGTCACGCCCTCGCTGTTGTTCTGGAAGTCGAGCACGAAGCAGTCGTGCTTCTGCGGGTGGGCGCGGTTAAGCCGCGACAGCGTCTGCACCGCCTTGATGCCCGAGAGCGGCTTGTCCACATACATCGTATGCAGCAGCGGCTCGTCGTAGCCGGTCTGGAACTTGTCGGCGCAGATCAGGAAGCGGTACGGGTCGGTCTGGATCTTCCCCGCGATATCGCCGCTCGAGAACCCGTTGAGCGACGCCTCGCTCACCTTTGCGCCGTGGTACTCGTGCTCGCCCGAGAAAGCGACGATGGCCTGGTAGGGGCTCTTGCGTTCCACCAGGTACGACTTGAAGGCGTGGAAGTACTGGATCGCCCGCTCGATGCCGCCGGTGATCACCATCGCGCGAGCCTGGCCGCCGATCTTCCCGGCCGCCATCACCTGCTCGTGGAAGTGGTCCACCATGATCTCGGCCTTGAGCTGGATTGCGTGGTCGTGGCTCTCCACGTAGCGGCGCAGCTTCTTCTTCGCCCTCTTGGTGTCGAACTCCGGGTCGTCCTCGGTCTTCTTGACCAGCTTGTAGTAACTGTCCACCGGCGTGTAGGCCTTGAGCACGTCGAGGATGAAGTGCTCCTCGATCGCCTGCTTCATGGTGTAGCTGTGGAACGGCCGGTGCTTGACCTTGCCCTCGGCATCCGCAGGCAGCGGCTCGCCGAACATCTCCAGTGTCTTGTTCTTGGGCGTGGCGGTAAAGGCGAAGTAGCTGGCGTTGGTCAGCATCTTGCGCGCTGCCATGCGCTTCTCGAGCGCCTCGTTGACGGTGTCCTCGGGGTCGGGGCCCGCGTCCTCGTCTTCTGCCCCTTGTTGACCAACGGCGCCGAGCGCCTGGCTCATCGCCGCCGAAGTCTTGCCGCCCTGGCTCGAATGCGCCTCGTCGATGACGATGGCGAAGGTCTTGCCGGCCTCGGTCGCAATCTCGTCCAGGATGAAGGGGAACTTTTGCACCGTCGAGACGATGATCTTTTTTCCCTCTTCGATGAACTTGCGCAGGTCGCCAGAGCGTTCGGCGTGGCCCACGGTCGAGCCCACCTGCATGAACTGCTTGATGGTGGTTTGGATCTGCTGGTCGAGCAGGCGCCGATCGGTCACCACGATGACCGAGTCGAAGATCTCCCGGTTCGCTGCATCGCCATCGCGCTTGAGGCCGATGAGCTGGTGCGAGAGCCAGGCGATGGAGTTCGACTTGCCGCTGCCCGCGGAGTGCTGGATCAGGTAGCGCCGGCCGGCTCCTTCAGCGCGCACATCGGCCAGCGCCTGCCGCACGAGGTTCAACTGGTGGTAGCGCGGCCAGACCTGCTTGCGCTTCTTCTTGCCGGTGCGCGGGTCCTTCTCCTCGACGATCTGCGCGTAGTTCTCGAGGATGTTGGTCAGGCCCGCCGGCGTGAGCACCTCTTTCCACAGGTAGTCTGTCTTGAGCCCGTGCGGGTTGGGCGGATTGCCGGCGCCATCGCTGTATCCCTTGTTGAAGGGCAAGAACCACGAGCCCTTGCCGCGCAGCTCGGTGCACATTCGCACCTCGCTGTCGTCCACCGCGAAGTGCACCACGCAGCGGCCGAACTCGAACAGCCGCTCGCGGGGATCGCGGTCGCGCCTGTACTGCTGGACGGCGTCCTCAACCGTCTGCTTGGTGAGGCTGTTCTTCAGCTCGAAGGTCGCAATGGGCAGTCCGTTGATGAACAGGCACAGATCGAGCGCGCGGCGCGTCTCGTCCATGCTGTAGGCGAGCTGGCGCGTTATCGAGAAGCGGTTTTCGGCGTGCAGCTTCCCGGCTCTGGCGTTGCCCGGAGACGGCGTGCCGTAGAACAGGTCGAAGTGCAGCGGCCCGTGTGCCAGGCCCTTGCGCAGCACGTCGATGACGCCGCGCTTGCCCACCTCCGACGACAGGCGGGCGAGGAACTGCAGCCGCCGGATGTCGTTGGCAGGGTTGCCGGGCGCGAAACCGAGCTTCGTGAACGTGTCGGGCTGGGTGGTGTGCAGGAACGCGAATAGCTGCGACATGTCCAGTGCGTGTGCGCGGTCGTAGTTCCGCGCGCTTCCGGCGGTATAGCCGGTGCCAGCGTAGGCGGCGGGTGGCCGGGCGGCGGTGCTGGGTTCAACAGCGAGACCGTCCGTGCCGGTCATGTGTCGCATGATCAGCGTTTCGAGGCCCTTCTCGCTGGTGTCGGTGGTCATCTGAGCCTCGTCCCGGAAGCGGCGACGGCTGACCTTATCAAGCAACCGTCAAGCAATCGTCTGAATCGTAAGTTATTGAACATACGATAGTTTACAGAATTTCCGAGAAAAAGACCGATCCCAGGGATAGCCGATCATCAAGCAAGTTTCCGCGGTTCGGCCAAGTCAGGCGCGGCCCAGTATGGCAAGTAGCTCCTGATCTTCGTCCCGACGCTCAGATCCCGAACCACGATCATCCCGTCGTCGACGGCTTCATTGAGCAGGCGCGAAGCCACGGCCGAGTTCTTCTCTTCAATACCAAACCGCTCCCGTATCGAGGTATTCGTCACCGGCTGCCGCATGACATAGCGCAGGCAGGCATGCAGATAGCACGCCCTGATCCGATGCGCCTTGTCCATGGTTGCGAGCGGCTTGTGGGCAAACAGCACGGCCCTCGTAAATCCTTCCGGCGTCTCAAACAGCGGCGCAGGCAGTTGGAACAATTCAATCTCGGACACCACCTTGTCGATTCCGCTGCCGCGTTCCTCGCAAACGCGAAACCGCCGCATCAACGAAGCGAGTACATCATTGCGTGACTTGGGCGGAGTATCCACGAAGCGCCGAGTATCGACCAACGGCTCCCCCGGATTGGTGATCTCGATGCGGTCCGAAAAGATTTCCACCATCGGCCCGGAGCCGGTAACGAAGAAGTCCTGATGGATAAGCGCATTCGCGACCAGTTCACGGACCGCCAATTCAGGATACATCGGGACCGTCTTTCGCAGCGCCTGCCCGATGACTTCATTGGATGGCAGCAGGCCGTTGATGTAGCTGATCAAACCTTCAATACCGCTGGCGTACCCCTTGCCGCCCTCCTGTTCCCGCAAGCTTTCGGTACGTCCTGTGCCACGGTACTGGATGACTCGCACGGCTTTACGTTGCAGAGCGCGAAAGTCGCCCAACCGCTTGGCGAACAGAATGGCGCCCAGGTTGGTGATGTTCCAGCCGCCTGCTTCGCACGACTGGATCAAATTGTCATCAGCAAGCGCCTTGATGATCGAATCTCGGTCCGTCGGGAGGGGTCGTTCGAGCAAATCGAAGAAGGCCGGATAATCGAGCAGTCGCAACACCTCGTCCGCGCCAATGCGCTCGACGGCGATCAGATCCTCGAAGGGTGTCTGATCAAAAATTCGCCACAGCGCGCGCTCCATGTCGGGAGCTTCCTTCAGCGGCTTCTTCACCGCCCCGATGCGGATGAACTCATCGCTTTGAAACCGCAGCGGATGGCGAAAGGCACGACCAATCTCCAGCAGCACCACCGGTAGCCCGCCCAGAACCAGCTCGTGGAAGCGGAAATGGATTTTTGGCGTCAGCAACCGCAGCAGCCAGGTCTCCAACGGTTCGTTGCCTTTTCTGGTGGATGCGGGAGAAAAGTTGGTGCCGACGATTTCGTGAGTCTTGTTTTCGACGCCCCAAACCAGATACGCGAACGCCTTGCCGTTGATCGCCGCCGCGTTGGCCAAGGCCGAGAGGTACTCGCCGATCTCCTGCGGATCGGAGTTATTGACCTTGAACTCCACCCACTCGGTTTCATGTGGCAGCTTGCACAGCTCTCGAACCAGGCCGGCGAGGTATTCGCTGTCGCGGGCCGTGGTCACACCGTGGCCTCCTCGTCAGCGGCTTCGGCCTCGTCGCCCAAGTCGGCGTCATCCTCGACGGTGTCGAGCGGCGCTTCGTCGGGCAGCCGCGCCGCCGCCTCACGCACATCGAGCTTGCCGTTCACCACGTCCGCGACGAGGCGGGTGCGGTATTCGCGGAGGAGTTCGATCTCGCGTTCGAGGCGCGCGATGGCCAGTTCCATTTCGGAGGTTTCTCCACGAATCCTCTCGACGATCTGACGCTGTTCTTCGGCTGGCGGTTGAATGATCGGAATTCGGAAGAATTCCTCGGGGTACAAGCGAAGGCGCGATGCCCGCAGACCAGTCGAGCGGCAGATGATGTTCGATACATACGGTCTGCTCCGGAGCAAGCCATCCATATAGATCCCAACAACCGGCTGACGCGGCCGGTAAACAGCGTATGCGGGGCTGATAATTCCCGCGTGCGTTGAGACTCCGAGTGCGCCCATCCACGCCCACATGGTGTTGATCACAAGATCACCAGGTCGACATAGCTTGTGGCCTGCATACGAGGCTGCCTTGAACATTGTTATGTTCTTTTGACTTCGTGGCGTAACACCAGTGAGGTGCGAAACGGAGAGTAGTTCTTCAGTGCCATCCGGGGATCGCTCGTCGACTTCTTCGAATAAGTACTTCGCGCGTCGCACCTCCCAATGCTGCGGAATGTCGCCGAGCCAGGGGATGCCCGAGGGTTTGAGGGGGACGGAGGGGTCGAGGCCGCGGGTAACGGCGCGGTGGATGATGGCCTGTTTCTGCTCGTTGAGCAGCGCGATCACCTGCCGCTTCGCCCGAATCGCCCGCTCCAGACGCCCGTTTGCCCAGTTCAGAAACCGCACAATCGCCGCCTGCTCGTGGGGCGGGGGGACGAGGACCGGAATCTGCCGCATTCCTGGGATGGACAAATCCCACTGACCGACGCGCACTCCATCGGATGCCTGTCCGAAGTGCGCGACGTATGGCTTGCTGCGAAGGAGCCGCTGACCGAAGGCGTGGTTGGCGATGCGAAAGTCGAAGACGAAGTATGCCGGGCTGACAATCCCATCGCACGGCGCGATGCCCATTGAGCCCTGCCACGCCTTCATCTTGTTGATCACAAGACTGCCAGCCCGCGCCACCTTGTAGTTGCTAAGATCTTCAGGGATGACGTTGTGATTCTCATCGACATCCGTGAGCGAGCGCACGAAGACTCCCTTCTCCCGCGCAACTGACAAAAGTGGCAGGTCAGCCCGATCTCGTTCAGTGCGCTTCGAGATGAGCGTACGGAGGTTCCGCACCTCCCACGTCACCGGGACAGCGCCAAGCCACCTTGAGCCCGACTCCTTGTACTCCGCATACGGTTTGAGGCCGGCGATCATTTCCCAAGCACCTGCCGGAACCAGAGGAGCGCCGCCTCGCCCTCCTTGCGGGTGACCTCGTCCACGGTCCGGCTGTGACGGATGCCATTGCGCAGCTCGGCAAGCTGATCGAATCGTTTGGCCAGCGTTTCCTTGTTCGCGAAGCGCGCCTGAAAGAGCGGCCAGTTCGTCTTGCTCAAAATCGCATCCTGAACCTCTCGCAGGTCGGCGTACTCGAGCCGGCCCCCTAGCGTCTGATAGTAGTTCAGATCGAGCGCAGCGTTTTTCTTCGCAGCAGCCTGGAGCCGCTCGTCGATCTTCTGCAGCACGTGCGGGGGTAGCCCGGCGGCATCGCCGCCCAGGGCCTCGGCGATGGTTCCGCGCAGAGACAGTTCCACGGCCTCTACCAGAGCATCGAGCTCACGAAGTTGTGGCGGTAGGTCGAGGCGCTCCTTGACTAGCAAATCCTCGATCGCGTCCTGCAGCGTGCGCTGCCGCTCGGCAAGAAAGGCCTCGAAGTCATCCGGTCCGAAGGGATCGCGCCGCAGGATGTCGAAGGCTGCGGGAGAGACGAAGTGCGACTCCAGGATCGCTCGCACCGTAGCCTCGCCATTCGCGGTAATCAGCTCCGGCAGGTACTCATTCGGCAGGCGATCGTTGATTACCTTGCGATTGGTGTCGGCCGTGAGGGGCGTGCGGTTCAGGATTGAATCGATGGTGCTGCCGAGACCGTGCTCTTTGCCCCAGCTCTTGGGAACGATGTGGTGGTCATCGAGGTCGCCGTATTGCGGCACCGTTCCGGCCATCCAGTCACGCGCACCACGAAGCACCAACAGATTGAAGATGCCATTGTAGACGGAGCTCCCCCGCTTGGTCTCGCGCCGTAGGTCGAGCGCCTTGAAGCGCCCGCGAAACTCGCCAATTAGCGCCGGCTCGGCCACGTCGTCGTCGAACCAGGCCTTCACGTCCAGGTAGTCGCGCGCGCTCGTGGATTCGACAGATCCCGAGTAGCGGTTGGTGAACACGCTGGCCCAATACCAGTGTCGGCTCTTGCGCTGTGCGTCGAGCTGACGGATCGCAGGCAACGCGCGGGCAGCAACCTGAAGCGCCGCGAAAACCGGCAGGATCGACACATACGGCAGATACTGCGACGAAATGGCGCCGTACTCCTGCGGGTGGCGCAGCAGATCGATCGCACGCTGCAGCGCCTCGACAGCTTCGCCCCAGCGAGCCTCGAACTCGGAGATATCGCGAACCAGCACTTCCTTGCGCAGCGAGCCATCGGCCTCGCGAACCTTCTTCTCTTGGCCTGGTAGCAGGAAGTAGAGGTACTTGGGCGAGCAGTAAGCCTGCCGAAGGATGGACATCACCTGGAGGATGTAGACGTTCATCCGCTCCGTCTGCACGAAGTCCAGGCGCGGAGCTGCCTCGCGCCACAGGTGCTTGAGCTGCAGGCCTCTCGGCTTGAGAAGGGCGTTGATCAGATCAAAGACGTCGAGTCGAATGCCCCGGCTGTTGATCTGGGTGAAGATGTCGCAGACCTTGTCGAGCTCCAGCTCCTGGTCAAGTTCGATGTACGAGATCTGGAACTGCTGGGTGATGCCTTCAAGATGCTTGTCGAACTGCCGGCCGTATTCCGCGTGCCGGCGGGCGATCGCGGCACCCGCTGCGTCGCCGGCGTTGAGTGCTGCCGCCTCTCTGGTCTTCCAATGATCTTCGTAACCGGTTGACCACTTGACAACTGCACGGTCCCCTCGGCCCACGACGGCGAGCGGAAACCTGTGTTTCTCATACTGCTCGATTTCAGTGCCCAGGGTCTTCTCGCCGGTTCGTGTCCAGTCGTACTCGAACGCCTCGTCGTAGGCTTCTTCCATGAAGCGATCGACGCGGATGAAGTATAGAAAGCGATTGGAACGGCTCGGCGCCGGCACGTTTGGCGCCATGAAAGCGTAGTACATGGCCGTGAGCCGCTGCTGCCCATCCAGCACGATGTGCTCCGGCGCGCCCTGCCCTTGGAAGCCGTAGATGGGCTCGCATGCGAGTGACTCGAAGTTCTCCTTCTTGCCCTTCCAGAGCAGCAGGCTGCCGATGAAGTAGTCGAGGAATATAGACCGAATGAGCTCGCTGATGTCCCAAGGCTTCCACTCAAACTCGCGCTGGAAGTCCGGGATGACAAAGCGGCCCTCGCGAAGCCGATTCACCAACGTCATGAGGCTGACGTGATCGGGCCTCTGTGCGTCTTTCATGCCTGTCTCCCACTGATGATTTCGCTCAGCAGCCCCTCGGCCTCCTTCTCCAAAGCGAGGATGTCCGCGCTGATCTCCTCCAGCGTGCGCAGCGGCTGCGGCTTGTAGAAGTGGCGCGTGAAGCTCACCTCGTATCCGATCCTGGTGGCGTCTTCCTTGATCCAGGCGTCGGGCGTGTAGGGCAGCACCTCGCGGCCGATGAAGGCCTCGATGCCACCTTCCTCCAGAAGCGGCACCTGCTCGGTGTCGCGCAGATCGGAGTCGGGTTCGTATTCGGCGAGGCGTGACGCGCCCTCACCCCCGGTCCCTCTGCTTCGCTCCAAGTGTTCCCTTGTCCCGGAGGTAGAGGGGAGTTCGAACAAACCGCGTAGCGGATCGGCCTTGGCCTTGCCGGGCTTGTGCAGCCTGGCGATGACGGGCGGCGCGGTCTCCTCGCGCCAGCTCACGGCCTTGAGGATCTGTTTCAGGTCGGCGGCGGGGAGCTTGATCTTCAGCTTGTCGAGCGCGGCGTCTACTCGCTCGCGGAAGACATTGTGGTCTTTGAAGAGCTGGTCGCCCAGCGCCTCGCGTAGCTTGGTGGCGACCTCGACCAGGCGGCCATCGCGTTCCCAGGTCCTGGGATCGAGCAGCTTCTTACGTTTCTTCTCGGGCAGGCCCTTCCTGGCGCTGCCGCCCTCTTCGTCTTCGCCTTCGTCCTCGTCATTGCCCCAGTCGGCGAGGCGCTTCTCCAGTACGGCTGAGACCTTGGCGAACTGGGTGAAGAGGTCGTCGCCGAACTCCTCATAGAGCACCGCGCGGATGTCCTCGTCGCCGGAAGTGAAGCGCAGCGTCTCGATGGCCTTGAGCGTGAGCTGACTGTGCAGGCGCAGCGGGCGCTCGACCGTGACTTTCCAGTAGCCGAAGGCGGCGTTGGGGAAGATCTTCGATTCCGGCGTTTCCTTGAAATCGAGGAAGGTGCGGCTGATGCGCTCGATGTCCTCGATTGATAGCTCGCAGTTCTTCTTGCCCAGGTTCTTGCGCAGCGGCTTGAACCACTGACTGGCATCGATGAGCTGGACCTTGCCCTTGCGGTGCGCGGGCTTCTTGTTCGACAGCACCCAGATATAGGTGGCGATGCCGGTGTTGTAGAAGAGGTTGAGCGGCAGCGCGACGATGGCTTCGAGCCAGTCGTTCTCGATCAGCCAGCGGCGGATGTTGCTCTCGCCCTGGCCGGCGTCGCCGGTGAAAAGCGAGCTGCCGTTGTGGACCTCGGCGATGCGGCTACCCAGCGCCGACTTGCCGTTCATCTTCGACGCCATGTTGGCGAGGAAGAGCATTTGACCGTCGCTCGATCGCGTCACGAGCGACAGCTCCTCGCCTTTGTGCATCACCTTGAAGCGAGGGTCGCGCATGCCGTCCTTGCCGCCCATCGTTTCGAGATCCTTCTTCCAGCTCTTCCCGTAAGGCGGGTTGGCGAGCATGAAGTCGAACTCCTGCGCCGGGAAGGCGTCGTGCGCCAGCGTGGACCACTCCGCGCCACCGACGATGTGATCGGCGCTCTCGCCTTCTCCCTTCAGCAGCATGTCCGCCTTACAAACCGCGTAGGTCTCGGGGTTGATTTCCTGGCCGTACAGCAGGCTCTTGACCTGCTGCTTGCGCCGGGCCGCAATGGCCGTGAGCGTCTCCTCGGCTACGGTCAGCATGCCTCCGGTACCGCAGGCGCAGTCATAGAGCAGGTAGGTACCTGACCTGATCTCGGCCTCGATGGGCAGAAACACGAGGTTCGCCATCAGTCGAACGGCGTCGCGCGGCGTCCAGTGCTCGCCCGCCTCTTCATTGTTATCCTCGTTGAACTTGCGCACCAGTTCCTCGAAGACGGTCCCCATCGAGTGGTTGTCGATGCCCGCGGGCGACAGGTCAATAGTGGGGTCAAGGAACTTGTTGATCAGCGTCCCGATGGCGTCGGCGCGGGAGAGCGTGGTGAGCTGGTTGCGGAACTTGAAATTGTCGAGGATGTCCTGAACGTTGGGCGAGAAACCGTTCAGGTAGTCCTCGAAATCGGCAAGCAACTGCTGCTGGCTCCCGCGCGACTTGAGATCGCGGAGTGTGAATTTCGAAGTGTTGTAGAAGGCCTGGCCCGCGGCATCGCAGAGCGCGGCGCGCTGCTCGGTGATGCGCGCCTCGTCGAGCATCTTCCTGGTGGCAAGAACCTGTTGCTTGGTTGGTTCAAGCACCGCGTCCATGCGCCGGATAACGCACATGGGCAGGATCACATCCGGGTATTTGCCGCGCTTGAACAGGTCGCGGAGGACGTCGTCGGCAATGCCCCAGATGAACGAGACAATCTTGTTGTGCGTTGCCTGATCCACTATTGGTGGTGCTCCGTTGCTGAAATCAGTTCACTGCAGACGCCACGCGTCGAAGGGATCCACCGCTCATTACAAGTTTCACCAATGCGAACTGTGGTGGGCAAACTGGAAATGAATGCTTGGTGTGCTTCGCGTCGAGCCTACGGATTTGCGTTTCTTTATGCATTTATGCAGGCAAAACCGTGCTTACGCGCGATGGAATGAGATTCAAGGCCTCGGCCGAGCCCACACTTCCTTCAGCGACTCGGGATCCATCGTTAACCGCTCCCACCACAGATCTCCGGAACGGGTAGCGCGGCCTTTGATCGGTTCCCAATTGAAAGTCGATCCATTTTTCCGGGCTTCAGCCGCAGCCCTTCTTTCTGTGGCACATTCCCTGGTCGTAAATTCCCATGCGTAACCGCCACGCCTGACGTGCAATTTGAAATCAGCCCAGTCTTCCGGTTTATTGAATCGTTTGTGAATCCAGCCATGGCAGCGCTTGCAGACCATGTACTCCGCCGGTGAATTCCATTCATACGGAAGCGAGTAATCCTCGCTGTGTGG
>Ga0163151_10002345_pt1 | contig 29553 bp, 26 predicted proteins | sample OliLakLV19MP5IB2_FD_145596 | JGI IMG/M metagenome (GOLD analysis project Ga0163151, IMG submission 145596) | Freshwater microbial mat bacterial communities from Lake Vanda, McMurdo Dry Valleys, Antarctica - Oligotrophic Lake LV.19.MP5.IB-2 | ecosystem: Environmental > Aquatic > Freshwater >...
TTGCTATCGTCCGCACCGTTTTATCACCAAGGTGCTGAGCAACCTCTAGAACTAAATTCCATTCATCTTTGCTGTTGGCTTGATTTGTTACTCGAAGGGCGCCATAAATTGGCGGTAATTTGCCTCCGGGGAACTCAACATCCACCACCGGTCCCAATATTTGTTTAATAAGTCCCATTTCCATAAAAAATCTCCTCTGCTCTTTAGCCTTTTAGTGCCTCAGCACCGCTTGTAATCTCAATTAATTGCGTAGTAACGGCGGCTTGCCGCAGGTTATTGTAAATTATTGTCGTCTTGCGAATAACTTCGTTCGCATTATTAGTGGCGTTTTCCATTGCTGTCATCCGAGAGCCATGTTCGGCGGCAACGCTTTCAGACATACATCTATAAACCTGCACTGAAAAATGTTTTTTTAACAGCTGCTCTATAATGGCGCCAGGTTGCGGCTCGAAAATAAAGTCCTTTGAAACTCCATCTTCCTCTTTTAAGGTCGCACGAGAAAGATCTATAGGTAAAAGCGTTTCGCAAACCACGTTTTGCGCAATGGCTGATTTGAATTCATTATAAACCATACGAATCTCGTCGTAATGTCCCACTAAATATTTTTCAATTAAAAGGTCTGCGATTTTTGTCGCGTAAGTGTATGAGATTTCTTTGGCCATATTTAAGATGACCTGTACCGGCTGAACCTTATGTTTTTTAAAATATTCAGCCGCCTTACGACCGATAAACAAAAAGTCCATTTTTTCGTATTTGTTTTTGTTCTCAAAATAGTATTTTTCAGAAAAGCGCTGAATGCTAGAATTAAAACTTCCGCAAAGTCCGCGATCGCTGGTTAAAACCACGATCAATACTGATTTAGGACTCTCGTTACGACTCAAAAGCGGGTGCTCAACCCTTTGGGTCACAGCAATATTTGAAATGACTGACAAAATACGACGGGCATACGGACGAGAGTTAACCACATTTAGCTGTGCCTTGCGAAGCTTAACTGCTGAAACCATTTTCATGGCTTTAGTGATTTGCCGCGTGTTCTTAATGCTTTGTATTCGTCCCCGAATACTTTTTGAACTTGCCATTCCTTTTCCTTAAGCTGGCTGAAAGACCGCTTTAAACTCTTTTACGGCCGACACTAACTCGGGCCTGACCTCATCTTTAATTTGTTTATGTTCAGCAATTTTAGCAATTATGCCCGAATGTTTTTGTTTCATAAATTGTAAGAGCTCTGTTTCGAAGCGCCTTACTTCGGTTTCTTTAACGTCATCCAAGTAACCTTGAGTGGCCGCAAAAATTGCCAAAACCTGATCTGTTACTGTATAAGGACTAAATTGTGCTTGTTTTAAAACTTCGACCAAACGGCGGCCGCGCTGAAGTTGAGCCATTGTGGCCTTGTCTAAGTCTGAACCAAAGGCCGAAAAGGCTTCTAGCTCCCGGAACTGCGCCAACTCTAGTTTCAGAGAGCCCGCCACCTGTTTCATGGCTTTAATTTGTGCCGCTCCGCCCACGCGCGAAACTGATTTTCCCACATCAATTGCCGGCCGTATGCCTCTGTAAAATAAGTCGGCCTCCAAAAATATTTGTCCGTCAGTAATCGAAATAACGTTGGTCGGAATATAAGCCGCTATATCACCCGCCTGAGTTTCAATAATGGGGAGGGCGGTCAGAGATCCGCTACCAAATTTTTCATTTAATTTAGCGGCACGCTCAAGAAGTCGCGAGTGTAGATAAAAAACATCGCCAGGAAAAGCTTCGCGACCTGGTGGGCGTCGAAGAAGAAGCGACATCTGGCGATAAGCTTGCGCCTGTTTTGTTAAATCGTCATAAACGATGAGTGCATGCCGACCAGAATCTCTAAAATATTCTGCCATGGTACAACCTGAATAGGCCGATAAGAACTGAAGGGGCGCGGGGTCTGAGGCTGTCGCTGCGATAACGGTCGTATATTCCATAGCGCCGGCAGCCTTCAATTTTTCAACAACCTGAGCCACCGTCGATCTTTTTTGCCCGATAGCTACATAAAAACAATAAACGTTTTGGCCCTTTTGATTAATGATCGCATCAATCGCTATCGCTGTTTTTCCCGTTTGCCGATCACCAATGATAAGCTCCCGCTGACCACGGCCAATTGGTATCAAAGAGTCGATGGCCTTAATGCCCGTTTGAAGTGGCTCGTGTACTGTCTTTCTTGTTACGATACCTGGCGCTTTAATTTCTACGCGACGAGTGTGCTCGCTTTTAATTGCGCCGTGACCATCAATCGCATTCCCTAGGGCGTCTACGACGCGACCTAGAAGTGCTTCGCCTACTGGTACTTCCACAATTTTTTTTGTTCTTTTTACTGTATCGCCTTCTTTGATTTCTTTATCTTCGCCAAAAATTACTACGCCCACTGAGTCGGCCTCGAGGTTTAAAACCATGCCCTTGATTCCGCCGTTAAACTCAACAAGTTCTCCTGCCTGAACACTTTCCATCCCATATATTCTGGCTACTCCGTCACCCACCTGGAGAACCGTACCAGTCTCCGTGACCTCAATATTCTTTTTGAAATTTTTGATCTGATCTTTTAATACACGGCTGATTTCGTCTACTTTAATTCCCATTTCCATTTTAGTTTGTACCTCTGTTAAGATTATCGTTTAACCTTTTTAAGTAAGAGCTAATGCTGTCATCAAAAGTAAAGCTGCCGACAGTAGCGACTAGGCCGCCAACAAGCTTTGGTTCAGTAGAGAATTTCAAAATAACATCCTTTTTGAAAAAAGCGCCCACCTTGTTTTCTATTTGCTTTCGTTCCTCAGGATCAAGATTTACTGTTGATTTAACACTGCCTCGAACCACTCCGTTGGATCTGTCGAGCTCTGCCTGAAACGCCTCTACAACTTTAGAAAGAAGCATAAGTCTATTTCTCTTAGCAAGAAGCAAAAGGAGGTTTTTGGTCAGTTCAGTTAGCCCCTTGGCCTCAAGCGCCGCCGAAATCGCCTCGAGCTTTTGCGTGGCAGCTACCACAGGAGAAACAATAAATCTTGAGATTTCTTTGTCCTCAAAAACCACCAAAATTTGTCGAAGTTCGTTTAATGTTAATTCGAGCTGTCGGCCGTCCGTCACCAGCTCGAACATTGCTTTAACATATCTTCTTGCTATATTCGCTCGCTTCACATCTCACCTATATTTTCGAGGCAAATTCTTTTTGTAAACGTTTTTGCTCGCTGGCATCTAACTGTTCTCTCAGGCTTTTTTCGGCCGAGGAACTCGCCTGCTGCAGCAGATGATTTCTAATATCTATTTTTGCTTTTTCTACTTCTACTTTAATAGTGCGCTCGGCCTCTTCGTTAAATTTACTCGCACTGGTTTTAGCTTCCTTAATAATTGCCAATCCAATAGTCTCTGCATCCCTCTGGGCCTTAGAAACCGTCTCGGCACGCGTGCTTTCAAGAGTCTTTATATTTTTAATGATCTCATTCCTTTTGGCTTGAGCCTCTGCCAAAGCCGCATCGGCAGACTTCAGAGCCCCACGATAATTATTAATCCGTTCCGCGAAAAGGTTAGAAATCGGCTTTCTGAGAGCGTAAATCAACAAACCAATAAATAAAGAAAAGTTGAAGATGGCTGGGCCCAGGTGTTTTATAATTTCACCCAAAGTAAGTGTCGGCGCTGTTCCGTGCTCTCCCTCGCTAGCTAACGCAACACTAGTTAGCGCAATTAAAAAAAAGCCTGCTTTTCCAGTCAATTTGTCGTTTCCTTTCCCAGCATTTTAGCACGAATTATATGGCTAATATCGGAGACTTCTTTTTGAGCCTCTTGTAGGGCCCGGGTAGATTCGGTCGCAATTTGAGTTCTTCCCAACTCGATTTTTTTTTGTCCTTCCGCGCGGGCGCCTGCTATTAGGTGGTCTTGTTCGCGAATTGCGTCTTTGCGGGATTTATCAAAAATGTTTTTTATTTCTAGATTAATAGCGCGGGCCTGATCTTGATATTTTAAATATTGGGCCTCGGCGTCTTCAGAGGTCTTAATGGCTTGTGCTTGATTTCCGACTGTGCGGTCTTGTCGGCTTATATAGGCTCGATAGTACGGCTTAATAAAAAGATTACTAATAAAAAAATATGTGACCAAAAAACAAATTAATTGGATCCAAATAGTATTGTTAATTTTTAATTGATCCAAAACACCTAAAAGAATATCCATTAAATTGAAGCCTTTGATTTAATTGGATTTTTAGTTAGCATTCTGAAACTTAAAGGGTCAAGCGATTTTAGTTTTTCGGCATGTAAGAAGCGCCCTCGAAAACCACACCCTCATCAATCCTCAAACTGGGGGTAGTAACCGTGCCTGTAAAGCGGGCGGGGGGATGCATAACTACGCTTTGTCTCGCAAAAATATTTCCTTTTACGGAGCCACATATAATCACTGAGTCGGCCTCTACCTGTGCTTCAACGCTGGCTCCGGGATCGATCACAAGCGTATCACGAGTGAAAATTTCTCCCTTAAAAACTCCGCCAATGCGAACGGTGCCTTCAAACGTGAGGCGGCCCTCAAAACAGGCTCCTTTATCAAGAAGTGCGGTAATCTGACCCGATGGAATTTCGTTTTTGTTCGAATCTAGGGTCGGCAGTAAATCTGAGCTCATATTCATAGGCTTTTTAGTCTTTCTGCGATTTCATTGAGTTGGTCTTTTGAATAAAAACTAATCATGATGGTGCCCTTTCCATTATGGTAGTCTATTTTGATTTTTGTACCCAGTCTTTTTTCTAGCTCTCCGGCAAGGACGCCACAATGTAACTGTTCTTTACTTTTTACTGGCGCCACCTGAGTAGTCTGAATATCCTCGCCAACCAAGGGGTGGCTAGTCAGTCGCTCAAGGGCTCTAACTGAAAGTGCCTCTTCGACGGCTTGTCTTGCGAGCGCTCGTTGTCTCATTTTATTTTCGACACTAAGCAGTGCTTTGGCGTGTCCCATGGACAACTTTCCCGTTGTGACTAGCTCAATAATTTCCGCATCTAGTGTCAAAATTCTAAGCGTGTTCGCTATTGTAGCACGATCTTTTCCTACTTTTTCTGCCACTTCATTTTGAGTATGACCAAATTTCTTAATGAGATAAAGGTAAGCCTTAGCTTCTTCGATGGGATTCAAATCTTGGCGTTGAATATTTTCGATTATGGCGAGCTCAAGTGTTTTGCTTTCGTTAACCTCTTTAATAATTACTGGTATCTGTTTTAAGCCAGCAAGTTGACTGGCTCGCCAGCGCCGTTCGCCGGCGATAATTTGAAACCTGCCCTCCTTTTCGGGAGCCACAACGATCGGCTGAATAATGCCGTGTGATCTAATAGACAACGAGAGTTCAGCAAGTTTTTCTTCCGCAAAATGTTTTCTCGGTTGTTGGGGATTAGGAAATATTTTATCGAGTGCTATCATTTGGTACGGCGAGTTTTTTTCTTTTGTTGCGGCACCGACTGGACGAGGCGCTTCGGTGTCGCCGAATAAACTTCCAAGGCCCCGACCCAAGCCCCTTTTCTTATCAACACCCTCAAACAAAACATTAGACATGGATCTCTCCTTGTGGAGCGGGCTTGTTAATCGCCATTACCGATGCTCGGTAGTTTTTTGTATCGATTTCCGCTGCTAATTCTACATATCTCTGAGCACCAATTGATTTCGGATCATAATCTATGATTGTTTTTCCATGACTAGGAGCTTCGCTCAATCGAACGTTTCTCGGTATTACAGCCTGAAATACCTTTTCACCAAAGTGACTACGAATTTCTTGGACAACCTGGTGACTCAAATTGTTTCTGGTATCAAACATCGTTAATACAATTCCTTCAATAACCAGCTGGGGGTTAAAACTATTTTTGATCAACCCGGCCGTGTTTAACAACTGACTTAGTCCCTCTAGCGCGTAGTACTCGCACTGCAAGGGAACTAAAAATGAATTTGCTGCAGTTAATGAATTTAGAGTTAAAAGTCCCAGCGATGGTGGGCAATCTATAATAATATAGTCGTAGCTTTCTTTAACTGGTGCGATTGCTTCTTGAAGTTGGTACTCGCGCCTTTCGAAATCGACTAATTCTATTTCTGCGCCCACTAAATCTGGAGTAGCAGGAGCGATAGACAGATAAGGATTTGTAGTCTCAATGATAATTTCTTTAAGTTCCTTCTTTCCGATAAGAGCGTGATAGATATTATTTTCTACAATGCTATGACGCTTTATGCCAAGACCACTTGACGCGTTGCCCTGTGGGTCCATGTCTAATATAAGAACCCTGCGATTTCGATTAGCCAGGGAGGACGAGAGGTTAACCGAAGTGGTTGTTTTGCCTACCCCACCCTTCTGATTGGCTACGCAAATAATTTTCCCCATCTAATTCCTCCAAACTTTGAGAGTATTGTTCCACGTGGAACATTAAGAATCCACAAAAAAATGCCGATATTATTAATGCGTATGGGTATAGTCACTTTAAGAATAGTCATGGCTACTTTTGTTTTGTTTCTTCTAGGATGCAAGAAACCGCTCTCAAATCCAGAAAATTTAGATCCTATTTATACAGATCTTTTGAAGTTTGAGAAAGACCATTATGCTGTCTATAAAACGAAACTTTCAGAGTTAGAGGTGATAAAAAAGGATTGGCAGTCCTCTGAAGCGCTTTCGGGAAGAAAAAAAACAGCGAAGGCCCGGTACTTCGCCACAGAAGAAGAAGCAGAAAAGGCCCTTCAAACTTCGAAATTCTATAAACTTAGAGCCAACACGCGAAAGCAGGAGGCACGAAAAGCCTACCTCATAGCATTTAATAAAGACCAGCCCTGGCCACCGCCGGATGAGTATCAAAGCTTTCTGGCTGAAAATCGACTGAAAAACAGCAGCAGAACCTGGGACTCTCGCGTCCCAAAATGGAATCAGCGATTAAAAAAGCAATCTAAAGCGTCTGACTCTGAAGACAAGAAGGCGGAAGCTGCGGCAGGGGCTGGGCACTAGAGTGTTCCACGTGGAACACTCGTGTCTACTTTCGAATGAGCTCTATAATAACTCGCTTCTGGCTGTCCAATGGCAAAACATACTCGTTAACCACACGCCACGACCAAGTTCTTAAAAGATAACCATGATCAGGAGCAAGCTCGGACTCCCACTTGGGAGTTTTCATTAAATAACACTTTCCACCGCTAATAAATTGATCCTTCATTGAGCTCAAAAACCTTCCAAGGGGAGCCATCGCCCGAGTAACCGATTGGCCAATGGCTAAACTCTTGTCTTGCCCAAGGTTTACAGTCGCGCAGGAGACATTGGTAAGCTTTAGCTCACTAATCACATGCTTTAGGAACTCCAGCTTTTTTTGATCACGATCTATTAGTACGATCTTCCGATCAAGGCTAAGAACTGCCAAGACTATGCCGGGCATGCCATTGCCGCTGCCTAAGTCAAAAAGAGTATCTGAATTCAAATTTTCCAGAATATATTTCGAGGCAAGAATACAGTCGGCCAAGTGTACATTATCAATCACCTTAACGGTATTTGGAGAAATCAAGTTTATAGAGTCATTAAACTTAATTAGTATTTCGCGAAACTGATTAATCTTTCCAAGTTTTTCTGAATCTAGCCACTCAAACCATTCGTTAATCAACCGTCAACTCCTTAAATTTTTTGCGACCCTTTATATAAACCAAAATCGCCTGTATAGCGGATGGATTAACACCACTAATTCTCTGTGCATGACCGATGCTTATTGGCTTGCGATCTTTAAGCTTTTCAACTTCTTCCGTCGAAAGTCCACGAATTTCCTCATATTTAATATCTGGCTCGAGTCTGAGACCCTCCAATCGACGCGCTTGGACTATTAACTCTTGTTGCCTAAAAATATAGCCTGAATATTTAACTTGAATTTCAACAGCCTCATGAATCTCAGGATCTTTAAACTTACTAATATCTGTAAACTCACTGAGGTCCAAAAACGACAGTTCGCTGCGACGCAGTAAGCACTCTAAAGTAAGGGGCTTTGTCAAAACAGGCGAATCAATTTTTTTCAATTTCTCCTGAGTTTCGGCGTTTGGGACAACCTTCTTGGTCTTCAGCATGTCCCAAAGTTCTTCGCGTTCATTCTTTAGTCTGTCGACTCGTAAAAGATTTTTATCGTCTGATATGTGCAGACGTCGGCCCAGGTCAAAGAGCCTCTCGACCGTATTGTCCTCACGAAGCATGAGTCGGTGTTCGGCGCGCGAGGTGAACATCCTGTAGGGCTCTCGAGTTCCCTTCGTCACCAGGTCGTCTATCAAAACACCAATGTATGCCTGATCGCGGCCCAATATCAGTGGCTCTTCGGCCCGAATTTTCTTAACTGCATTTATGCCTGCTATAAATCCTTGAACAGCCGCCTCTTCATACCCACTTGTGCCATTTATTTGTCCCGCTAAAAAGAGATTTTTTATTCCACGGGTTTCAAGGCTGTGCCATATTTGAGTGGGCTCAATAAAATCATATTCAACTGCATACCCGTAGCGAATTACTTTTACATTCTCAAGTCCATCAATTGTTTTTAGAAACTCGTCTTGTACGCTAGTGGGTAGGCTGGTGGAAATTCCCTGAAGATAAATCGAATCTGTTAAAAGCCCCTCGGGCTCCAAAAAAGTTTGATGGCGATCGCGATCAGCAAATCTTGTAACTTTGTCCTCGATACTTGGACAATATCGGGGACCAACGCCCTCTATTAATCCACTATACATGGGGGAAAGATTAAGATTTTTTTGAATAATTTCGTGTGTTTTCGCATTTGTATAGCCCAAATAGCAGGTGACCTGGGGTAGCCTTAAATTCCTCTCGCTTCTTAACGAAAACGGCCAAAATACTTTATCTCCGCATTGGGGCGCGGTTTTTGACCAATCGATACTTCCGGCTGCTAACCGGGGGGGCGTCCCTGTCTTTAGACGATGGACCGTAAAGCCAAAACTCGCAAGCTGATCAGAAAGTCCGCTCGTCGCCGAATCACCAACTCTACCGCCAGCGACACTTTGCTGGCCAACATGCATGATTCCATTCATAAATGTGCCGGTTGTTATTATTACTGCCTTCGCTCGAATTTCGCTTTTGTCGCCTAAAATAATTCCGACACAATTATCTTTTTCTAAAATAAGACTTTTAACCTCGCCACCAAAAACTTCTAAATTTTCTTGCGTCTTCAGTCTGTCAGTCATGTGCGAACTATAAAGATCTTTATCACACTGGGCTCGTGAGCCCCTCACCGCCGGGCCTTTTCCTGCGTTTAGCCTTTTAAATTGGATACAAGTGGCATCAGCAGCAGCGCCCATTTCTCCACCCAAAACATCAAGTTCTCGCACCATGTGGCCCTTAGCTAATCCCCCAATAGAGGGATTGCAGCTCATAAAGCCAATTCGATTTAAATTCGAAGTAACCATAAGAGTTTTTAGCCCTGAGCGTGAGGTTGCAAGACAAGCTTCGATTCCTGCGTGCCCCGCTCCAACTACAATTACATCAAAATGACTTCCTTGCTTTGTCATCAACACCTTTTTTATTTTCCAATACAAAATTCTTTGAATACCCGGTCCAGCACTTGATCAGAATATTCTTTTCCTAAAATTTCATGAATTCCGCGCACGGCCTCTTGCAACTCAAAAACTATAATTTCTGGTGATGTACAGTCATTTAAAAGCTCATGGGCCTTGGCCACGCCTTTTTTGGTTTTTCCAAGCAGCTCAAAGTGGCGCGATTGAGTAATTATGGCCGAAGAAAAATCTGAGACCTCGCGGGACCACTTGGCAAGCACATCCCCCACAAGGGCTAGCCCTTCACCTGTCAATGCGCTTACAAAAATCCAGTTTTGATTTATCTGACTTACTTTATATTCCATCAGATTATCTTTACCAATCAGATCGATTTTGTTCACGACGACGGCTGTGATTTTTCCGTCAAGCCTGCCCCGGAAGAGCTCCATCTGTCGCTGCAAATCCTCGGTGCCATCAAGCACTATTAAAACGTGCGTGCTCTCGCTTAAGCTTTCAAGCGCTTTTTTCACGCCTAGACGTTCTATGGCGTCTTCACTCTCACGAATTCCCGCTGAATCAACAAGTTGTATTTTGAAGCCGTCGCCCACAAAACAGCCTTCTATCAAGTCTCGAGTAGTTCCCGGCAAGGGGGTAACAATTGATTTTTCTTCTTGAACCATTTGATTTAACAGGCTGGATTTACCTACGTTTGGAGCCCCGACAATGGCCACTCGGCAACCTTCGCTCAGAATGCGCCCCTGAGTATAACTCATTAAAAGCTTTTCGCAGGCTGCCTCGATGGTTTTCAATTCATTATTTAGAGACTTGTTTTCCATTGGATCAATGTCTTCATGAGTAAAATCGATGCTTGCTTCAAGATGGCTCAAAACTAATACTATTTTATTTTCAATTTCTCGATATGTTTTTGAAAGGGATCCGCGCATTTGATTAAGCGCTACTCCTGCGGCAGCTTTATTGTGGCTTTTTATTAAGCCCAATATTCCCTCGGCCTGTGCCAAGTCCAGGCGTCCATTCATAAAGGCCCTAAAGGTAAATTCGCCACGATCGGCCACTCGACATCCGGCGCCCACTAGTTCAGAGGTGATAGCGAGCACCAGGTACTGGCTTCCATGACAAGAGATTTCTATCGTCTCTTCGCCGGTAAATGAGCGCCCATCTTCAAAATAAGTAACCAGGACTTCGTCTATTATTTGCTGGCTCTTAAGTGATATGAATTTTGCAAAATATGCCCGATGACTTTCGGCGGTCTTGGGTAAAGCTGGACAAAGCTTTTGGGTAATACTTAGCGCCTGACTTCCACTAACGCGAATCACGGCTATCCCGCCCTGACCCTCAGGGGTTGATAGTGCACAAATAGTTTCTTTGTCCCCTAGAATATACGACATACATTATTGGTTGTCCGCCTCCGCGGTTTTAATCGGAAAAACTTTTATCCTTTTAAACATGCCATCACCAACTGAGCGACTTTTCACTCGTCCGTCACTCGCTAAAAATTGGTGAACAATTTTTCGCTCTTTCGGCGGAAGCGCGCGAAAATAAACTGTCTTGTTGCTATTGAGGGCCTTGTCTCTTAGCTTTTCTGCCATTTCAATAAGTGCATCATTCGCTTGTTTTTGAAAGTTGCCGCAATCCATGGTGACATCGACTCTTTCTTCTTGAAAGCGGTGCTGAAGCACCCGAAGCAAAAGGAGTTGAAGCGCATCCATCATCTGGGCGTTTCGCTCAAGTACCAATCCTTCGTCGGCGCCGCTAAGCTCTACGTGAATGTTTTTTTCATCATCAGAAGAAACTTCATAGCTGAGCTCAAGGTCCGCCCGCGCTATTATTCCGTCCAGCGTTTCTTTAACAACATCCTCAGCTTGACCTGAGCCATTTGTTTTTTTGCCTCCGAAAAGTCTACTTAAAAAGCCTGCCATTTAATTCCTCCTAGTATTCATAAAAAATATTATACGATTTCAAGTTTTGTAACGGTTACTGCCGAGGTATCTCTCATAAAATAAAGCTGTTGCAACACACCAAATAGTCCGCTGACAAACATATATAAACTTAGCCCACTGGGCAGATTTAACATGAAAACAGAAAACATGAGCGGCATAAACATCATTACTTTTTTCTGTTGGGGATCCATGGTGGTTGGAGTAACCCATTGCTGAAAAAACATCACCACTGCCATTGCTACCGGCAAGACATAATAGGGATCCTTAAAACTTAAGTCATGGATCCAAAGTCCAAAGGGCGCTCTGTATAACTCAATGCTTTGGGCGAAAACTTGATAAAGCGCAAAAAATATCGGCAACTGCAGGAGCATAGGCAAACAGCCACCCATGGGATTAACCTTATGCTCTTTAAAAAGCGCCATTGTAGCCAGGTTTTTTGCCTGAGCATTATCTTTAAATTTTTCATTAATGCTTTTTAGCTGTGGCTGTATGATCTGCATTTTTTTCATGGATTTAAAGCCCATCATATTCAGCGGTAAAATCAAGAGCCGGACAAATAGCGTCAGCAGTATAATTGCTAGGCCATAGTTATGAAACAAGCCATAGAAGAACTTCATTATCATTAAAAGGGGGCGGCCTATTATTGAAAACATTCCGAAATCAATTATGGCTGTCAAACTGGGCTCCACTCGAGACACGACATCCAAATCTTTTGGACCTAAATATCCCAAATAAGAAATCTCAAAGGCTGATTCTTTGTTAACCATTTCATGTGTTACAGTTCCGTAAAATTTTGAACTATCCTTCCATGATATTTCACCCTTTGGCATAACTCCTGACTTATCCACTATCGCCATTGCAAAATACTGTGAACCGAACGACAGAATTCTCAGGGCATTAAGAGTCTGGGTCTTAAATTCAAAACCAGACATTAAATACGCATCTGTAGAGGTGTTTTCGTAAGCGGCATAAAAGTGCTGATAGTCATAGTTTGGGTTAGTCATTGATGACCAAAATCCATGACTCTCTACCGACCTCACCAAGTCAGAAATCAGGGTTTTAACCCCACGAAGATCGTTCGCGATGCCCTCTATCTTAATATCGACTTTTACCGAATAATCGTTGGGATTAATCGTCATTTCTTTACGCAGAATCATGTTGTTGTGGTTAGCTAAACCCAAATAAGAATACTCAGACTTTTTTTCCACTTTAAAATAAAGCGGCTCATCGACTCCTACCAATGAAGTTTCAAAAATACCCGGCCCCCCTTCAAGACCTAGCTTTACTTCAGAGCCATCGCGCTGGACATAGGATTTGACGACTATGTTTTTCAGGCCCATTCCAATTGACGTAAAATCAAATTTTAGATTTGCGTCTTCAAAGTGGGTAAACTCTTCGCGGGCCAAATTCAAAACCTGCGCGGGCGGGGGTTTCGGTTTTTCCTTATCGGCATCTAAAGCATTGGCTGCAGTTTTAGGTGGCTCGGCTAATTCTTGTGAAGGTGGAACGATGGGCTGATAGGCCTCAGGATATTTTTGCTGTAAGTGGCGCTCCCACGCAAACCAAAAAAAGCCCACCAGCACTATAGCGATAAGGGTTTTGCCGTCGAAAAAAGTATGTCGCTCTTGATTATTTTGCATTAGCCACCTTTAAATACTTAGAAATTGGGTCAAAGCCAGACGAGTTTGAAAATGGATGGCACTTTAAAAGCCTCTTAAAAATTATTCCGACAGCCTGGGTTGGATTTTTAAGCTCTATGGCGTCTAGCGCTAACTGTGAGCAGCTTGGATGAAATTTGCAAGAGCCTCCCAAATAAGTGGTGCCAATAGTCCGATATGCACCAACCAATAAAAACAAAAAATAATTAGCCAATTGTGCTAATTTTTTGCCAATTGTTAGACCAGGCTCCGAGCACTTCCGAGAATTGAAGCTTTTTATAAAAACCGACTTCTTTTGGTTTAAACACAACATTTACATCTACTCCTAGGGCGTTTTCTTTAGCCCATTGCCTAATGATTTCGCGGCTCCATCGCTTAAGTTTGTTTCTGATAACTGCCCCGCCGACTTTTCCAGATATTGTGTATCCCACTCGCATAGATTTTTCAGAGTTTTTCGCCACATTGAGAATGAGCCAGGGAGTTAAAAAAATTCTTTTGCCAAAGCGCTTAAGTTTTTCAAAATCAGATTTTTTTTTAATGCTAACAGCCTGTTATTTTCCACTGCTGGCAACAACAAGTCTTTTGCGACCTTTAGCCCGACGGCGAGCTAATGCTTTTCGGCCTCCGCTAGTAGCCATACGTGCTCGAAAACCATGCGTTTTTTTTCTTCGCTTCTTGCTTGGTTGGTAGGTGCGTTTCACTTAGGATCCCCCTTCAGATTTTTAATTCCAAAATGCGTTAACAGTTGGAAAATAGGATGACAAATCGGCTTTAAAAACGAATCGGCATATGACCACATTAATCTATATTGTGTCAAGGTGTTGAAAGTTTTCCACAGGGGTGGTACACAACCCCATCTTTCGAAAATACTATATAGTTTCTTGGGGGTTTTGAGCTTGAATAGTTCTCTGTGGGAAAGTGTCAAGGGTAACCTAAAAGCCAAAAACTCTGGCAATAAATTAATTCAAACATGGTTTGATCCCATGGAGCTTCTATCCATAGAGCCCACAGACAAGGGCAGCAAGTTTCGTCTTGGGGTGCCCTCAGACCTTCATAAGTACTGGATTACAGAGAATTTTTTTGATCGCCTTTGTTCAGAAATATCGGCGCAGCATAAAAATCCATTTTACATAGAGTTTGTTATTACCGGAAAAACCTCTTCCGACAGCGAGTCCGCGCAGCTGGAGCTTGCCTTTAAGGAAATGCCCGACACCCAAGAGGCTTTGGCTAAAAAGCCCTTGATCAGCAATAACTCTAGTTTTACTGATTCATTAAATCGCGATTATACATTTTCAACTTTTGTAGTTGGTAGAAATAGCGAGTTTGCCCACGCTTCTTCATTTAATATAGCGCAAAATCCGGGAACAGATGGCTACAATCCTCTATTTATATGTGGTCCCACTGGCATGGGGAAAACTCACCTACTCAATGCTGTCGGAAATCATATTCGGGGTACTTTTCCTAACCTCAGAATATGCTATGTATCCGCAGAGCGATTTTTAAACGAATGTATTTCAAGTATTCGTCGAAATGAAATGGATAAATTCCGTCTCAAATATAGAGATCGGTGCGACATTCTCCTTGTCGACGATATCCATATCTTAGGAAAAACTGAGGCTGTTCAAGAAGAGTTTTTTCACACACTCAATGACCTTTTTGAAAGAAAGCGTCAAGTTATTGTGGCCAGTGATAAAATGCCTCGGGAAATTAAAGGCCTTGAGGATCGTATTCGCACACGCCTAGAGTGGGGATTAATTGCCGACATACAGATGCCTGACCTAGAAACCCGCGTTGCTATTCTTAGATATAAGGCCGAGAGAAGATCGATAAAGGTTCCTGAAGATGTTATTTCTTATATATCTCGGGTTTCAAAGCGTTCCATCAGGGAGCTCGAAGGAAACCTAACGCGAGTAAAGATGTATGCCGAACTTCGTGGTCTCGAAATAAATCCTGCTCTAGCTAAAGAGGTTTTGGGGCCTAACGAGGAGCGCACAGATTTAACTACTGACGAGATTCAGAGATTAACTGCAGAACACTTTAGAATTCGCTTAGTTGATCTCAAGTCGAAGTCCCGCGCCCGACCAATTGTAACTGCCAGACATGTTTGCATGTACTTAATAAAAAAGTATTTAAATAAGTCTCTGACCGAAATTGGAAGAGTTTTTGGCGGCAAAGACCATACCACCGTCATACACGCCTTGCAGAGGATCGAAGATCAACAACAAACTAATCCAGAATTAAGAAATGATATCGAAGAGTTAGAAAGAATTATCCAGAATATCACCGGGGTGTGAATTAGATATGTGCATTATTATGTGGAAAGATGTGTACAATTTTGTGGAGATTTATTTGTCCCGATTATTAATAAAAATCGTGGTTTTTTTAAAGAAAGTTATCCACGGAGAAATCTACGATAAAACGATGGGTTATGTGTGTTTGGCGATTTTACTGACTACTACTACTACTACTAGATTTATTTATATACAAAAAGAGTTATAGAAAGGGATCATTCATGGAGTTTAAGACACAACAAGAAGATTTATTAGCAGCTTTGTCTAGAGTTCAAAGCATTGTCGAAAAACGAAGCACAATGCCCATACTTCAAAACATTCTACTAAAAGTCGATAAAAATACGCTTAAGATCTTTGCTACCGACTTAGAAGTGAGTTTAGTCGATGAGATTCAAGTGGGGGGTAAAACCGACGGCGGATTGGCGGTAAGTGCCAAGAATCTTTTTGATATAATTAAAGAGCTTGATAGCGGAGCCATGCTTATATCTAAAAAAGAAAATAACAGCCTGATCATTTCACAAAAGAGGTCTGAGTTTAATCTACTCGGGGTTGCTTCTGAAGAATACCCCGTGTTTCCTACGTACGCCACCAATGATTTTATTGCGATAGAACGTAAACTCTTCTTAGATATGATCGATAAGACTGTTTATAGTGTTTCTAATGATCTAACAAGATACCACTTAAATGGCGTTTTTTTTGAAGCAAAAAATAAACAAAAAATACCTGCTTTTAGAATGGTCGCTACTGATGGTCATCGTATGAGTTTGGTAGATAGAGAAGCAACAGGCATAGGTTCATTTAAGGTAGATCACGGGGTGATCATCCCCCGAAAAGGTGTTAATGAAATCCGAAAACTTTTAGAGGCGATAGACGGTAATTTTGAAATAGCTATAGAAGGCGCCCAGTTTATACTAAAAAATAAAAATACTGTTTTGATGGTTAGACTTGTAGAAGGTAAGTATCCCAATTACCAACAGCTAATTCCAGAAAAACTACCCAAGAAAATTTCTATTAAGCGAGAGTCATTAATTACTTCATTAAAGCGAGTCTCTTTATTAGCTAACCAGAAATCTCGAGGAGTAGTATTGTCTATCTCTAAAGGTAAAATGGAAATAGCCTCAAATGATCCCGAGCTAGGAAATGCAAAAGAAGAGTTAGATGTCGATTACGACGGCGTAGGAATGAAGATTTCTTTTAATGCTAAATATATTCTTGACGTGCTCAACGCCTGTGACAAAGAAAGTGTCGACATAAGTTTAAACGATCAACTTTCGCCAGGATTAGTTAGACCACATAATGACAACAGTTATACCTGTGTTGTTATGCCCATGCGTATTTGATGTATATTAAACGGCTTGGTCTCAAGAACTTTCGTAACTTTAATAGTATTTCTTTGGAGCCCAAAGAGCGTCTCAATATTTTTCTAGGCGCCAACGGCCAAGGGAAGACAAGCCTCATAGAGGCTGCTTATTTTTGTAGTCATGGAAGCACTTTTCGTCCTAGTGAGAGCCGCTCAGTCGTAAACGATCAAGTTAAAAACGGCCGAGCTCGAATTAATGCCGAAGTTATTTCGCAAAACAAAACATCTGAAATTAAAATAGAGTTTTCTGAGCGAAAATCTTTTTCAGTGAACTCAAAAAAAACACTGGGCTCCGGGCTTTATAAAGTATTTCCAACAGTGTTATTTAGCCCAGAAAGTCTTTCGGTCATAAAATCAAGCCAACAGGTGCGGCGGGATTTTTTTGATGAAATGGTAATGCTTCACCAACCTCTACGCATAAAACTCGTATCAGAATTTCGGCGCGCACTTTTGTCTCGAAACCGACTGCTTAAAGCCTTTACCAAAGGTCTTTTAGATAAGCCTACATTTGAGGACCTTTTTATTAGCCTAAACGATTCGTATTTTAGGCTCGGATCAGAATTAACTTTGGCCAGAATAGAAGCTATCGCGGCGTTAGAAAGAGATTTTAGAGAGGCAACGCGATATATTTTCTCAAATAAAGAGATGTTATGCAGTGTTAACTATTTAATATCAGGGGAAAATGCCAATACAAAAGGCCTTATTGAAATCCAAAATAAAATGCAGGACCGATTTATGCAAATTAAGAAGGCAGAAATCAGTACTGGCGTCAGTCTAGTCGGACCACATAAGCACGACATTCAGATTATTTTTAATAACAAAGACGCACGTTATTATTGTTCGCAAGGCCAGCAAAGAACCCTTATATTAACTCTAAAGATTTCCCAGATTATGTATCATCACGCGGTTTATGGGCGCTATCCCGTTTTGCTGCTAGACGATGTAATGTCTGAGTTGGACAAAGATAAGAGATTGAAATTAATTGAATTTATTAATAACTTTAAATCTCAGATATTTGTGACAACCACCGATTTGAGCGATCTCGAAAAGATTAGCGGTGGCCAAATTTTTGAACTTACTGATGGCGAAATAAAAAGCCAGTGTTAGAAGAGGAACGGGTGTCAGAAGGACTTACTACAAAACAATATACCGCCGACTCAATTCAAGTTCTTGAAGGTCTCGAAGCAGTTAGAAAACGACCCGGAATGTATATTGGCGATACATCGGCTCGTGGTTATCATCATTTGGTTTATGAAATTGTTGATAACTCAGTTGACGAAGCCCTTGCCGGTTTTTGTAATTCAATTACGGTAAACATTCATGCCGATGAAAGTATTACGGTCGAAGACAACGGCCGAGGAATCCCCGTGGATAGCCACAAACAGGGAAAGTCAGCTCTAGAAGTAGTTATGACTGTTCTCCACGCCGGCGGAAAGTTTGACGGACAATCTTACAAAGTATCTGGAGGTCTTCACGGAGTAGGGGCATCTGTCGTCAATGCGCTTTCAAGCCTTTGCCGTGTCGAAGTGAAACGTGACGGCCATGTTTGGACCCAATCGTATGAGCAGGGAAAGCCACAGGGTGATATTGAAAAAATAGGGGAGACACAAAAAACTGGCAACCGCACAACCTTTAAACCTGATCGGACTATTTTTAAAGACGAGACGCTAAAATATAACTTTGATACACTGGCCACAAGATTCCGTGAATTGGCATTTCTCAATGCTGGCTTGAAAATATCATTGACTGATGAACGTACAGATAAAAAACAATTATTTCAGTTTGCTAACGGCCTTAGAGATTTCATTTCGTATCTAAATGACGCGAAGAAAATCCACCACAAAGAAGTGATATTTTTTAAAGACACCAAAGAGACTGTTGATGTTGAAATAGCTATGCAGTGGAATGAGTCTTACTCGGAATCCATTTATACCTATTGTAATAATATTAACACAATTGAGGGTGGAACCCATTTGGTAGGCTTTAAGGGCGCGTTAACTAGAACGGCAAACAGCTATGCTACAAAACAAAACCTATTGAAGGATCTTAAAGAAGGACTTGAGGGCGACGATATTCGTGAAGGCTTAGCAGCAGTTATCAGCATTAAAGTTCGTGAGCCTCAGTTTGAGGGTCAAACTAAAACCAAGCTAGGCAATACAGAAGTTAAGGGAATTGTTGAGTCCATGGTCAATGATTTCCTTGGAGACTATTTTGATAGAAACCCTGCGGTGGCAAAAACAATCATTGGTAAATGTGTCGAGGCTGCTCGCGCACGAATTGCCGCCCGAAAAGCAAGGGACCTAACTCGCCGGAAAACAGCGCTCGATGGAAACTCGCTACCCGGCAAGATGGCTGACTGCCAAGAATCAGATCCCGCGCTTTGTGAGCTGTATCTGGTAGAGGGAGATTCTGCTGGTGGCTCGGCCAAACAGGCGCGCAATCGAAAGGTTCAAGCCATCCTTCCGCTGCGTGGAAAAATCTTGAACGTTGAAAAAGCGAGATTTGATAAAATGATCTCAAATGAAGAGATTCGAATGATAATTTCAGCCTTGGGCACGGGCGTAGGCAAAGAAGACATGAATCTTGGTAAGCTTCGCTATCACAAAATAGTCATAATGACCGACGCCGACGTGGATGGCTCTCATATTCGCACACTACTTTTGACTTTTTTCTACAGGCAGATGCCTCAGATTGTCGAAAAGGGTCATGTTTATATTGCGCAACCCCCGCTCTACAGAGTCAAAAAAGGTAAATTTGAAAAATTTATTAAAGATGAAAAAACACTTACAGAGTATTTGATTACGGCAAAACTTTCCGAAATCACTTTTAAATCCATGAGGAATAGCCTGAGTGAAGTCGAGGTACGTGACGTTATTTTAAAAATAGAGCGTCTCGTCAAATTAATTCGAACTATGGGTGCCCGTTACGATCAAGAAATATTATATTATTTGGTGAGTAGCCAGGTAGATTTAATAAACACTTTGAAATCTGAAGAACAGATTAAAAAAACCCTTAGCGAGTTTTTATCTTGGTGTAAAAAAAACCCGCTTAAAGGAATTTCAGCCTTAAAATATACTATTAAAAAAGATGACGAACACAATTCGAATTCTGTAGAGACTTCTGTCGTGCGCTTTGCCCACGAACTTTTAACTCAAATTGACTTTAATTTAGCGCAGTCCATGGAGTGGAAAGAACTAGTAAAGTTATGGTCAGAAATTTCAAAAACCTTTGAGTTACCTATAAAATTAAAATTTAGTTCTGATGAGGAATCCGTTTTTGAAGATGTCCGAGATTTTTACGCGGCCTTTTTAGAAAAATCTAAAGCGGGCATTTATCTTCAGCGCTATAAAGGCTTGGGCGAAATGAACCCCGATCAATTGTGGGAAACTACTCTTAACCCTGAGAACCGCCATTTACTTAGAGTAACGATCGAAGACGCCATAGCAGCAGACGATACCTTTAGCGTGCTCATGGGAGAAGAAGTCGAGCCACGAAGAAAATTTATCGAGGACAACGCTCTTTCTGTTAAAGAGTTAGATGTATAAATAGGGAGTTATGGAAACCAACGAAAAGGGCGTCACCAACGTAGATATTAACCACGAAATGCGCGAGTCGTATTTACAATACTCGATGAGCGTCATTGTTGGTCGCGCGCTTCCGGATGTTCGCGATGGGTTAAAGCCAGTTCATCGTCGTATTTTATATGCGATGAAAGACTTAGGAAACACCCACGATAAACCATATAAAAAATCGGCTCGAGTCGTCGGAGACGTAATTGGTAAATATCACCCACATGGCGATGTAGCAGTTTATGACACCATGGTGAGAATGGCCCAAGACTTTTCTTTGCGGTACCCACTTATCGACGGTCAGGGCAATTTTGGATCAATAGATGGAGATAGTCCGGCCGCCCAACGATATACCGAAGTCAGGATGACAAAACTCGCCGAAGAAATTTTGTCGGATATTGATAAAGAGACGATTCCTTTCGGTCCGAACTACGATGACTCATTGCTGGTGCCTCTTGTGATGCCCGCAAAATTTCCAAACTTATTAGTTAATGGCAGCAGCGGAATAGCGGTTGGAATGGCTACTAACATTCCTCCGCACAATTTAGGCGAAGTTATTGATGGTTGTATAAAACTTATTGATTCACCGGAAACAGGCCTAGATGAACTTATTAAAATTATTCCTGGCCCTGACTTTCCAACAGCGGGCGTGATAGCGGGAACCCAAGGCATTATCGAGGCCTATAAAAAGGGGCGGGGAATTATTTCGATTAAGGCAGTTTCCGAAATTGTGACAGTTAAAGACCGTGAAGAAATAATAATTTCTGAAATTCCGTACATGGTTAACAAAGCTAAACTTATTGAGAGCATAGCAGACCTAGTTAGGGATAAAAAAGTTGAAGGAATTTCAGATATTCGTGACGAGTCCTCTAAAGAGGGCATGCGCATTGTTATCAATATTAAGCGTAATGAAAATGCGAGCGTAATTTTAAATCGTCTCTACAAGTTTACCCAGATGCAAGTGAGCTTTGGTATTATCATGCTTGCGCTAGACTCTCGAAATCAACCCGTGACATTCAATCTTAAAAACATGCTTCATGCTTTTCTTGATCACCGAAAAGATATTGTCACAAAGCGATGTATTTTTGATTTAAAGAAGGCTCAGGCCCGGCTTCATATTTTAGATGGCTTACAAAAAGCTCTGGATCAAATTGATGCTGTGATTGCAACAATTCGCGCTAGTAAAGAGGCTTCAATTGCGCGCGAGGCCCTTTGTGAAAAATTTAGTTTTTCAGAAAAACAGGCCCAGGCAATTCTGGAAATGCGTCTACAGCGTTTAACCGGGCTAGAGCGTCAGAAAATAAAAGATGAAATCGAAGAACTTTTAAAAGAAATAAAATGGCTCGAAATGGTTCTCGGCGACGCTAGTCAAATCTATAAGATTATTCGAGACGAACTATTAGATGTTAAAGCAAAACACGCCGACAAGCGCCGCACCCAGAGCGAAGGCATGGGCAGCGTGATGGAAGACGAAGATTTAATTGTGAGCGAAGACGTAGTAGTCACAGTTACAGACACAGGCTACATCAAACGAATAGCTATGAATGAATATCGCACCCAAAATCGCGGAGGTCGCGGCCTCAAGGGTGCAGAAACTCGTGAAAACGATTTTGTGGCAAATATTTTCGTAGCAAATACGAAAACTACCTTATTGGTTTTTACCGACAAGGGTAAATTATATTGGCTGAAGGTATATAAGGTCCCCGAAGGAAGCCGCACGGCCAAGGGCAAAGCAATTGTTAACTTGGTAAATATATCTGCCACCGAGAAAGTGAGAGCTATTTTGCCTGTCCAAGAGTTTTCGCCTGACAAATATGTCGTCATGGTAACTAAGGCAGGAATCATTAAGAAGACGCCACTAGAAGCATTTTCGAATCCAAGGCCGTCGGGGCTTATTGCGCTGACTACAGATCTCAATGATCGAGTAATTGATGTGAAGCTCAGTGACGGAAAATCAGACATCTTTATCGCCACAAAAGAAGGGATGTCCATTCGATTTTCTGAGAATGATGTTAGGGCGATGGGCCGCGCTGCGCGCGGTGTAAAAGCTATAGCCTTAGGTAAAGACGACGAAGTTGTAGCATCAGAAGTTATTTCTCCAGACTTTAAAGCAACTATATTAATGGTCACGGAGAAAGGCTTTGGGAAGCGCACCCTCGCCGAAGAGTATCGTTGCCAAAGCCGCGCCGGCGTAGGAATCATTACCCAAAAAGTAACGGATAAGGTGGGGTCGGTGGTAAGTGCTTCTCTCGTTGAAGAAGATAACGAGATAATCATCACCACAAACAAAGGACAGGCCATTCGAATGGAAGGCCGGCAGATTTCAATTATTGGCAGAAACACCCAAGGTGTTCGCGTGCTTGATGTTCCAGACGGCGAGATTGTTACCGGATTTGCCGTCATTAAACTTGAAAAAGCCGATGACCAACAAAATGGCTCAAGCGAAATTCACTAGTATCGCAAAGACCCTATTAATAGGCGCGCTATTTTTGGTCGGCTGCACCAAGGGTTCAGAAAAATCCATTAAGGAAGAGGCTCTGGTTAATGAGCAAGGGGGCGACTATCAAAAGGCACTTAAAAACTATCAAGAGCTAATTCAGCGCACCAAAAACAATCAGTTAGTTGTCGATTATGCGAAAGCCGCCGGGCAAATTGCTCTAGTGAAGGCCAAAGATTTTGCTCAGGCCATTGGTTTTTTCCGACTCGTCGTGCTGAAGTCCTCCAAGCAAGAAGAGCGGGTAGAGGCCCAAAAAAATCTCGCGAACATTTATTTTTCTTATTTGCCCATTCCGGATTATGAGAAAGCCATAAATGAGTTTTCGAAACTCTTGTCCTTATCTCTATCGGAAGAGGAAAAATTTGAAATGAGGCTTAGCCTCGCTAAGTCTTATTACCGACTCAATAATTTTTTTCAGGCGCAAACAGAAATAGATACGCTACTTGAATCACTTAAAGACAAAAACAAAAAATATGAACTAAAAAAACTAAAGGCTGACATCTACTTGTCGGCTAAAGAATTAGATAAGGCAGTTGAAACATATCAGGACCTTCTAGTTGCTTTTCCTCAAGAGGCCAAAAAGGACGACATGGCGCTTAGTTTGGCGGTTTGTTATGAGGATCAGGGGAACTATTCGAAGTCGATTGAGGTCCTTGAAGGAATGAAAAAAGCGTATAGTCATCCCGAATTCATAGAGCTGAGAATTAAACGTCTGAGGGATCGTCGGGCGCAACAGCCCGGCTCCCATGGCTTAAAAAAGTAAAGCGGTACATTTGAAAAATTCGTATGCACAGTTTATGGGGATCGGTTTTGAGTTGGTCGCCATTATTTTACTCATGATGTACTTGGGCGGCTTGGCTGATGAAAAGCTAGGCACTGACAATGTATTTCGATTATTAGGAATAGTTGCGGGCTTTATAATTTGGTTTTTCCACCTGATGCAAATTCTTAAAAAAACAAGCGGCACAGAAGAAGACACTGGTAGAGACAACAGTGACGCCAATAGCCAGCAATAAAAAATATAGAGGTTTTCAAATAATTTCATGGACAGAAAAACAACCAGTAATATATTGATTTCTCAACTATTTTTCCAAAGGGCCTAATGGAACACTTTAATTGGACACAATTGATTCCTGGCGTTAGTCATGAGTATATCCATGTGGCAACGCTAGTGTGTGTATCCATTTTTATAATATTGCTGTCTGTCGCAGCTCGAATAACCCTTGGAAACGGCGAAAAATCGATTGAGCCGGCGGGGCGATTCTCACTAAAGGGAATGTGTGAGCTAATAACAGAATTTATAGTTGATCAGGCGGATGCTATTCTGGGTAAAAAGGGCCGCACTCTTGTCCCACTATACGGCGCAGTTTTTGTTTTTATCGTCATAAATAATATGGTGGGCCTTCTTCCAGGAATGACTCCCGCAACTGATAACTTTAATACGACTATCGCCTTAGGCATTTTTTCATTTTGTCTTTATAATTTTTTGGGTCTCAAGGCGAACGGACTGTCCTACTTAAAACATTTTTTAGGACCGATTTGGTGGCTAGCTCCATTAATGGTGGTGATCGAACTACTGTCACATCTTTTTAGACCACTTACCTTAGGTATTCGGTTGGGTGCAAACATGATTGGTGACCACAAAGTTGTGTCTACTTTTTTAGAGATGACGGGATATATTCCAGTATCTGTTATTTTTTATGGGTTTGGCTTATTTGTTTGTTTGATTCAAGCCTATGTCTTTGTTTTATTGTCGATGATTTACGTTTCTATGGCTACCGAACATGAAGAACATTAATTTTATAGGGGGATATTTCTCATGATAAACTTTAGATACTTTTGTGCTTTAACGGCTATTTTCGCAGCCTCACCGGCATTGGCCGAAGAAGCTGTTTCAAGTGGGGTTAAGTTTGGATCCTTAGCTGCTGGCTTGGCGATTGCAATTGCAGCTCTAGGCGGTGCTTTGGGACAAGGCAAAGCAGTTGCGGCGGCTCTTGAGGGAATTTCGCGAAATCCTTCTGCGGAATCCAAAATTAAGAACAACTTGGTTTTGGGTTTAGCGCTTATAGAGTCGCTAGTGTTGCTGGCACTAATCATTGCCTTTACGATCTACAAACTGTAGCAGCAAATTGGGTCAGACCTCGCGTCTGGCCCCGGTCATTAATAGAATGAATAGATGGGGTGGTTCGCGAGGGCCTCTTGTATGATAAAAAAAATTCCTTAAAGAAATTTTCCGGTAACACTTTTTTCGTTTTTAATAATATCAGAGACTCCCCCACTCGCTATAATATATCCACCGCTTTTGCCTCCGCCCGGACCTAAATCGATAATATAGTCAGAGGAATTTATTACGTCAGTCTGATGTTCAATAACGATTACTGTATTACCTTGATCGACAAGCTCATGCAGCAATTCTAATAAGTTTGTAATATCTTGAAAGTGAAGGCCGGTCGTTGGTTCGTCAAGAATGTAGAGGGTGCGGCCCGTGCTTCTCTTAGATAGCTCCCGACTTAATTTTACTCGCTGTGCTTCTCCGCCCGACAAGGTAGTCGAGCTCTGACCCAGAGTTAGGTAATCAAGGCCTACGCGGTGAAGCGTTTCCAATTTTCTGTGAATATGGGAATGGTTTTTAAAGAAACCCACAGCTTCTTCAACACTCATGTTCAAAACATCGGCGATAGATTTTTCTCGATATTTAATATTTAACGTTTCACGATTATACCTTGATCCCATACAGCGGTCACACTGCACGAAAACATCCGCTAAAAAGTGCATCTCAACACGAACCATGCCCGCTCCCTGGCATTCCTCGCAGCGGCCGCCCTTAACATTAAAACTAAAGCGGCCGGGAGCATAACCGCGAATTTTCGCCTCGGGGTGGACCGAGAATAAATCTCTGATAAGGGGAAGGGCACCAATATAGGTAGCGGGATTTGATCTAGGCGTTCGACCAATAGGCCGTTGATTGATTTCCACCACTTTGTCCAGGTTTTCAACTCCTATGAGATTTTTGTAGGGAGCGACGGTGTTATTGGATTTGTTAAAATGATTGGCTAGCGCGCGGTAAAGTGTATCGATGATGAGAGTACTTTTTCCGCTTCCAGAAACGCCAGTGACAGAGATAAAAGCGCCCAAAGGTATATCGACAGTAATATTTTTTAAATTGTTTCCGGAAGCACCTGTAATGGTCAATTTTTGACTAGAAATTTTTCGGGAAGACTTTTTAGAAAAAATTGGATTGCTATTAAACAAGTACTTACCCGTTACGCTTTTTTTTGAAAGGCTTAACTCTTTCGGTGTGCCTTTGGCGATAATCTCACCACCAAGCACACCCGCGCGGGGACCAAGATCCACGACCAAATCCGCTTGTTCGATTGACGCTCTATCGTGTTCCACCATCAGGATCGTGTTTCCGCGGTCGCGAATATCGCGAATTATGCCAAGCAAGGAGTCATGATCTTTTGCATGCAACCCAATGCTGGGTTCATCAAGAACATACAATATTCCAACTAGTGCAGAGCCAAGCTGGGAAGCTAGTCGAATTCTTTGCGCCTCACCACCAGAAAGAGTTTTGGTCATTCTGTTCATACTAAGGTAGCCGACTCCGACGCGAGCGAGATAACTTAAACGCGAGCGAAGCTCATTAACAATTTTTTCTGAAATTAGTTTTTCTCTTCCACTGCTCGGAATAGAATAAAGAAAATCCGCCAAGGATTCACAATCCAAATCACCCAACTGATGAATGTTTTTATCATTTAAAATAAAACTCAGCGCCTCTTTTTTTAACCGTGTGCCCCCACAGAGAGCGCAGGCGGTAGTGCGGAGTTCTGCCTCCGTTGAGTCGTCATCCAAATTCATATCGTCAGCTGAAATCTCTTCTTCGTAATATCCGAGACCATTGCAATCGGGACAGGCGCCACGGGGATTATTGAAACTAAAAAATCTTTGGTCGATTTCGGGAAAGCTGAATCCACAACTGTGACAAGCTTTGTGGAGCGAGTAAGATTTTTTTGCTCCACCAACCACATCAATAGAACAGTAGCCACCCGACAAAGACAGCGCCGTATTTAGACTTTCTTTAAGGCGATCGAAGAGCTCAGGCTTTAATATCAATCGATCAACAATAAGATCTATATCGTGGGCTTTTTTCTTAGCCAGGCGGTCACTAGAAGCGAGGTCTACAATTTCACCATCCACCTTTGCCTTGGTAAACCCCAGCGAGACCCACTTGCGGAATTCTTTTAGGAACTCTCCTTTTTTTCCTTGAGCGACTGGTGCCAAAAGAAAAAACTTTGTGTCTTTTGGCAATCCTATTATGTCCTCAAAAATTTGTTTTGGAGTCTGACTAGAGACTGGCGTTTTGCAGTTTGGACAATGAGGCACAGCTACTTTGGCAAATAAAAGTCTCAGATAGTCATAAATTTCTGTAACTGTTCCAACTGTGGAGCGGGGATTATAGGAAATTGTCTTTTGGTCGATCGCTACGGCAGGAGAAAGTCCTACAATTGAGTCTACCTCTGGTTTCTTTAATTGCTGCAAAAAATTCTTTGCATAAGAAGAAAGACTTTCTACGTAACGGCGTTGGCCCTCAGCGTACACGGTATCAAAAGCGAGACTTGATTTCCCACTGCCGCTGAGACCGGTTAAAACCGTAATTTGATTCCTCGGAATGTCGAGATTTACATTCTTTAAGTTGTGCTCGCGGGCACCGCGAATTCGAATTCCATCGTAGACTTGCTCAGGCATTCAATAACTTGTAAACCTTTCCCTCTATGTCTCCACGAATTCTATCTAAACTTGATTTCGTATTTGCTTCAAACCGTAAGACAATGACTGGCTGAGTGTTTGAGGGGCGCACTAATGCCCACCCATCGCTAAAACTCAGTCGTAAGCCGTCAGTGAGGTTGACCTTATAATCTGGTGAAGTCGACGAGAAAAGTCGAATCATTTGTTTTACTACATATATTTTTTTATCATCAGAAGTGTCGACTCGAATTTCTGGAGTATTGTAGGCTTCGCCAAAACCTTCAAGTAATTGCGGGATAGTTTTTCCTGTTTTGTCCATAATTTCAATAATGCGAAGGCCCGCGTACATCGCGTCGTCGTATCCAAAATTTCTATCAGAAAAAAAGATATGACCGCTGAATTCTCCGCCAAATGGCGACTTTTCTTCTTTGATTTTAGATTTAATTAAGCTGTGTCCGGTTTTCCACATTATCCCTTTGCCGCCTCTTCGGCGAATATCGGCATAAAGTCGGTCAGAGCATTTTACATCACCAATGATAGTCGCACCCTTGTGCGTGACTAAAATATCTCGACATATAATAGCCATGATCTCGTCACCATAAATCATGCGGCCCTCGTGATCTACCAGACCAATGCGATCTGAGTCTCCATCAAAGCCAATTCCAAGGCGTGCACCAAGCTCTTTTACTTTCAGTTGTAGGTCGCGCATGTTTTCTTCGACCGTAGGGTCGGGGTGATGATTTGGAAACATTCCGTCGGGCTGTTCAAAAAGAATGGTGGGCTTTAAGCCGCAAGATTCGTAAAGCCTTCGCAAGACACAACCGGCAGCGCCATTGGCGCTATCAACTACGACGTTAAAGTTATCCGAAAACTTAAATTGCGGTTTATAATATTCTACATAGGGAGTTAATATGTCGTGTTGGGTTTCTTTGCCGCTTCCCTGAAGGTAGGCCTTTATTGAAATAATTTTTAAAAGTTCCTGAATTTTTTCGCCATATATTGTTTGATTGCCGACAGATATTTTAAAGCCATTATACTCTGGCGGATTGTGACTTCCAGTTACCATAATGGCGCCCGATACGCCTTCCATGGTCCAAGTCGAAAAATAAGAAATTGGAGTGGCGATGAGACCAAGGCGTACCACGTCAGCACCTGATGCCAACATTCCTTTTACAAGAGCGTCAGCGATAGCGGGGCTAGAAACACGAGCATCATAGCCGACGGTAATTTTTGGCCGGTGATTGCCAGTGTGCTTCTTGATAAAACTAACATGGGCACGACCAAGATGTTCTGCAAACTCAGTGTTAAAATCCTTTTCATAAACTCCGCGAATATCATATTCTCTAAAAATACTCGGATTCATTATAAGAGCCATAGTTTTATCCTTTTTTTCGTATTAATTTAATCGCCAACTCTATCGCACTTTTCATCGAAGTTGCATCTGCTTTGTCTTTGGCGTAGAGGTCTTTTGCAGTACCGTGGTCGACGCTGGTGCGCACAAAAGGAATCCCAAGAGTAAGATGCACGCCAGCAGTGCCATTTAATGCTTTAAATGGAATTAATCCCTGATCATGGTAAGGGCAAATATAAACTGAATATTTCTGCCAGTTTTGAGGCAGAAAAGCAGCGTCTGGTACTAAGGGACCCGCCAAGGCAACTATTTTTGAAAGCCGCTTAATCACTGGTCTAAAAATCTCTGATTCCTCTCGCCCAATGATGTTATTTTCTCCTGCATGGGGATTTAGGCCCACAATAGCCAGAGGGAGCTTGCGACACTTAGGGGTCAAAAGTTTTCGCAGTTCAATGGCAGCAAGCCCCGCACGATAAAGGCGGACTCTCGTCAGTCTAACCTTGCTTAGCGAAACATGGCCCGTGACTAAAAGTACATTAAATTTCTCTCCTAAAAAAGTCATAAAAGGCGCACGTGTTTTAGCAACCATTTGGATGAGCTCTGTGTGGCCAATCTCCCGGTAACCGCTGGCCCGTATTGAGGT
>Ga0163151_10002347_pt1 | contig 29541 bp, 24 predicted proteins | sample OliLakLV19MP5IB2_FD_145596 | JGI IMG/M metagenome (GOLD analysis project Ga0163151, IMG submission 145596) | Freshwater microbial mat bacterial communities from Lake Vanda, McMurdo Dry Valleys, Antarctica - Oligotrophic Lake LV.19.MP5.IB-2 | ecosystem: Environmental > Aquatic > Freshwater >...
CTTAATAGTATGGATCTGGATGCTTGCAGCAAGTTCTGCGCTCGCACAGAACTCCTCCACCCAGGCAAACATGCCTCTAAGATTTATTAACAAAATAGAAATTTTTGCAGGGCCGGGGTTATCTTTTCTAAACGACAATGGTTGGTCTGATTTCATCTACGAATTAAGCGACCAGCGAACAATTTATAGTTACCACCCTAAAACCGGATCTATTATTGGTTTAAGTTTAATTCATTCTATTAAACAAAGATTTGAGTTGCAAGGGAAGTTTGCCTTTGAAAAGAGAAGATACGATGAGCGAACTTTGGAACTGGATACAAATGGTACTTTGACCAGTGAAAGCTTGATTGCTCAAAAAAATAATTATTTGGTGGGTTCAGTGGTTGCTTCATATTCGCTTTCAAAATCAAATCGGTTTCATTTTTTCTTGGGGGGGTCCGCTTATTATCTTAAAAAATCTCTTGCCATTGCTTCTTATACAACTAATGGGCAGCCTTCAGGTGGTGCTTCTGTTAATACCATAGATGGATTTGAGAAGTACACATTTGATGCATTGGCTGGCATTGGCTACCTGATGCCTCTAAATGATATATTGACAGGTGTCTTGAGACTTCAAGGAAATTATGCATTATCCTATTCATCAAATCAAAATAAGCAGCAACTAAGTATCAATAGCATTTCAATGACATTAGCGCTTCGGTATTCTCAAAAAAAACTTAAATTTTAAAAGTTATGAAAACACTAAACCTAGTTCAATTAATTTTTTTCATGTTGGTGACTCTCTATGCGGGTGGCCAAACTATTACAAAGACTACATCGTCAAATGTGGCGGGCACGGTTTGTCCGGAGAGTGGGACTGAATATTCGGTGAGCATCCCGTCTAACTTTGGATCATGTAAAATAAAGTGGACTGTGACGGGTGGAGTAATTAATGGAGCGGATGATAAGCCAAAAGTTAGTGTAGCATGGAATGACGTGCGCGGTCTTACTTCAACAATTAAGGTAACCTTTGCAGGCTGCGCAGAAGGAAATGCAAATGAGGGGTTGAACGATAGCAAAAGCGAACTGATCTTATCAGTCAAAGACCAACCTTTTGATACTTTTCCCAATGTTATCAATTTAGATTTTTGCAATCCGCCACAGTCTATTCCCCTCGCCTTTGGTGGTGGTGTGCGAGGAATAGCGGGTAAGGACACTTCCAAACGTATAAACCCGTATTTGCAAGTTGGTGGATAAACATTGTGATGTATGTTTTTTATCGTTTTCGGAAAACTACCTGAAGAAAAGTTTTTACTTTCAATAAAGTTTTAGACTCAATGTCATTAAAAAGAAACTTAATAGTATGGATCTGGATGCTTGCAGCAAGTTCTGCGCTCGCACAGAACTCCTCCACCCAGGCAAACATGCCTCTAAGATTTATTAACAAAATAGAAATTTTTGCAGGGCCGGGGTTATCTTTTAACCGTGGCAATAAGTTTATTGAAAACTATAAAGACGCCAATATTGAAAACAAAAGATTACTAAAGGTGGGTTATACTGCCGGGGTTGGTATTTATCATACTTTATCAAAGCGCATTGATTTAAACCTGAGATTTCAATTCGAAAAAAAAGGAACGATGTCTGAATTGGATCATCCTTTGAACCCTGTTAATAATGATTCTAGACAACTAATTAGTACGAGTTATTCCTACAATTATCTAACTCTTTCATTGGCCCCAATTGCATACATTGATAAAGAAAAACGATTTGCTTTGTCAGTTGGGGGGTATCTTGGTAAAATAGGAAAAACTTCTGGGATAATAACTTATTCCGATCCAGCGAGCCCATTAGCAGTGAATAACTTTATCGGTCGGATTTGGGATTCTTATAATCCTGATGGAGGCATTAATGGATCCACTTTTATTCCAGGACTACAGTCATTTGAGAAATATGATTACGGAATTGTTATTGGATTTTATCATAATATTTCAGTTTCAGCGAACCAAAATATTTCAATCAGACTGATAGCTAATTATGGTATCCAAGACATCAACAAAAAGAGTATAATTGAGAGTCTGCCCGAAAAAAATCATTCATTGAGCTTAATTTTAGGGTATATACTTAATCGAAATACAAAAATTTAATAATAAAATTATGAGAAGAATATTTTCCATTGCGATTATAACAATTACATTCATCGGAATTGCCAATGGGCAAGTGATTTCAAGAATAACAGCCAGTGTAATATCTGGAACAACCTGCCCTGTATTAGGAGTCGAATATGAAGTTAGCAGGCCAAATGGTTTTGCTGCGTGCACCCTTAGTTGGTCAATCTCAGGTGGAGTCGAGCAGTCAAAAACGGGTAATAAAATAACAATAAACTGGAATGATGTTAGGGGAGCAACAGGAACTGTAACCGTTACGTTTAGTGGATGTGGAAATAGTAACGATGGAATAACGGCAACCAAAAGCGAACTGATCTTATCAGTCAAAGACCAACCTTTTGATACTTTTCCCAATGTTATCAATTTAGATTTTTGCAATCCGCCACAGTCTATTCCTATTATAGTGCCAGCGATGGTTGTTGATGGCACAGGGGGGTTTGGTCAGCCTGCACGCACAGAAGTATCTTAACTCTGGAATCTTCCGGCTGGTTGGAAAGATTTTACAACTGGAAAAACTGGAGAGTTTGGAACCACAACTCGATCTATTACGATAGTTCCATTGGCTTGTGCCGAACCTGGGGTTATTGTGGTAAAGGGTAGCTTATGGGGTTCTACCCCAAATTGTACCTCCTCTGCGTTTTCTTCTCCTATTAATATTTCACTAAACACAAATTTGGGAGGCTCTAATCCAATTGTATCGGTGGTTCCACCCGCAGGTTTTATAGGCACCACTGCATGCAATACAACCCCAGTTACGTTTACAGCACAAATAGCCCAGCAAGGCACTTGTATTATCTCAAGTTATGATTGGAAAAAACCTGGCAGTTGGACAATTGTAAGTCAAAGCGGTAACGCGATCACGTTACAGCCAAGTGGTTCAGCCGCTGATGCCGGACAGATTGAAGTAACCGCCACACTTGGCTGCGGCTCCAAACGGTCGGCAACCTTTACGCCATCATTTATACCTCCAGCAATTGTGGGTTCTGCAGTAGTGTGCAATTCATCTTCTTATTCCGTTGCAAACGTACAAGGAGTTCAGATTGCCTGGTCTTCCAGCAACCCTTCCGGCCTCTCCATCAATGCCACCACGGGCGCGGCTGTTAGGGTAAATAATTTTATAGGCGATGTTACTGTTACCGAAACCATTAGTGGCGGCTGCGGCAGTATCGCGTTAACAAGAGTGGTTACTGTAGGCAACACAACAGTATCACCACAAATGTACCTTAACGGAAGCCCCACGCCTGTCTCCAATACTTTGTGGGCTGCGGCCGGTACCATACTCAACTTCAGCACCAACTATTACGAAAACAGCAATTACCAATGGCAGGTTGTTTTTCCCTCGCCACCTTATAATATTGGAAGTAATTCCAAAGACTTGACTTTTCAAATGTTCAATGCTCCACCCTTTCAAGTTGTAACACTGTTGGCACGCGTTTCTAATGTATGCGGCCTCAGAGGCGCGGCAGCAGTAAGCATCACCAACCAAACAGGGTCGTTTGCTATGTATCCCAATCCATCAACCACGCAAGTAACCATTGAAGCAATAACACACCTTGAATCTAAAAAAGACGCAACGGCCTCATATAAAGAGCGAGATGCGAATGAGTTGATGATTTCTCGCGATGTTGCATTTACCGTTGAATTGTACGACTCCCGTTCGGTATTGAGGAAAAGTGAAACCTCAGTGGCTGGCACTATTGTTCTTTCCACTGCCGATCTACCAACCGGACTTTACTATCTTAAGATCACATCCAATGGCCACATTGAAAAACAACAAATTCAGGTTAAGCATTAGGTTCTACACGGATGCTTGTGGTTATTAAATCAAAAAAAATTATTCCATCCTGATCCCCAAGTTTCAGGATCAGGATGGCTGTTCAAATGAGAATACACCTAAACACTCTTAACAAAAGAAAGTAGATCGTTATTTTATTCCGCTGCAACAAAATCCCTCCATAGACGGTTTGACTTGACACCTTTGGTCGGCTATCTTAGTAGATTAAAACTATCTTTAAGATAAGTTCGTTTCAGTTTAAGAATGGCCGTGGGGATTAATCATATTAACGACAAAATAAAATCCTTTACCAAAAGGTATTACCTCAATTTATTAATTCGGGGCACCATCGTATCCGTCTCCATTCTGCTTGCATACTTTCTTATTGCTTCGCTTTTAGAGTACAACCTTTGGCTTGGTAAAGCGAGTCGCTTTTTAATCTTCACCACTTTCTTTTTAGTAGCTGGTTTTTCAATTCTTCGTTTTTTAAGAGAACCCATTGCCTGGTGGATTTATAAAAAAGGATTGCGCAAAGAAGAGAGCGCCCAAATGATTGGGAAGTTTTTTCCTGATATCTCCGACAAACTCCTGAACTTAATTCAACTCGCCTCGCTCGAAAAGCACAGCGCATTAGTCGATGCGGGTATTGCTCAACGTGCCATTGCCATTCAGGATGTTGATTTTGCGCAGGCAATCGACCTAAAGGAAAACAGAAAGTACCTCAAGTATTTCGCGATTCCGTTTTTATTAATTCTGTTTTTATTAATTCTCAATCAGGGAATCTTTACACAAAGCGCGAAACGAATTGTGCAATTCAATCAGGAGTTTTCACCTCAAGCTCCGTTTCAGTTTTTAATTCAAGATCAAAATTTGTTAGCATTCTTTAACGAAGATTTCACGCTGCGTGTAAAAACTGAAGGCAATGCATTACCGGCTGCGGTTTATATTATTTCAGATGGTGGTCAGCGTTGGAAAATGGAAAATGCCGGAGCGGGAGTGTTTACGTATACATTCGAGAATATTCAAAACGAAATTGATTTTCAATTTGAAGGTTCGGGCTTCTTTTCTGATGGCCATAAAATTCAGCTCGTAAACAGACCTGAGCTAACTCAATTAAAGGTTTCATTAGACTATCCGGGGTATCTTGGTTTGAAAGCACAGGAGTTAACCAATGCAGGTAACCTTGAAATTCCGGAAGGCACAAAAGTAACGTGGAGAATTGGTGCTGCGCACACGCAAAAAGCAAGCATTCAATTTACATCCGATCCCAACCTAAAAGACATGCAACTAATTGATAAAGAGTTATTTACATTTAGTAAGGGATTTAAAAACCCCGATGACTATTCTATTATTTTGGAGAATGATGAGAGTAAAAACAAAGATCGAATTTCTTATGCAGTGAGTGTTATTAAAGATCAATACCCACAAGTTGTTGTTGATAATCTTCAAGATTCTATTCTTTTCAAATCTATTCTGTTAGGTGGATCGGTGAGCGATGATTACGGAGTAACCGGTTTATCATTAAACTATCACATTGTAAAAGGAACAAAAGAACTTCCGACTAAAAGTAAAACGATAACAATTGCATCGCGGCAGCAACAACAAAATTTTTATTACCGATGGCGCATCGATTCACTCAACTTGCAGCCCGGAGATAAATTGTTCTACCATTTGCAAGTGTGGGATAATGATGGTGTGAATGGAAGAAAGTCCTCACGAAGTGCCAACTACATTTTCTCGTTACCAAGTGAAGAAGAATTAAAAGCGGAGATTTCTAAATCTCAACAATCGGCCGAAAACAAAGTTGATCAAAGTTTAAAAAAAGCAAAAGACTTGCAACAAGCCATTGATGAAGCCCGGGAAAAATTGCGGGGCAAACAAACTCTGGATTGGCAAGACAAAAAAATGCTAGAAGATTTACTGAACAAAAAAGAGCGACTTGATGAGGTGATCAACGCCATGCAAAAAGAAAATGCCTTGCTTGAGCAAAAGAAGGAAAACTTCTCTGAAGAAAATCAGCGCATAAAAGAAAAATCAGAACAGATTCAAAAACTGATGGATGAGTTGTTGGATGAAGAGACTAAAAAACTCTTTAGGGAAATGGAAAAAATGTTGAAAGAAAATGCTGATGTAAACCAGATCCAGAAAATGCTGGAGAAGATGGATCGCAAAGAAATCAACCTGGAGAAGGAACTAGAAAGAACGCTCGAACTATTCAAGCAGTTACAATACGATTATAAACTTGAGCAAGCGATTGACGAGCTAAAAGAACAAACTGAAAAACAGGAAGGGTTGTTGGAAAAAACAGAAGAGCAGGCTGGCGAGAAATCAGAGAAGAAAGATAAAAAGCAAGGCGAAAAATCTGATTCTGAAAAGGGTGATAAACAAAAGCCAACCACCGAGGAGTTGGCTAAGGAGCAGGAAGTTCTAAAAAATGAATTTGAAAAATTTCAAGAGCAGCTTAAGGAGCTTGATAAATTAGGTGAGGAACTTGATAAGTCCGATCAAACCCCAAATGAGGAAAAACAGGAAGAGGTAGAGCAGTCGCAAGAGGAAAGCAAAGAATCTCTTGATAAAGGTGATTCAAAAAAGTCGATAGAAAAGCAAAAAAAGGCAGTTTCTAAGATGAAGGAGATGCAAAAGGCCATGGAGGGAATGCAAAGCTCTATGGAAATGGAGATTGACCAAGCAAACTTGGAAAGCTTGCGTCAAATTATTCATGGCCTAATAAAATTATCCTTCGATCAAGAGGGCTTGATAAAAGAATTTAGTCCTATTCAGCAAACAGATCCTAAGTATGTTCAGCTTTCGCAGAATCAGCTAAAGCTAAAAGATGATGCTAAAGTGCTGGAAGACAGTCTTTTGAGTCTTTCAAAGAAAGATGCGTTCATGGGTTCCATTGTAACGCGGGAAGTTGGAGAACTCAATGATCATCTTGACAAATCTGTTTATAACATTAAGGAAAGAAGGAAGCCAAACGCCAGCACCGAAATGCAACTATCGATGACGAGCATAAACAATCTGGCTTTAATGCTAAATGATCATTTTGAGATGATGATGAATATGATGGCTAATGCTAAACCAGGAAGTGGAAAGAAGAAAGGAAAGGGAAAGCCAGGAGATAGTCTTGCCAAGATTCAGCAACAACTGAACCAACAGATGGAGGAAATGAAAAAAGGTGGCAACGGAAAAAGTGGTCGCCAGCTTTCAGAGGAGTTTGCAAAAATGGCCGCGGAGCAAGAGCGCATCCGTAGAGCTCTGCAGGAAATGCAGGAGCGAATGAAACAGGAGGGTGGAAAAATGCCCGGTGGAGATTTACCTGGAAAAATGGAACAAACTGAAATGGATTTAGTTAACAAACAGATAACAGAGCAAACGATTCAGCGGCAGAAAGAAATCTTGACGCGGCTTTTAGAAGCTGAGAAGTCTATGCGAGAACAAGATTTAGATGAAGAGCGAAAAGGCGAAACCGCCAAGGAGTACACAAATGAAATTCCTCGAGCTTTCGAGGAGTATTTAAGATTGAAGGAAAAAGAAGTAGAATTGCTGAAAACCGTGCCACCGAAACTTTATCCATATTATAAACAAGAGATTGGTGAGTACTTTAAGCGAATTAAAACCCAAGAATTAAACTGAGTTGTCGGGCATGAATAGTATCCGTATTGAAATACCATCGCTTTCTGAAAATATCAGAATGATAGAAAGCTTCATTGATAATGCTAAAGAGAAGTATCAACTCAATGATGACATCTATGGCAATATTATGATTGCCGTTACTGAGGCAGTGAATAATGCCATTAAGCATGGAAATAGGGGCGATTCCCAAAAGAATGTCTCTTTAGTGCTTATGCTTGAAGATGGGGTTATCAAGTTCCGGATTGAGGATGAGGGTACTGGTTTTGATTTTCACAATCTTCCCGATCCAACATCTCCTGAAAACTTAGAGAAGCCTGGCGGAAGGGGCATCTTCCTTATGAAGCACTTGGCCGATGAAGTTGATTTCACGGAGAAGGGTAAAATTGTAGAACTCTGCTTTTATATGAATTGAAATGGGTTTCATCCGTTTCTTCAACGAAGACATTACCTATTCTGTAAGCAACCCTAGAAAGATGATTTCCTGGATTAAGGAAATGATCAAAAAGGAAAAGGCTCTCCTAACCGAAATCAACTACATCTTTTGCTCAGACGAGCACTTGCTATCCTTAAATCAGAAATTTCTCAATCATAATACTCTTACTGATATCATCACCTTTAATAATTCTACTCAAAAGGGAGTTCTTGAAGCGGATATCTACATAAGCGTTCCCCGTGTGCAGGAAAATGCACAAAAATTCAAAGTGGAATTCCAAGATGAGATGAATAGAGTTATGATTCATGGAATACTCCATCTTTTGGGTTTTAAGGACAAAAAAACCTCTGAAAAAGCCCTTATGCGCAAAAAAGAAGAAGCTTGTTTATCTTTGCGTAAATAGAAGTTTCACGTGGAACAATGACCCTTCAATTAAAGTTAACGTTTCACGTGGAACCAAACAATCATTCATGTTTCCAGTATACGATGTAATTGTAGTGGGTGCCGGCCATGCCGGATGTGAGGCTGCGGCCGCTGCGGCTAATATGGGCTCAAAGGTTCTATTGGTCACAATGAACATGAATACCATCGCCCAAATGTCATGCAATCCCGCTATGGGAGGTGTTGCAAAGGGACAAATAGTAAGAGAGATTGATGCCTTGGGCGGATACTCAGGCATTATCTCCGATAAGTCTGCAATTCAATTTCGGATGTTAAATCTATCGAAAGGACCAGCTATGTGGAGTCCGCGCACTCAAAATGATCGAATGCGTTTCGCAGAAGAGTGGCGTTTAGCTCTGGAGCATACGCATAATGTTGACTTCTGGCAGGAAATGGTAAGTGGCCTGATTATAAAAGACAAACGAGTTATAGGAGTTAGAACTGCACTGGGTTTAGAGATAAAGTCGAAAGCGGTGGTATTGACCAACGGAACGTTCCTAAATGGAAAAATTCACATTGGAGAAAAGAATTTTGGTGGTGGGCGTGCCGCTGAGAGATCAGCTACAGGAATCACGGAACAATTACTAGAACTTGGTTTCGAATCTGGTCGAATGAAGACAGGAACTCCGCCCCGGATTGATGGTCGATCTTTAAACTATGAAGTCATGGAGGAACAGCCCGGTGATGTAAAGCCTAGCAAATTCTCATATACAGACACAGAACCTTTAACCAAACAATTAAGTTGTTGGATAACGTACACGAACGAGGCTGTCCATAAAGAGTTAGAAAAAGGATTCGACCAGTCACCAATGTTTCAGGGAAGGATTAAAGGACTGGGCCCGAGATATTGCCCTTCAATAGAAGACAAGATAAATCGTTTTGCCGAACGCGAACGCCATCAAATATTTGTTGAGCCTGAAGGCTGGAATACTGTTGAGATATACGTAAATGGTTTTTCAACATCATTACCCGAAAACATACAATACCAAGCAATACGAAAAATTCCAGGGTTTGAAAATGCCAAAATGTTCAGGCCTGGTTATGCAATCGAGTATGATTATTTCCCACCGACTCAATTAAAAATGAGTTTAGAGACTCAACTAATTGATAATCTGTACTTTGCTGGTCAAATAAATGGAACAACTGGCTATGAAGAGGCCGCTTGTCAGGGTTTAATGGCTGGTATAAACGCTCATAATAAAATAAAGGATAAGGAGGCTCTTATACTTAAAAGATCGGAGGCCTATATAGGTGTGTTAATAGATGACCTTGTTAACAAAGGCACAGAGGAACCCTATCGAATGTTCACGTCACGCGCTGAGTATCGGATTTTGCTTCGGCAGGATAATGCCGATATCCGGCTAACCGAAATTGGTCACAAACTTGGGCTGGCAACTGAAGCCCGATTGGAAAACGTGCTTACTAAGAAAAAGGATATTCTTATTCTTTCGAAGGAGCTAAAAGAAATGCGCGCAACTCCCTCAGTTGTAAACAACGAACTTGAAAATCTTAACACAACAACGATTACAGAAAAAGTTCCGATAGTAACATTATTAAGAAGGCCTCAAATAGGTATGAATGATTTAAAAAAGATCGATCCACTTCTAAAATCTCGTTTGGAAAAATATTCAGAAGAAGTACTTCAACAAGTAGAAATCGATTTGAAATATGAATCGTACATAGAGCGCGAACAAAAAATGGCGGAGAAAATAGAAAGTCTGGAGGAATACAAAATTCTATCCGACTTTGATTATGATCGAGTGAAAGCGCTGTCGTCAGAAGCTCGCGAAAAATTAAAACGCATTCGCCCTGAAACCATCGGACAAATGTCGCGCATCAGCGGAGTATCTCCAGCTGATGTTTCAATATTAACCGTCTATCTCGGAAAGTAATGACATTAGAAACGATTTCGCAGTGCCCAATCTGTCTATCGAATTCTTTTGCTCCGTTTGAAACCGCAAAGGATCATACGGTATCCCTCCAAGACTTTCGTTTACAAAAGTGCACCGCATGCGGCTTTGTGATTACCAACCCAAGACCCGACATTATCTCCATTGGTGATTTTTATAAATCAGAGAAATACATCTCACACACAGGAGGCAGTAAAACCTTGTTTGATAAAATCTATTTGCAAACGAGAAAGCTCACACTACGCTGGAAACTTAAACTCATCGTTCAATATAAAAGCTCAGGGCAAATTCTGGACTATGGTTGCGGTACAGGAGAATTTCTGAATCATATGCAAACAAGTGGCTGGTGTATAGCTGGTGTTGAACCGTCAGATGACGCACGAAAAAAATCAAGTGAAAACACCAAAGCGTCAATCGCTTCCTCACTTTTAGAAATTGATCAAAAGTTTGATGTGATAACGTTATGGCACGTGCTGGAACACATTCACGACATAAACGAAAAACTAAGCGAGTTAAAAAATCATCTGAAGGATGATGGCATAATTTTTATTGCTGTACCTAACCATGAATCACTGGATGCAACACATTATAAAAATAACTGGGCTGGCTATGATGTTCCACGTCACATTTGGCATTTCTCCAGAAGCAATATGCAACAGCTATTAGAAAATCATGGATTAACTCTTGTTAAAACAGAGCCGATGAAGTTGGATGCATTTTATGTTTCTTTATTAAGTGAACGTTACAAGGCACAAAACATCTCTATGATCAGAATGATGAAGGCTTTTATCACTGGCATAAAGTCAAACACGCGCGCTTCTAAAACAGGCATGTACTCAAGTCTTATCTATATTGTCAGCCGTAAATGAAACTGCGACAAATTATATCGGTGATACTCTTCAACTCAATACTTGGTTGCGCAAGTGTTGCCACGCCAACTGGTGGTGCTAAAGATGAACTTCCACCGGAGCTATTATCTGCCAATCCTACAACGGGACAAAAAAATTTCAAAGGCAATCAACTTCAAATGACTTTCAGTGAAGCAATAAAATTAAAAGATCCAAAAGAAGAAATTTTAATAACACCGTCACCGGGAAGCAACACAACGTTCACAATCAAAAAAGACAAGCTAATAATAGAGCCTGAAAAAGCCTGGGAAGAGAATACAACTTATAGTCTAAACTTTAGAGATGGAGTACAAGACCTAACTGAAGGAAATCCAGCAGAAAATTTACGCATAGCCTTCAGCACCGGACCAGATATTGACTCGCTAAGTATCTCTGGTCAAGTAGCTTTTACATTTTCAGAAAAAATACCAGAAAAAATTACAGTCGCGCTATACCAAAGTGATACTACAGACATCTTCACACAGGCACCAACCTACTTCACTAAGACAGATAAAGAGGGTCAATTTTCTATTCAAAATCTTAAGAGTGGAAAATATTATGTTTATGCTTTTGACGATAAAAACAAAAATCTCAAAATAGAAAGCAAAAATGAAAAGTTTGGCTTTCTGGCTAAGCCAATTGAATTAGAATCGAATCAGGATTCCCTTACAATATACTTGATTGGTGTAGATACCAAGCAGCCTACTTTAACAAGCATTCGTCATACTACTCAAACCACATTGGTTCGACTAAACAAAAACCCCGATTCATTACACATCACGCTGGCAGACATAAGTAAGGGGCTTGCAACATTTGGAGATAAGCCAAGTGAGCTGATCTTTTACCATGCTTTCAAAGAGAAAGATTCTTTAAAAGTAAATTTGTTTTTGAAAGACAGTGTGGAACAAACCTTAGACACTACATTTTATCTAAAGCATTCTGAAACAAAAGTTGCTAAAGAATCATTTACCACTAAAGAACAGCTTGACATTTACAATCCGGTAACGAAGATATTCACATACCAACTCTCATTTAACAAACCACTTGCAAGTCTCAATCTTGATAGTATTTATATAAGGTTGGACTCAACGAGCGTAATTAAAATAGAACAGACAGATCTTAAAATTGATACACTCTTTCATCTATTGACATTAAACAAAAAAATAGAACAACCATCACCTGATCCAGAGGCTAATAAAAAGAAGAAGAAAAATCCCTTTCTGAGATTTGGAAAAGGAGCCATAATCTCATACGAACTCGACTCAATCAAGACCATTGTAAAGGAAATCACATTTCTACGAGAAGAGGATACTGGTTCAGTAGCCATAAAAGTTGAGACAGAAGAAAAGAATTATTTAGTTCAACTTCTATCTCGAGACGACAAACTGATTCAGCAACTCCGAAATCCAAAGGAAATATCATTCAAATTTCTGAAGCCGTTAGAATACAAACTAAGAGTAATTATTGACACAAACGGAAATGGAAAATGGGATGCCGGAAGCTTTACTAAGGGAATAGAGCCTGAGAAAATCTTCTTCTATAAATCCGAGGAAGGCAAATATTCATTCCCCATTAGGGCAAACTGGGAAGTAGGACCATTGGGGATAAAATTCTGAACAACTTGTTCAATCATGTTCATAAATAAATTTTCGCACATAATTGCCATGATAACCCTACATTCATCAACATTCGTGTGGATAAACGCCAAATCTAAAACAGTTATCCACTGTTTGTTGATTATCTAAATTCATTATTAACAACGGAATTAAATTGAAGACAACTTAGTTGTATCTTCGTTTAAACTGAAAAAACTAAATAAGATAAATCGTATCTATCCACAAACCATCAACTCACGTTTAAGCAACTGACACTTATCCACAAATGCACAGGAATAATAACTATTACATTAAATATTTATATATAATAATAAGAATACAAGTACTGTTCGTATGTGGATTGATTATGCACCCAGCATTTGGACAAGACGTGCAAGAAATCCAAATTGCCAATGAATATAATTTGAAAGGCCAAAAAGATAAGGCGCTTTCGATGTACGAACAACTGGCAAAAAAAAATGAAAACATTCCACTTATCCACGCAAACTATTTCAACTTGTTACTCGATATTGGAAATTACAACGAAGCGGAAGCGTATGTGGAGCGACTGCTCAGGCGCGATGGAAAACTTAACTACCGACTCGATCTTGGAGTTATTTACGTTCGCTCAGGCGACATCAACAAAGCTGATAAATATTTTAAAAATTTAATTAAGTCGCAATCCGATGATGTTTATAAACTTAAAACAACCTCCGACTACCTCGCATCGCGAAACCTTACCGACTACGCCATTCAAGCGTTATTGCAAGCCAGGACAGTATCAAATAGCTCTTCACTTTATACGCTTGAATTAGCAAATCTCTACCGCATGTCGGGCAAGCGCGATCAAATGGTGGAGGAGTACCTGAGCTATGTAACGCAAACACCAGCCAATATTTCGTACGTAAAAAATCTCATGCAGATTTTACTTACAAAGCCTGAAGAATTGGAAAGCCTTGAGAAACTCCTCTATGATAAGGTTCAGAAAAATCAAAACTCGGAAGTCTTCGTAGATCTCTTGATTTGGGTAAATCTGCAACAGAAAAATTTTTATGGTGCTTTTATCCAAGCACGAGCATACGATAAACGCTTTAAAAAAGAGCAGTCAAAAACATTGGAGATCGCTCAGATAGCACTTAACAATAAAGACTTTTCAAATGCCGACAAGAGCTTCTCTTTTGTAATAAAAGAATATGCAAACACTGTGAATGAATTGCCCGCCAGGTTGGGACTTATCCAAACTCGCGAAGCGCAAGTGAAAAATTCATTCCCGGTTAATAAAGATTCTGTAAAATATTTGATTTTCGAATATCAGAATTTTAAAAATAATTATCCCGATCATCCTAATGGGTTTGAAGCAACACTCAGCCAATCGTTATTGTATGCCTATTACTTAGATCAAAAAGATTCGGCAGTGAGTGGGCTAAACCGATTGATTGCGAACAATAAAGTAACGCCAGCGATGAAAGGCAAAGCCAAGATTGAATTAGGCGATCTTTATTTATTGAAAGGAGAGCCTTGGGAAGCTACGTTACTTTATTCGCAGGTAGAAAAATCGCAACGCGAAACTCCACTCGGCTATGAGGCAAAATTGAAAAACGCAAAACTGTCTTATTTTAAAGGAGATTTTTTGTTGGCACAAGAACACTTAGATATATTGAAGCAAGCCACCTCGCGCGAAATTGCTAACGATGCCATGGAGTTAAGCATGCGCATAAAAGAAAATACAGTTTATGATACTACCGGAGCAGCACTAAAAGAATATGCAGCAATAGAATTATTACTGGCGCAAAATAAAATTGAACAGGCACTTAAAAGATTGAATAATTTTCAAGTGACCAGGAAAGTTAAAATGAGTGTAACTGAGGCTTTTGAGAAAAACTTATTACCGGCATCTAACAAAAGGAATTCAACAGACTCGGTTTGGGTAGATTTAAAAACAGACACCAACCTTGCTTCAATTCAAGATGACATTTACTGGCTCGAAGCAAACCTGCGACTAAAGCGTGGAGAGTTTGATCAATCAGTTGCATTGCTTGAAAAAATTGTAACAGAATTTGGAGATGATATTCTTTCGGATGATGCGTATTTTCTGGAGGGAGAAATTTATGAACGACACTTAAAAAATAAGGACAAAGCGATGGAAATCTATCGGGAGTTTTTAAACAAATATCCAGGCAGTGTTTATGCAGCCGAAGCCCGCAAGCGCTACCGGATGTTGCGCGGAGATTTTGCCGAAGAGCCAAAACTTTGAGTTACACTTGAAAATCATTTTTGCTCTATATAACCATCCTTCCTTTAATCAGTGAGTCGCAAGCACAAGTAAAAATAGCGGGTCATCGTAGCGGCTATTATTTTGAGTACCCAGAAAGCTCACTTCAGTTAATGGAGTTTATCGAAAGCAATTTGGCCACGATAGATTCATGGCCGAAGCTGATTTGCGCATGAGCAAAAGCGGAACCATTTACGTGATGCACGATGAAACGGTTGACCGCACCACCACTCAAAAGTCTTATTACTAAACAATAAGATTCGACAACCAATAATAATAACGAAACGCTTTTTTCTTATCTTTCTTTACTTATAACCTAATCCATGAAAAAGTTTTTATATCTCATCTTGTTTCTAACATCCCAATCATTTGCCCAAACGAAAGCGCTGGTGGGGGGCACACTCATCGATGGCTATGGTGGTAAGCCATTGCAAAACTCCGTAATCATTATTGAAGGCGAGCGTGTTAAAGCTATTGGCACTGTTGGCAATATTGAAATCCCGAAAGGGGCAGAAATAATTTCTACGGAAGGCATGAGTGTGATGCCCGGCTTGTGGGATATGCACGTGCACTTGATGATCAACGGCCACAGCAATTATACTCATTGGGATAAAGTTTATTTGAAACTGGCAAAGGATGTGATTATGCCATCATCAGCACATCAGCTATTGATGGCCGGTGTTACTAGCGCTCGCGATTTAGGTGGCCCGTTAGAACCAAGTTTGTCGGTGCGCGATCGGATTAACAAAGGTGAAATTCCAGGGCCGACTATGTACATGAGTGGTCCGTTTATTCAACACGAAGCGTACGCTGGCACAGCCGAGTTTCGCTGGGGCGTGAAAGGGGAAGCTGACGCGCGCGCAAAAATAAAACAGTTGGCTAAGGCCGGAGTGGATTGCATTAAACTGATCGATCAGGATGAAATGACCGAAGCCGAATATATGGCTGTGGTTGATGAGGCGCATAAAAATAAATTGAAAGTAGTAGCGCACTCACACCGCCCCGATGAAATTCGCAGAGGTTTAAAAGCGGGGGTCGATAACTTTGAACACACGGGTCTTGCAGCTGCACCCGAATACCCCGAAGATATTATTGCATCAATTAAAGAGCGCACCGCCAAAATGAATTTGGGTCCGTTGTTTTGGACACCTACTGTGGAAGGCTTATTCAATTATGAATACGCGCGTGATAATCCGGAAGCACTTGATAACACAAGCTGGCATTTGGGTTTGCCCGATTCAATTGTGGCTGATATAAAACGCTCGCTGCAAAACCCAGGACGGTTGCCCTATTTTGCCTTGAATCCAGTTCGCAAACCAACACTGGAGAAAAAAATCAATCAGCTAAAAAATGCAGGTGTCGTTTTATTGGTGGGAACAGACAGCGGAATACCGATGAAGTTTCACAGCCAAAGCACGTGGAACGAATTGGATGTTTGGGTAAATAAATTTGGGTTCGATCCGATGTATACTATTCGTGCAGCCACGTATTGGCCCGCTGTTATGATGGGTGTTGAAAAAGATTTTGGCACCGTAAGCGAAGGCAAGTATGCCGACATCATTGCCGTAAAGGGTGATGTGCTGCGACACATGGCATTACTGCAAGATGTGAAATTGGTAGTTAAGAAAGGAAAGCAGTATAAATGACAAGGACGAGAATAAACTATTGGAATTGGCAGACGAGAGCAAAGCCGATTTCCTGATAACGGGAAACACAAACGACTTTACAATTGAAAAATATAAACGCACAAGGATTGTAACACCAAAAACGCACTGTGAGAAATTCCGACCGAAAGTTTAACCAGTTGCTTCGGTAAAAGGTTTCCTACCTAAAAGCGTCAAATCTTAATAAAAACTTTTCGCGTATACATCCACCAAAGTATCAACCCGAAAACAACAACAAGAGTTATCGCAAACAACAGTGAAGCATTAATCGGGTCGAGCCAACTTCCAAAAGCGACTTTATAAAAATAATTCTATATAGATATTTCACCAACAGCTATTTAATTCAACTTAACAATGTGGCCTTCCAATAATTTTGTAAATTTGTTTAACATAAAGTAGTAAAATATGAAAACACTTAATGTTTCAATATCTGAACTCGAAATAGACAAGTTTGGTATTAAAAAGGAAAAAATTTCTTTTTCGGAATTTTTGGATTTGGTAAGCAAAGAACTAACCAGACAAAATCTTGAAAAAACCATTGCGCTTGCCCAGAAGTATGGCTTTTCTAAAATGAACATGGATGAAATTACCAAAGAGGTAAAAGCGGCAAGAAAGAATGCAAAGAATCATAATTGATACAAACGTTTTTGTATCGGGTCTTATACAGCGAAGCTATCCATATTTTATTGTCAACGAACTATTTATAGAAGGAGAGATTCAATTATGCCTTTCCGATGAACTTCTCAAAGAATATTATGCTGTTTTAAATAGAAAGAAATTCTCGAAATACCCGGACTTTAAAATAAGAGCAGAAAAACTTATTGCAGACGTTGAAGCCAACTCTCTTTGGGTTAAGCCAAAAATAAAACTGACAATAATTTCCGACAAGGACGATAATAAACTATTGGAATTGGCAGACGAGAGCAAAGCCAATTTCCTGATAACGGGAAACACAAACGACTTTACAATTGAAAAATATAAACGCACAAGGATTGTAACACCAAAAACGCACTGGGAGAAATTCCGACCGAAAGTTTAACCAGTTGCTTCGGTAAAAGGTTTCCTACCTAAAAGCGTCAAATCTTAATAAAAACTTTTCGCGTATACATCCACCAAAGCACAAGGCCAAAAAACACAACAAGGGTTATGGCAAATAGTAGCGAAGCATTAATCGGAGCAAGCCAACTTTCAAAAGCAGTTCTATAAAAATAATTCCATACGGAAATTTCGCCACCAGCATGATCAGCTAATTTTATTCGGCTCAATGTTTTTACAAGCAGCGCGGAAACAACAAAAACAAAAATGGCATTCATGCCATACCATGTAAATGGTTTCGACCAGGTTTTTATTCCGTGAACATCGATAAGCCAATGGCAAGCAGCTAAAAATTGCATGGCGATGCCCGCAGTATATAAAACATAGCTACTCGTCCACAATGCTTTGTTGATCGGAAAAAACAATCCCCACCCGAGGCCAAGAAAAATTAGTATTGCGCCAATAAAGAATAACCAACTTACGCGAACCCCGGGTTCTTTAATTTCTGAAATCAATTTGCCGGTAAGCATTCCAATAATGCCTGTTGCTACTGCGGGCACGCTACTTAGTAACCCTTCCGGATCCCACGTTTTGCTTTGTACCCAAAGGTGACCTTCCATGAGTGTATAATCTAACCACGCACCCAGGTTTGTGGCGGGTTCTAAATTAGCTGACCCAACACCAGGCACCGGCACAAATGTCATCACTAAATAGTAGCCTACCAAAAGTATAGCGGCAAGGCGAATCTGCGTAAGCCAGGTTGTGGTAAGATATAAAATCGAGCAAAAGAAAAATACCAAACTGATTCGCTGTAACACTCCGGGAATTCGAACAACGGAAAAATCGAATCTCGGAAAAAGCGAAAGAAAAAGACCAAGTGAAAAGATGATAAGTGTTCTGCGAATGATTTTTAGAAATAGCTTTTTAGTTAATCCGCTAGCAATTTTTGTTTGATAAGAAAAATGAATAGACACGCCAACGATGAACAAAAAAAACGGAAAGATAAGATCGGTTGGCGTGCAACCATTCCACGGGGCGTGTTCAAGAGGTGCGTAAATGTGACTCCATGAACCAGGATTGTTAACGAGAATCATGGCGGCCACGGTGAGGCCACGAAATACATCCAAGGATTCAAGTCTTTGGTTTGCTTGCATACATTAAAGATACATCCCGAAATCAGATGTTAATTTCCCACGCACTCGTTTTTCTAAATTCTATTTGCAACCCGCACAATGATGCTCTAAATTGGGAGCTTTAAAATTGATTCATGACAAAGCCAACCAAACTGCTTGTCCCCAAAACAGAAGTGGTGTTGATGGGTGCGGGAATAATGAGCGCAACACTTGGGGTTATCCTTAAAGAACTCGATCCGGACATTACCATTCAGATTTTTGAGCGACTTGATGAAGCCGGCACAGAAAGTTCGGATGCCTGGAATAATGCTGGAACCGGCCACTCTGCATTTTGCGAATTGAATTATACACCACAAAAAGGAGACGGTTCCGTAGAATGTAGTAAGGCATTTAAAATAGCCGAGTCGTTTGAGATCACGAAAGAGTTTGTGTCCTACCTGGTTGAGAATAAATATTTCTCCAACCCAGCTGATTTCATTACTAAAGTTCCACACATCAGTTTGGTGTGGGGTAAAGAAAATGTTGATTATTTAAAAAAACGATACGAACTATTGTGTCAGAGTCCACTCTTTAACGATATGATCTATACAGAAGATCGAGATCTGATGATGGAGTGGATGCCGCTGGTAATGCGCGGTCGTAAAAAGTCTGAGCCGGTTGCAGCAACCCGTATGGACTTAGGAACCGATGTAAATTTTGGAACACTTACGCGCGGCATGATAGACCGATTAGAAAAGATGCCTGGCGTTACCATTCATTACAACACAGAAGTACTTGATCTTGATCCGGATGGCAAAGGCGGTTGGGATGTATTCATCCGCGATTTACAAACGAGAAAGAAGAAAGAAGTCAATACAAAGTTTGCGTTCATTGGTGCCGGTGGAGCGACCTTGCATTTATTAAAGCTAGCTGAGATAAAAGAGCGCAACGGCTATGGTGGGTTTCCGGTAAGTGGCTTGTGGCTAAAATGTTTGAATGAAGAATTGATCGCGAAACATCATGCAAAAGTTTATGGCAAAGCTTCGGTAGGCGCACCACCCATGTCGGTACCCCACATTGACACCCGAGTTATTAATGGCAAGCGTGAATTACTTTTTGGACCTTTCGCAGGATTTTCTACTAAGTTTCTTAAGAATGGCTCGCTGATGGATTTACCAAAATCAATCCGTCCCGACAATGCGCTGCCTATGATTTTTGCAGGATTGAAAAATATTTCGCTAACAAAATACTTGATTGAACAAGTGCGTCAAACTCCAGAAGAGCGACTTGCTGCTTTGCGCGAATATATTCCCTTTACAAAGTTAGAAGACTGGGAATTGAAAGAGGCCGGTCAACGCGTTCAAGTAATTAAGAAGGATAAAGAGAAAGGTGGTGTGCTGGAATTCGGAACAGAAGTAGTTGTATCAGAAGATGGAACTGTTGCTGCATTGTTAGGTGCATCCCCAGGCGCTTCGACAGCAACAGCCGTTATGCTGGAGATTTTGTTTAAATGTTTTAAAAAACAATGTGAGTCGGATGCCTGGAAGGATAAACTAAAAACAATAGTACCCTCATTTGGTCAATCAATTTCTAAAAACGAAAAATTAGTACAGGCAAGCCGCGAGCGGACGAGTAAGATTCTAGGACTTTAGGTCTAAGGGCACTAAACACATAGGCATTTAGGAAACATAGAAGAGACATTTGGTAAACTTGAGCCTATGTGTCTTATCTTCCTCCCGATAGCTATCGGGAGTGTTTAAAAAAAGACAGCAACTTTCGGGTTTCTCTCCAGCAAGTAAGTCTGCACCTTTGAGTCATCAAAATCAAAAACAAATGGCCACGCAGAATACAATTAATTACAATCGCATTGCCGAAGCGATAACCTATATCAAAGAGAATTTTAAAACTCAGCCAAACTTAGATGAGGTAGCGGATAAAATTCACATGAGTCCGTTTCATTTTCAGCGCATGTTCACCGAGTGGGCTGGTGTAAGTCCCAAAAAGTTTTTGCAATATATTAGTGTTGAACATGCCAAATCTGTTTTGAAAGATAAACAGGCAACCTTGTTTGATGCCGCAAATGAAACCGGACTTTCAGGTACAGGTCGCCTACACGATTTGTTTGTAAACATCGAAGGCATGACACCCGGTGAGTATAAAAACGGAGGCGAAAAACTTTCTATCAATTACAGTTTTGCTGAGAGTCCTTTCGGGAATATGTTAGTTGCTTCAACTCCGAAAGGTATTTGTTACATGGCCTTTGCTGAGGATGAAAAAGAGTCATTGGCTGCCTTGCAAAAGACTTTTCCTAATGCAAATTATAAGCAAGTGGTTGATCTTATTCAACAAAACGCACTTTACATTTTTACCCACGACTGGAAAAAACTCAACAATGTTAAACTACATTTAAAAGGCACAGAATTTCAATTGAAAGTTTGGGAAGCGCTGCTAAAAATACCCATGGGTCAACTATCAACCTATGGAACAATAGCCGGGCAAATTAAAAATGCCTTCGCTTCACGCGCTGTTGGCACCGCGATTGGCAGCAACCCGGTTGCGTTCTTGATTCCTTGTCATAGAGTTATTCAATCTACCGGAACGGTTGGTGGCTACATGTGGGGCACAACAAGAAAGACCGCTATTATTGGTTGGGAAGCAGCAAGGGACTTTACGAATTTAGAATGACGAAGTACGAATTTTTGCAAGATTGGCGACTCTCAAATCGTACTTCGTAATTCTAAATTTGTAATTCTAAAAATGTGGTCTCACCTTAATTTGGGAAGGTCAATTTTTTCTCGCAAGCGAAGATTTTACAAAATGATTCAGTCAGGTAAAATAACATTAAGCGGCAATAGTAGGTTAAAGATCTATGGTAGCCTTGATTGTAAATCCGGGAAGAGAATGAAATCGGAGAATCGAATTTTCTTTTCGTCAAAGCAGGAAGCACAAAAATTAAAGTATCGACCGTGTGGAAATTGTTTACGGCAGGAATATCAAAATTGGAAAGATTTACGAATGGAGAATTGCGATGCACGATTTAAGGCCGCAAAATAAATTTATACCTACTCATTTTTTCATTCCTAAATCATACTTCTAAATTCGTAGCTCCCATATTTAGTACCCTACCATTCTATAATAAATTCTAAAATTCGTACATCGTCAATCTTAATCCGCACCTCATCAAAGATGGATCTATTTAATCAACACGTGATCTCGAATTTGCTTCCGCACGATGGGGTTGTAAATTACTATGGTAAAATTATGTCGCACGAAAAAGCCCAGCACTATTTGGATAAAATGCTTAACACAATTGTTTGGAAAAATGATGAGGCGATAATTTTTGGAAAACACTTTATCACTAAACGTAAAGTGGCATGGTACGGAGATTCAAATTATTCGTACACATACTCTAACACAACAAAGCAGGCACTAATCTGGACACCCGAGCTTCTCGAGTTGAAAAAGCGAGTTGAGGAAGTCTCTGCAACATCGTTCAATTCATGTTTGCTGAATCTTTATCACACAGGCGAAGAAGGAATGGCCTGGCATAGTGATGATGAAAAAGCACTTGCAAAAGATACTGCCATTGCATCCTTAAGTTTTGGTGCCGAGAGAAAATTTGCCTTCAAGCATAAGGAAACAAAGGAAACCGTTTCCATGATTTTGGAACAAGGAAGCTTGCTGGTAATGAAAGGCAACACACAAACAAATTGGCTCCACCGCTTACCACCCACTAAAAAGATAAAGAGCCCACGAGTGAACCTCACATTCAGATCCATGATTATTCAGTCATAGGTATCTGCGCTTAAGCTTGTAGACATCTCCGAAACAATAATTTACATTTGTAAGTCTGGGTAGCTTTAACCACTCACAACTTTATGAAAAAACTTTTCCTTTACCTTGTAATGGGATTAATCCTGCTGGTTTGTGTACTTGTTATAAACACCTACACCAAGCCTTCAAAGCAAATGAAAGTGGAGGCTGCACCTGCCCCAGAAATTACCCCTGCTGCATTACAGCATTTTAAAGAAGCACTCGCATTCAAAACGATTTCTTACGGAGATGGAACACACTTCGACACGGCACAGTTTTTAGGGTTTCGAAAATTTCTCGAAGCAACGTATCCAACGTTTCACGCTAAGCTAGAACGTGAGATCGTTGCCGGATACACACTTTTATTTACCTGGAAGGGGAAGAATCCAAAATTGGAACCTATCGTTTTGATGGCACATCAGGACGTTGTTCCTATTGAAGAAGGAACCGAATCGATATGGACGGTTAACCCGTTTGCCGGAGAGATTAAAGATAATTTCATTTGGGGTCGCGGTACCACGGATGACAAAATCAATTTGATCAGTATGCTGGAAGCTGCTGAGAAATTATTGTTGAATAACTTTCAACCTGAGCAAACAATATACTTTTCATTTGGTCACGATGAAGAAGTAGGCGGAAAAGGAGCAATAGCAGTTGCTAAACTTTTAAGAGATCGCGGTGTTAAAGCGGAGTTTGTAATGGACGAAGGCGGCATCATCACAACCAATCAAATTCCGGGAATAGCAAAACCAGTTGCCTTGTTGGGCACTTCAGAAAAAGGATTCTTATCGACTGTTTTAGCGGTGGACATAGCTCGATGCCAGCGCCTGAGACATCAATTGATATTTTAACAAAAGCAATTCTAAAATTAAGAGCCAACCCTTTTGAAGCAAGGTTTTCCGAATCAATGACCGGCTTTATTGAAAGCTTAGGTCCTGAAATGCCTTTCATCCAACGCCTCGCTTTTGCTAATCCGTGGTTGTTTAAAGGAATGATTGTTGGCATTTATGAAAGTAGCCCAGCAGGGAATGCTATGGTGCGCACTACAATTGCACCAACCATAATTCAAGCTGGGATAAAAGACAATGTGATTCCAACGCTTGCAACAGCAACGATTAATTTCAGATTACTACCAGGCGATAAAGCCGAAGCGGTAATAAGCAAAATAAAAGAAGTCATTGCAGACGATCGGGTTAAAGTAACTGTGTTTGGGAACGGGTTTTCAGAAGCATCAGAAGTTACATCTATGAACAGTGGGGGTTATAGAAAAATTGAAAAAGCAATAAAGACCAGTTATCCAGATTTACTTACTTCTCCTTTTTTAATGATTGGCGCGACTGATTCTCGCTATTTTGGTGAGGTATCGCCCAACATCATTAAGTTTAGTCCTATGATTGATCCTATTGGATTTCATGGAATTGACGAGCGGGTAAGCCTTGAAAGCTATAAAACAGCACTCTGGTTTTATGAGCAGTTAATTAGACTCAACTAGCTAATTTCAGTGGAACCTTTCAACGAATGATTCAGCCCTTGTGTCTATCAATTGGGGCTTAGAACCCCGTGTTGGGTTGATGTTTAGTATCAGTGAAAACGTTTTATTAAGCACCGAAGCAACTTACTATTTGCGCTATTTCAACGATTCTCAGTCAATCACAGGGCAACTTGATTCCAATCAAAGATCAAGTGAGTTCCGCTTAACCTTGCCCATCACCCTTTTCCTTTCTGTTAAGTTCGGAGGTCCACAAAAAGATTAGTCTTTTCAGCAATTAGAATCTTCCCCACCATTCGGTAACCCAATGTTGCAACTCCCACCCCTAAAATACCCATTCGTCCTGCCCCGCTAAATCAAAACCGAGTCTTTGGAGTTTTAACACCAAACCAACACAAAAACTCGTATGAAAAACAATCTATTTAAAAGTATTAAAACAAGCTACATCGCGAAAATGGTCGCGATAATCGCAATTGTATCTGTGTCCTTCACAAGTTGTAATGATGATGATGCCGAAATGGCACCAACCCAGAGTATCGTTGCGTTGGCACAGGGCAACTCTGATCTTAGCACGTTAGTCACTGCTTTAACAAAGTATCCCGATCTAGTTTCCACATTAAGTGGTAATGGTGCTTATACCGTATTTGCTCCAACCAATGCCGCATTTGCAGGATTACTTTCAGCAATCGGTCAAACTAGCTTAGACGACATTCCGGAATCAGTTTTAAAAAGTGTGCTGCAATACCATGTAGTTACCAGCGGAGCAGTTCTTTCAACCCAATTAACAACGGGAGATGTTACTACTGCAAATGGAGAGGCGATTTCCGTCAATGTTTCATCAGGTGTGAAATTAAACTCTACAGTAAATGTGGTAACTGCCGATGTGAAAGCAACAAACGGAGTTGTTCATGTTATAGATGCTGTTTTAGTTCCACCAACCGTAACACCAATTGTAGGGACAATTGTTGCGCCAGCTTATTTTAATAAAAACTTTTCAACATTAGTTGCTGCGGTAGTTCAGGCTGGTTTGTTGCCAACGCTGTTGTCAACCACTAATCAGCTTACATTATTTGCGCCTACTAACGCTGCCTTTACGGCTGCAGGTATTACTTCGTTGCCCGCTAACAATGCAACTGGAAATGCTTTGCTAACCTCTATTTTGGCATACCATGTAATTGCTGGAACGAGTGAAATTAAAGCTGCAGATATTGCTTCCGGCCCTTCTTCGGCTGCAACCTTTGGGGGCGCTAAAATTTATTTGAGTAAGGGCGCGGCTGGAGTATTTATAAATGGCAAAACGCAAGTTACCGCTACAGATATTCAGGGCTCTAATGGAATAGTTCACGTAATCAACAGAACACTTGTTCCACCAACTCAAACAATAGCTGAAATTGTTGTTGCTAATACAACCGCAGCGGCACCACAGTTTACACAATTGCTTGCTGCACTTCAGCGCACGCAGGGCCAAGGCGATAATGACTTACTTGCTGCTGTGAGCGCATCAACAGGTGAATTGACTGTGTTTGCTCCAACTGACGCTGCATTTCAGGCACTGTACACTTCATTAGAGGTTGCCAATGTCAATGAAATTCCACTAGCAACATTGATTGCTGTTTTGAAGAAGCACGTAGTAGGAGCAAGACGCTTTTCAACTGACTTAGTCTCAGGACCAGTTGCTACACTAAATGGAAATGTTACTGTAAATACTGCTAACCTAACCGTAGTTGGAGGATCTGGCAGCCCGGCAGCACTTCAGGCAACGCTTTTAAACATTCAAGCAAAAAATGGAGTTGTTCACGTTATTGATAAAGTTTTACTTCCGTAAATTTAGGGGTAGGTGAATAGTGGGTTGAAGCCTCGCATTTATGCGGGGCTTACCCCTTTTCAAAAAAGACTTTTTTATTTAGGCAGCCTTAAAGTAACACCTGTGTTCTCAGTACGCTACCGGTATTTTTTGATATTTCTGCTTTCCCTGTATTCGTACATTAATATCCGGATTACAGTAGGGACAAAGTTGTTTGACTTTGATATTCCTGATTATTATTTGTTTGCCGTTCTTGGCGCTGTAATACTTGGTGTTTGGGAACTAAACCGCCTGGCGGAGTGGCGAATTGTGACCCGTATAAAACTTAGGATACACCCACTGTTGTCTCTGTTCTTACTGAGTATAGTTAATGTTTTAATCTCATCCGTTATTGCATTTTTTGCTTTAAATCTTACGCTGGGAATTCCGCTTCAATTGAATTTCGAGCATTGGAAATTGCTTGCTGCCTTTGGCTTTCGCGTAAATCTTTTTCTGAATTGTATCAACGCCATTGTGTTTTTTATGAATAGATTGAAGAAAACAGAATTGGAAGCCGAACAACTAAAGAAGGAAAATATTGAGGCTAGATTCGAAGCATTAAGAAATCAAATAAACCCGCACTTTTTGTTCAATTGCTTTAATGTACTTTCTTCGCTCGTTCATAAAAATGCGGAAGCTTCATCTAAATTCATCGCACAACTGTCGCAGGTCTATCGATATTTACTTTACAATCAAGAAAAGAAGATTGTACCTCTCAAAGAGGAATTGGACTTTATTTATTCGTACATCTATTTGCTTCAAACCAGATTTGGAGAGAATCTAGTTGTAGATAATACAATTTCGGAGCTAGACGATAATGACATGGTAGCACCAGCTTCGCTACAGATGCTAGTCGAAAACGCAATAAAACATAATATTGCTTCAAAGAAGTTGCCGTTAACCATTCTCCTCGAACGAGAAGGAAACTATATAAAAATAAGTAATTCACTTCAACCAAAAGAAGTAGAAGAGGAATCGACCAAAATTGGTTTAAAAAATATCATCAATCGCTACAAACTTTTGTCGGATAAAGCGGTAGCGGTGGAAAAAACGGAAACACAATTCATAGTTAAATTACCAATCTTGAGACTTGAGCCATGAATGTAGTAATAGTAGAAGATGAGGCTCTTGCTGCTGAACGACTTATTTCTCTTTTGCAGAAAACAGGAACCCCAATTTCAATAGCGGCAACACTTGATAGTATTGAAGAGACGGTCGCGTTTTTCTCATCAAATAATAATATAGATCTTATTTTTCTTGATATCGAATTAGCCGATGGCAAAAGTTTTGAAATATTTAGGAGAATAGAGATTGATGTGCCGATTATTTTTATAACGGCTTATGATCAATATGCCTTGCAGGCTTTTAAGCATTTTAGTATCGATTACTTACTTAAACCAATTGAACTGGAACAATTGCTGCCCGCTCTGAATAAATACAAGAGGCTAGGGCGACATAACGTGAATACACAACTGCAAAAATTAGCAGACTGGGTTAGCAGCGATCGTCAAGATTATAAGGAAAGAATATTAGTTAAGTCTGGCAATAAGCTTTTTTATAAATCAACAGAAGAGATAGCCTATTTCTGGGCGGAATCAAAGGAAGTGTATATGTTCACACTAAAGGAAAATAAAAAATTCTTGATTGATTATACCTTAGAGGAATTGGAGCAACAATTAGACAAAAAAGTATTTTTTAGGATTAGTCGTAAAGCTATCATAAATGTTAGTGCAATAGCTGAGATAAAAGGCCTAATCAGCACTCGACTGGAGGCAAAGCTGAATCAGCCTAGTGTTCATGAGCTTACCGTAAGCCGCGACCGCGCAGCGAATTTCAAGCTGTGGCTTGATCGATAGTTGTTGCAGTATTCTGCATCGCGCGGTATATTTGAAAAATTACTTTTGATATATGATTAGGTTTATTTTTCTCGCACTATTCCTATTTCCTGTTATTTCCTTTGGCCAGGCCGCGACTAAGGATGTTGAACAATTGAAACAAGAGATTCTGTTGTTAAAAACGGATGTTGAAAATATTCAAATCAATCTTTCTCAGTCGCAAAATAAATTTAAAGGCGGAATTCTAGTTGCCACCATTGGCTATACGGTAACCATTGCAGGCGGACTTATGCTGGGGCGCAAGAATGATGATTTAGGAAAAGTACTTCTGGTAAGCGGGGGTGTAACCGGTGTTACGGGCACAATATTAATGGTAGATGCATTTAAATACCTCGGACGCGCAGGTAAAAGAAAGCCCAAATAATTTTCTATTCGCGCACAACCAAAGATCTAAATTGAACCAAGATTAGTTCAAAATAAATTTTAATCGTATCAATTTAAGATCTTGGCTTTATCAATCGGAAAGATTCATATTTCACTCGAATAGGAAATTTGCCCAATAGTCACTACTCGCTTCTCAACGATTTAACCGGATCATTACTTGCAGCTTTAAATGATTGGAAGCTCATAGTCAACCATGCAATCAAAAAAGCTACCACACCTGCCATTAAATATAAACCCACTCCAATTTCAGTTTTGTACGTGTAATCTTTCAACCACCAATCGATGCCGTACCAAGCCAACGGTGCAGCGAGTGCAAATGCGATAAGGATAAGCTTGCCAAACTCCTTTGAAAGTAACAACATAATGCTGCTTACGCTTGCGCCTAATACTTTGCGAATGCCAATTTCTTTGGTGCGTTGTTCAGCGGTAAAAGAGGTGAGTGCAAATAAACCAAGGCAGGCAATAAGAATAGCAAGGGAAGCAAAGACTGTAAACACTTTTGAAAGTCGGGTTTCAGAAAAATACATTCTTCCAAAACTTTCGTCAAGGAATGAATAGGTAAAAGGCTGCCCGGGCGCCATCTCTTTCCACTTGGTTTCAAGTAATATAATTATAGCTTGCGCATCATTGGATTCAAACCGGAATGAAATGTTTCCACTAGGGCGTTCACTTAAAAAAATCATCACCGGAGTAACATTTTGTTTTAACGACTCGAAATGAAAATTCTCCACAACACCAACTACAGTAAGAGTTTGAAGATGCTCTTTATCGGGTCCGCCTTGAGCATTGTTTCCAAATGTGGCGATTTTACTTCCAATAACTTCGCCTTCAAAATTAAAACTTTTCACTGCCGCTTCATTTAAAATTACAGCGGATGAATCCGATGGAAAGGCGAGCGAGAAATCGCGGCCTTCTTTAATATGCATGCCAAGTGTTTTGATATAATCGTAATCAGCTTGCCAGTTTTGAAGACTCACTAAGTTATCTTGTGCTGCCTGGTCACGCCCTTCAACCCACCAGGGATTGTCATTTCGCCATGTGCCACTTACTGGAAGATATCCTGAGATTGTTGCACTTGACATTTTGCCAGTGCGCATAATTTCATCTTTAAAAATCACCCGCTTGTCGCCCAACGCATAAGCATCCTCAACTACAATAACCTGATCTTTATTAAAGCCGAGCTTTTTATTTTGAATGTAGTTGAGTTGCCGATT
>Ga0163151_10002348_pt1 | contig 29524 bp, 32 predicted proteins | sample OliLakLV19MP5IB2_FD_145596 | JGI IMG/M metagenome (GOLD analysis project Ga0163151, IMG submission 145596) | Freshwater microbial mat bacterial communities from Lake Vanda, McMurdo Dry Valleys, Antarctica - Oligotrophic Lake LV.19.MP5.IB-2 | ecosystem: Environmental > Aquatic > Freshwater >...
GAGCTGAACGCCATCGCCCATCGCCTCAACACGCGCCCGAGAAAATGTCTCGACTTTGCGACGCCCCTGGAAGTCTATACGCAACTGCGTCATCAACCACCCGTTGCACTTGGAACTTGAAACCGCCGAGTCAAAATATAGGCAAGTCCTGATTTATATTCATGGCTTCTCGAATCTTCCGGAACATGTCTTTGAAAATGTCCAGGAGTTCCAATCGCTCTGCAACAAGGAGAAGAACGGCGAGGTCCTGGTGATTCCGATTATCTGGCCCTGCGATAACGATATGGGTGTGGTGAAAGACTACTGGGACGATCAAAAGTCGGCGGATCAAAGCGCCTTTGCGTTTGCCAGAATGTTCCAGAAGTTCATGGAGTGGAGAAGTTCGGCGGATCTCAATCCCGAGGACGACCCGTGCCTGAAGCGCATCAATATCCTCGCGCATTCCATGGGCAATCGCGTGCTTCGTCAGACCCTGAGCAATTGGCACAAGTACGATCAACCGAACGGATTGCCGCTGATATTCCGCAATACATTTTTAGTGGGGGCCGATATCTTGAATGAATCCTTGCACAAGGGGGAGCCGGGCGAGCTGATCAGCCATGCGTCACGGAATGTGGTGGTCTATTACGCGTCTGACGACTTGGCGTTGCGCGCGAGCAAGGTCGCGAACGTGAAGAACGCAGAGGCGTCTCGCCGTCTTGGGCATACCGGCCCTGAAGACATGGACCTGACCTCAAAAAACGTGTACGCCATCGATTGCGATGAGGTCAATACCGTCTATGACCCGCCCAAGGGGCATTCCTACTTTCGATCCGGCAAGACCAAGGGTAAGCCCGGCGTGGTGTTCGATCACATCTTTGAAACGATACGCACAGGCCGTGTGTTCCCGAACGATGAGTCTAGGAAATCAAGTATCTTGGCGTTACCGAAGTCCAGAAAATCGTCCTGATAAGTCCAGTCAGGCCCAATGTGAGGCGGCCCAACCGGCACGTGAAGTCGCGTTCACTGAACGACATCACCTCCGATGTACCAGTGACCGGCGAATGACGCGTTGGACGCCTGCTGGGAGACGTCTGGTTAGAGGAGCGCCTGAAGCTTGCTTGCCTCTCTCTTGGAATGGCACCCCTGTTGGTCCCACTGCGGTCGTCGAGCGAGGCTACACACGATCCCTCCACGCTCGCTCACTCTCTCTCAAAGAGAGAGGCTGACTGATCTTCCACTGCACGCGTCTTCCCAATTCTTCGTGTTTTCAAGGGTAGCCTGGGGGTCCTCAATTGCGCGCGTCGAACGAGCACACTCCTATCGTGCGCGTTCCACGAGCAGGAGGACGGCCAGGGTATCCTTCCCATCATTCGGAGGCCGCACGTTGCGCGAGCATAGAAGATCATCAGACTCCATCCCCTCCTCTCTTCCGCGAGCAAGAAGGGCATCTGGGCCGCTCTTATTCATCTAACACCTCCTGCTGCTGCTGCTTCTTCCCTATTTTACGTTCCGTCCCCTTCCAGAGACGGACAATATTATCCTTATGCTTGATCCAGATCAGCGCGCTGACGATCAATGAAAAAACAAAAAACTCCTGTCTCTGTTCGTTCACGATCGCCACAACCGGTAAACACGTAAAGGCTGCCAGCGCGCTGCCGGAGGAATAGCGCCAGATCGCGACAGCCCCCAGCCAGATCAGCAATATGAGGAGTCCGATCGAGGGGGAGAGACCCAGCACCGCTCCCACGGCCGTTGCCACGCCTTTCCCGCCTTTGAAACCCAGGAACGGCGAGAAGAGGTGCCCCAGGATCGGCGCGAGCGCGACGACCATGATGTAGGATTCAACGGAAAGCCAGTGCATTGCAGCCCAGCCAAACACCCACCCCTTACCCATGTCGCCAAGCAGCGTGAGAATCCCCGCCGGCTTGCCCGACACGCGCAGGACGTTCGTGAAGCCGATATTCTTGCTCCCGACCGTTCGCGGGTCGGGCAGGCCCATGGCCTTCGATACCACGAGACCGAACGGAACGGCCCCCAGCACATAGCCAAGCACCGTCATCAACAACGAGAGGAGTTCTTCGTTCATGGATCAGGGGATCGTGAAGGGATGTGCGCACACCGAGTAAACCCGGTCTATCTGGTTTGTTTGGTCCATCTTGTTTATCTGGTTCACCGACCGGAGGAACGAAACGAACAACACAAACCAAAGAAACCGGCTAGACCAAAGAAACGAGCTATAGTCCCTTGGCGACGACCTGCCTCCAGAAGCTCCACACATATTGACCGCCCGAGACATAGCCGAGCACCAGCGATAAATACAGCGTGACGATACCGGCGAGATGCAGATTGCCGAGATCGGACAAGAACGTATCTTCGAGAATCAACAGCACGATCGCGACGACTTGTAGGCCCATCTTGTACTTACCCGTCGTCTCCGCCGACATCACCATGCCTTCGCCTGCCGCAATGGCGCGAATACCCGTGACCGCCACTTCGCGTGCGATGATCAAGATCGCGACCAGTGCGCTCACACGATCGACGTTGACCAGAAGAATCAAGGCGGAGAGGACCAACAACTTATCGGCGATGGGATCAAGGAGCTTCCCGAGTGTGGTCACTTGGCCGTTACGGCGAGCCAGATAGCCATCCAACAAATCGGTGACGGCTGCTACGATAAAGACGAGGGCTGCGCTGAGGGATCGGTTCGGGGTCGGCGTGGCGAACAGCACCACGAAGACAGGGATCATGAGGATGCGCGTGAGCGTAATAAAGTTCGGCAGGTTGAGCGATTCCTGCCCGACCGATCTCCATGCCGCCAGTACGCGATTCATCGATGACCTACTCCGTTATCCGATTTCTAAGAACCTACCATCGCACAAAAAAACATAGTCTCACAGGATGTTCAACATGTTCGGCCTTCTCACCCACCCAGCCCCGGCGGCTATGCCACCCGCCCGCCCTGAGTCAGCCAAGATGGCCTCTTCGCCCAACGACGCACCTAGCAGGATGCTGAAAAAGTCCGCCAGCGGCGTTCTCGCATCGCTCAGAGGCTCAACGTACCGAAGCGTACGCCTCGCCTCTTCGCTCGCTGCGGCCTTGCTGGACGGCCTTTTTGAGCATCCTGAGACTCTTGTGACGTCGGTGCCATAGGAAAGACTCCAACGGCATTTTGTGCATCAACTGAGTTTTTCCGCAGCCTCCTAGTCCCAAGCAAGGCCGCAGCGATCTATCACTTACTAGGGGTGGCTGGGACGATCCCACCTGCGCGCGTCCAACGAGGGCCTCGGAGGCCGCGCGTTGCGCGAGCACAGGGATCGTCGCAGTTACCCCGCTCTTTTTTTTCAGCAGTCTGTTTTAGACGATCCCATGTTTGAGTAAATCGTGCAGATGCACAACCCCGACAATCCGCTTGGCCTTGTCTGCAACCACGAGCGTGGTAATGGAGTAGCGCTCCATCATTTCGACCGCCTTGGCAGCCAGCTCATCCGGTCCAATCAGTTTCGGGTGGCGGGAGGCTAAGGACCCGGCAGTGGCCTTGGAGAAATCCCCCCCCTGCTGGAGAAACCTCCGCAGGTCGCCGTCGGTAATGATTCCCACCAGCGCGCCGGCACGATCGACCACCGTGGTCATGCCGAGCTTCTTCGCCGACATTTCGAGAATGGCCTCCGGGGCCGAGACCGTCTCCTTCACTTGAGGGAGCGCTCCCCCGACATGCATGACGTCACGCACTTTCACCAGCAACCGGCGTCCGAGCGTCCCACCTGGATGGAATTGTGCAAAGTCCTGCTCCTTAAACCCACGCTTCTCAAGCAGCGCGACGGCTAAGGCATCGCCCATGGCGAGCGTCGCGGTCGTGCTTGCCGTCGGCGCAAGCCCCATGGGGCAGGCCTCTTCTGCGACAGACACATCCAACGCGACGGCGCTATGCTTGGCCAGCGTCGAACCCATGCGGCCGACGATGGCCATAACAGGAATGCCCATGCGCTCCATGAAGGGCAAGAGCTGCAAAATTTCCTGCGTCTCGCCGCTGTTTGAAATCGCAATGAGGACATCACGGCGCGCCAACATGCCCAGGTCGCCGTGGAGTCCTTCGGCTGGATGGAGAAAAAACGACGGCGTCCCTGTACTCGCCATCGTGGCAGCAATCTTCTGCCCAATCAAACCGGACTTACCCATGCCCGAAACGACGACTTTGCCCTTGCAGTCGTAGAGCAGGTCCACGGCCTTCGAGAACTCACCATCGAGCCGCTCAATGAGGGCCTGAACGGCGCGGGCTTCGATGTCCAACACACGCCGGCCTACGTCCAGACTCGTCCGGCCCTTCGGCGTCGCTGATCGAGCGCCGCTGTGCTTGGTTACTTTCGTGGTTGTGACGCGTCGCATATCCGCATGATCCGTTCAAGCAACGTTTTGAGCTGATGGAGCGGCACCATATTGGGTCCATCCGATAAGGCCTCATCGGGATTGGGATGCACTTCCATGAAGAAACCATCGACTCCGACCCCGGCTGCCGCGCAGGCCAACGGTTCGACAAATTCACGCTGGCCGCTGGACTTGGTTCCCCCACCGCCCGGCAACTGCACACTATGGGTGGCATCGAAGACCACCGGGTAGCCGAAACTCCGTAGGACTGGAAAGGACCGCATATCGACGACCAGATTGTTGTAACCGAATGACGAGCCCCGTTCGGTCAACACGATCCGGTTGTTTCCTGAGTCCTCCACTTTTTTCACCGCGTTACCCATGTCTTGCGGCGAGAGGAACTGACCCTTCTTCACATTCACGACTTTGCCGGTCTTCGCCGCGGCAATGAGCAAGTCAGTCTGCCGGCAGAGGAACGCGGGAATCTGGAGCACGTCCACGATCTTCCCTGCCTCAGTCGCCTGTTCTTCCGTATGGACGTCCGTCAAGACAGGAATGCCCAGCTGATCCTTCACCTTCTTCAGCACCGCCAAGCCTTGTTCGAGACCAGGCCCGCGATAGGAGTTGATGGAGGTCCGGTTCGCCTTATCGAAGGACGATTTGAAGATATAGGGCATCCCTAGAGCCTTAGCAATTTCAGCGATACGCGCCGCCGTCTCCAGCACGAGCTGCTCGCTCTCAATGACACAGGGTCCGGCAATCAGAAACGGCCGGTTCCCCGCACCGACTTTAAAGCTTCCTATCTCGACTTCATGTGCCATTATTCTTAAGACTACCCATTTCTGTTGGGATGCTCAAACAGGCTATCCAACACGGCCGAGGCGGAAGACAAGACCGGAGGCGTAGCCTCTTGGCTACGTTGAGGATCTTGTCGAGCCGAGAACAAAGTTGGGAGCCTGTTTCAGCATCCCAAACTAGTGGCCGCATTTGCGGCGTAGAGCCGCCCCCACAAATCCACTAAACAACGGATGCGGGCGGTGTGGCCGCGAATTATATTCCGGATGGAACTGCGTCGCCAGGAACCACGGGTGATTGAGTAGTTCGATGATCTCAACCAACCGGCCGTCCGGGGAAAGCCCGCTCAGGACGAATCCCTTGGCCAGCAATCGCTCGCGGTACGCGTTATTGAATTCGTACCGATGCCGATGACGCTCACGCACCTCACTCACTCCATACATCTTTTGGGCCAGGGTTCCCTCCCCCAGCACACAGACATACGACCCTAGCCGCATCGTCCCACCCTTATCGCTGACGGACTGCTGATCCGACATTAAATGAATGACGGGATCGGAGCAGGTTTCGTCGAACTCCGAACTGTTGGCCCCGGCCAATCCAGCTACGTTCCGTGCAAACTCGATCGTCGCGCACTGCATGCCCAAACACAAACCGAGGAACGGAATCTGATGTTCCCTGGCATAGCGAATCGCCGCAATCTTGCCTTCGATCCCGCGCGCGCCGAACCCGCCCGGCACCAGGATGCCATCGACTTCGCGCAGAATACGCTCAGTCCCTTGCCGTTCAATCTCCTCCGATTCGATCCACTCAATGTTGACCCGTGTTTCATGGTCGATGCCGCCATGGACCAGCGATTCCGCGAGACTCTTGTAACATTCCTTCAACCCCGCATACTTACCGACCAAGGCGACCGAGACTTCATGCTTGGGATACTTGATCTTCTGAACCATCGCATCCCATTCACGCAGGTTCGGCGGGCCGGTCTCGAGTTGGAGCAGGCGCACGATCAACTCGTCCAACCCCTCCTTCCGAAACACAATCGGCACTTCATAAATTGTCTCGACGTCCTTGGCGGTAATCACCGCGTCTTTCTCGACGTTACAGAACATCGCAATCTTGCCCTTGAGTTCGGGCGGCAGATACCGGTCCGTCCGGCACAGAAGAATATGCGGCTGGATACCGATCTCTCGAAGCTTATTGACAGAGTGCTGCGTCGGTTTGGTCTTCAGCTCACCGGCTGTGCCGATGTACGGCACCAGCGTCAGGTGGACATACAGCACATTCTCACGACCGACATCGTACGGCATCTGGCGAATCGCTTCGAGAAAGGGCAAGCTCTCGATATCACCCACCGTGCCGCCGATCTCCACGATCGTCACATCGACCCCCTGGGAGATGCGCATGATGCACTGTTTGATCTCGTCGGTGACGTGAGGCACCACTTGCACCGTCCCACCGAGATAGTCGCCGCGACGTTCTTTCGTGATGACCGAATGGTAGATCCTGCCGGTCGTGTAGTTGCTTTCTTTGGTCAGGGTGAGGGACGTGTACCGTTCATAGTGGCCGAGGTCCAGATCTGTTTCCGCGCCGTCGTCCGTCACGTACACTTCCCCATGTTGATAGGGATTCATCGTGCCGGGATCCACGTTGATGTAGGGATCGAGCTTGAGGAACGTGATCTTCAACCCTCGGCTTTCGAGCAGGTTGCCGATCGAGGCCGACGCGAGCCCTTTCCCCAAGGAAGACACGACTCCGCCTGTGACGAAAATAAACTTGCTCATCGTCGCCCCCATCTTGTCGGATCGTATCATGTTGACAGACTTGCCATCGTTACCTGGAAGGCACGGCCTTCAGCGCATCCAGCTCTTTCTTGATAGCGTCGAACTGTTGCAGCTTCTCCGCGACCGACTCGACATCCTCCGGCGTATCGACCCGTAACGAGGCATGGGTGGTTTCCCAGACTCTGATGGGAATGCCATGTTCCAACGCTCGCAACTGTTCGAGCTTCTCCGCATCCTCCAACCGTCCGGTGGGAAGGGATGCAAACTTCAAGAGGGTATCGCGCCGGAACATGTAGAGACCGAGGTGAATATAATGCAACCCTTCGACCGCTCGCCGTCCGGCGTCGTCTCGCACCAATGGGATCGGTGCGCGCGAAAAATAGAGCGCATGACCGAGATGGTCCGTGACGACTTTCACCACCGAGGGATTGTGGGCGTCCTCCGTCGAATCGATCGTGCGCTTCAATGTGCCCATTCCTGCGCCGCTCTCGATGAATGGCTCAATGAGGTCCGTCAACAAATCAGGCTGCAGTGGGATTTCATCTCCTTGGAGATCGACAAAATATTCTCCGTCGAACATGCGTGCGACTCCGGCGACTCGATCGGTGCCTGTCCGATAGTCTCCGGCGACCAGCACGGCGCGTCCGCCAAATCCTTCCACGGCCTGTTTGATCCGTTCGTCGTCTGTGGCGACCAGCACGTCCGTCACGACGCGACAGGCCGCGGCTTGTTCATACACATGCTGGATCATGGGCTTCCGTCCGAGCATGACCAGGGGTTTCCCTGGAAAACGCGACGACCCATACCGGGCCGGAATCACCACCATCACGGATGCGGTGGCCTTAGTCATGGCCGAGCGCCTCCGAAAGCTGTTGTGCCGAGAGGGTCGCAGTACCGACCATGCCGACGACGATACCAGCGGCATGGTTGGCCAACGTCGCCGCATCTCTCATCGAGGCGCCGGTCGACAGCGCAAGAGCCAAGGTCCCGATCACCGTATCGCCCGCGCCGGTCACATCGTAGACTTGGCGGGCTTGTGCGGGAATATGCCAGGAGACGTCCTGCCCTTCGTACAAACTCATCCCTTTTTCTCCGCGCGTAATGAGCACCGCGTGGCATCCTAACCGCTGTCGAATAATCGCACCGGCCTCGTTGCTGGCCTGATCGTCCTCGCCATGCACCCCGGCAGCTTGTGTCGCTTCGAGATGGTTCGGCGTGATGACCGTCGCCCCTTTGTAGTAGCTGAAGTGTTCGACCTTCGGATCGACGACCAGGGGGATGCCGCGAAGTGCGGCGAGCCGTGTGAGCTCCAACATCAGCGTGGCGCTCACCACCCCCTTGGCATAGTCCGACACCACAAGACAGGAGATCTCTCGTAAGCGCGATTCCACGTAGCGAAGAATGCGCCGTTGCATCGCCGGCTTCAGTTCCGCTCGGCGCTCCACGTCGTACCGCACAATCTGCTGATTATGGGCGATGACGCGGGACTTTCTGGTGGTCGGGCGGTCCTGGTCGATCACGACCCCGCCACGCCCTGAGCGGGTCCCACCCAGCTCCTTGAGGAGCATCCGGCCGCTTTCGTCCGAGCCGATGACGCCGCAGAGGTCCGCTTTCCCCCCCAGGGCCAGAATGTTATTGAAGACGTTTGCCGCGCCGCCGAGCCTCAAGGATTCGGAATCGACGTGGACCACCGGCACCGGGGCTTCCGGCGAAATGCGGCTCACACGGCCCCAGATATAATGGTCGAGGATGAGATCGCCGATGACCAGCACGGAGGCTTGCGGAAACCGAGCGATATATTGCCGAAGCACTTGCGGGGACGCCGGACCTCCGGCACCCTGAGCCCCAGAGCCTGCCGCCGTCTGGCGCGTCACTTTCCCTTTACCTACTGAATGGCTTTGCCGAATCGATCCCATCTGACCCACTCCGTCATGTGCCCTTGCCCACTCCACGACCAGTAAATGCGGAACGCCTTCCCGCGAATTTTTTCCTCGCGCACGAATCCCCAAAACCGGCTGTCCAGACTTTGGTCACGATTGTCGCCCATCACAAAATACGCGCCCTCAGGCACGGTCACCGGCCCGAAATTGTCGCGCGGATTAATCGTACCGTCGATGATCCCCGGATCGATCCGCTGGGTAAACGATTTGTCGTCGAGCACGACCCCGTTCACCAACACGGCTTTATTGCGAAGTTGAACGGTATCGCCTGGAGTCCCCACAATCCGCTTGATGAAATCCTTCTCCTCGTCTTCGGGAAACCGGAACACGATGATGTCTCCCCGTTGCGGCTTGCCGAATTCGATGAGGGCCTGTGAGGCGTAGCAATTGACGGGAGGAAAATCCGCTTGAACCTTGCACTGGCTGGGCCATTGAATGCCATAGGACAACTTGCTGACCAGGATATGGTCCCCGATCAACAGCGTGGGAATCATGGAGCCGGAAGGAATCTTGAAGGCCTGGACGACAAACACTCGGATCGCAAAGGCCAGGAGCATCGCCACGACGATGGCTTCCGCATACTCGCGAATGAGCGACTTCCTGCGCGGCTGTGCCACCGCAGACGGTTCGGCGAACACCGCCGGCGCTCCTGCAGCATCCGTTCGCCCCTGCTGGGCTGAGGGCCTGAGGTCCTCCGATGGGGGAAGCTTCGTGTCCCCGCTCATTCCTCACCGACTTTCAAGATGGCAAGAAAGGCCTCTTGCGGCACCTCCACGTTCCCGACCGATTTCATGCGCTTCTTGCCTTCCTTCTGCTTCTCGAGGAGCTTGCGTTTCCGCGAAATATCGCCGCCGTAGCATTTCGCCAGCACGTTCTTCTTCATGGCGCCGATCGTCTCGCGTGCAATGACCTTACTCCCGATCGCCGCCTGAATGGCAATCTCGTACATCTGCCGGGGAATCAGTTCCTTCATTTTCTCGGCAAGCAGACGCCCGCGCTGAATGGAACGATCTTTATGGGTAATAAACGACAGCGCATCGACGGCCTCGCCGTTCAAGAGAATATCGAGCCGCACAAGATCGGACACGCGATAGCCGAGCAGCTCATAATCGAGCGAGGCATAGCCCTGCGTGCGCGACTTGAGCTTGTCGTAAAAATCGAGAATGACTTCGTTGAGCGGCAATTCATAACTGATGATCACCCGCGTCGGATCGAGAAACTGCATGCCGTGCTGAATACCTCGGCGCTCCTGACAGAGCTTGAGGATGGCCCCCATGTACCGCTCCGGCGTAATGATCGACGCCAGAATAAACGGTTCCTCAAATGAATCGATACTGCTGGGAGGCGGGAGCTGCGTCGGGTTATTGACCTCCAGCACGTCGCCCTTGGTCGTCAGCACGCGATAGACGACGGTCGGCGCGGTGGTGAGGAGCGTCAGGTTATATTCACGCTCGAGCCGCTCCTGAATAATCTCCATATGCAGCAGACCCAAAAAGCCGCAACGGAAGCCGAACCCAAGCGCCAGCGACGTCTCCGGCTCGTAGACAAACGAAGAGTCGTTCAACCGCAGTTTCACCAGCGCATCGCGCAAATCTTCATACCGGTTCGTGTCGGTGGGATAGAGTCCACAGAACACCAGCGGCTTCACTTCTTTATACCCAGGGAAGGGCGTGCTCGTGGGCGACACCGCATCCGTGAGCGTATCGCCGATTTTCACGTCCGCCACTTCTCGCATGTTCGCGCAGAGGTACCCGACCTCGCCGGTCAACAGCTCGGTCTTTTTCGTCCGTTTCGGCGTGAATTGGCCGACTTCCATCACTTCGAACATTCGGTCGTTCGACATGACTTTAATCTTCATCCCAGGACGCAGCGCCCCGTCCACCACTCTCGTCAGCACGATCACCCCTTGATAATTGTCGAACCAGGAATCGAAGATGAGCGACTTGAGCGGCGCCTGAGGATCGCCTGACGGCGGAGGAATCCGCGCAATCACCGCCTCCAACACCTCCGGCACGCCCTTTCCATCTTTTGCACTGATGGGCAATGCGTCGCTGGCATCAAGCTGCAAAATTTCCGAGATAGAGTGCTTCGTCCCTTCGACATCCGCACTCGCCAAATCGATCTTATTGATGACCGGAATGATCGTCAGGTTATTGGCCATGGCCAGGTTGACATTGGCAATCGTCTGCGCCTGGACCCCCTGTGTCGCATCCACGAGTAAGACCGCACCTTCACAGGCCGCCAAACTGCGCGACACTTCATAGGTAAAGTCGACGTGACCCGGCGTATCGATCAAATGCAAGGCATAGGTCTTCCCGTCCTTGGCCTTATACCGGACCGCAACCGCGTGGGCCTTGATCGTGATCCCTCGTTCACGCTCCAAATCCATCGCGTCGAGAATCTGCTCTTTCGATTCTCGGGCCGTGACTGCGCCCGTGGCTTCCAGGAACCGGTCAGCGAGGGTTGATTTGCCGTGATCGATATGGGCAATAATCGAAAAATTGCGTATCAGGCTTTGCAAATCCTAACTCATTTCCCAATAAAATCGATTCATTATAGTGAGCCCCCCCGATGTTGTCAAAGAAATCGCCCCCCCGTATAATCCGCTCCGCACGAACGAAATCCTTTAAGCGCGTATGGCCGATAGCGTATAGCGAATGGCAAGAAGCAGGAGACTGGCTTTTTAATTTCTCGCTATACGCCATAAGCCATTAGCTCTCCTCTAACTTTTCCACTATGGCTCAACCACCTTCGACGAAACAATTACGCGACTGGGATCGCCAATACCTCTGGCATCCCTTCACCCAAATGCAGGAATGGGAACAGGAGGAGCCGCTCATTATCGAGAAGGGAACAGGCACCTATCTGATCGATACGGAAGGAAAGAGGTATCTCGATGGCACCTCGTCCATCTGGGTCAATCTCCACGGCCATCGCCATTCGACGCTCGACCGTGCCATCAAGACACAGCTGGATAAGATTGCTCACTCATCGCTGTTCGGAATTTCCAATCCACCGGCAATTGAACTCGCGCGAGCCTTGATCAGGATCGTACCCAAAGGATTGACGCGGGTATTTTATTCCGACGATGGATCGACAGCAGTCGAAATCGCGCTCAAAATGGCGGTCCAGTACTGGCAGCTACGACGGCCTGAGGCCGGCCCCAAGAATACCTTTCTGCATCTGAAGCTGGCCTACCACGGCGATACCGTCGGCGCCGTCAGCGTGGGCAACATCGACCTCTTCCATGGACGGTTCAAATCGCTGTTGTTTCCCACCTCCGAAGCAGACCCACCCTATTGCTATCGTTGCCCGCTCACTCTAACCTTTCCCTCTTGCCAGATGGCCTGCCTCAACCCGATTGAACAGATCCTCAAGGATCGGCACCGTGAACTGGCCGGCTTCATTATCGAGCCGCTCGTGCAAGCAGCAGCAGGCATGTTGACCTCCCCTCCTGGCTACCTGAAGCAGGTTCGTGAACTCTGTACCAAGTACAACGTCCTCTTGATCGCCGATGAAGTCGCCACCGGATTCGGCCGCACCGGCAAGATGTTCGCCTGCCAGCATGAGGGAGTCACGCCGGACTTGATGGCGATCAGCAAAGGCCTGACGGGGGGCTACATGCCGTTGGCCGCGACACTCACCACCAACGAAATCTACCAGGCCTTTCTCGGCACATACGCAGACTTCAAAACCTTCTTCCACGGACACAGTTATACCGGCAATCCGCTCGGCTGCGCCGTCGCCCTGGCCAATATCGAAATCTTCGAGAAAAAAAAGACGCTCGCGCGACTGCAACCCAAGATTAAGGCGATGGCGCGATTGCTCAAGCCACTCAAACAATTACCCCATGTCGGCGAGATCCGGCAGCAGGGATTCATCGTGGCCATCGAGTTGGTGGAGGACAAACAGACGAAGAAACCCTATCCGCTCGAAGAGCGGGTCGGGCATCGAGTGGCAATGGACGCGCGCCGTCGAGGGCTCTTGCTGCGCCCAATCGGCAATGTCATGATTCTCATGCCGCCCCTCAGCACGTCACTTCTTGAACTTAAATGTATGGTTGAAATCTTACGAGCTTCCATCGAAACAGTACCCCATGCCCCTCATGCCAACACCGGCTCATAAAGCGAGAGAATGGAGCGGCCAGGTGCCTTCCTTGCTCGCAGAACGCGCACAATCAGAATGTGCTCGTTCGATGCGCGCACGGTAGGAAAACACCAGGCCACACGTTCGGCTGCTGAGAAGAAAAGGAGGGTAGTGCTCCTATCTCTTCGCCTCCCCGCGTATTCCTCAAGCATCGGGATTGACAAGTCAGAATGCTGCCCTATACTGTAACCATAGTTGCTCAGTCTTCAGTCTATTGGAGGCGAGATATGGCAGGCACCATACGCGCGCGTATTAAGGGAGGGCTGATCGAACCACTGGAGCAGATGGATCTGCAGGAGGGGCAGGAAGTCATGGTCACGATTCTCACGGTTCCGACCATGACAGATAACGAAGCCTTTCAGCGAAGTGCAGGACAGTGGAAAGGGACCCTCGATGCAGAGGAGCTTATTCGTAACATCTATACTGATCGCGTTGTGCTGACACGGCCCATCCCCGCCCTATGACCCTCCGCTATCTCATCGACACGGATTGGATAATCCATTACCTGAACGGCCATAGCGCCATCGTAAGCCGGCTGAAGACCTTGAGCGATCAGGGGTGCGCCGTGTCCGTCGTCTCCCTCGCGGAACTGTATGAGGGTGTGTACTATTCCTCCAACCCAACGGGGAATGCGCAGACACTCAACGATTTTCTCTTGGGTGTCACCACGCTGGGTATCGATGCAGAGACTTGTAAAATCTTCGGCCAGCACCGTGGACGACTGCGGGCTGCCGGCAAAGTCCTGGGAGACTTCGATCTGCTTATTGGATCCACGGCGCTTCGCCATGACCTGACCGTCCTCACGAATAATCGACGCCACTTTACGCTTATCGACGGGTTGCCGGTCGAATCGCAGTAACGATCCCTACGCTCCACGCACCGGACGGATACCCCCTTATATCCTTTCCCCGGCAAGACCACCTCCCCAAAATTTTTCTGTTCTGATGATCCTCATGCCGCCACTCAGCACGTCACTCACTGAACTCAGACGCGGGACGTGAAATAGGAGAAGGGAGCAGCCACGTGTCTTCCTTGCTCGCAGAACAGGGGACGGGATGGAGCCTGAGAATCTTCTGTGCTCGCGCAACGCGCGGTCACGGACTCCCCTCGCCCGGGTTACTGGCACGTCTCGGGAAATCGATTGCGAAGCAATCGGAGGGCAGGGCGGGTGAAAAATATCTGCCAGTGGGTGGGCGGGTGAGAAAGTCGCGCACACGATGGGAAAACGCCAGACAGCTCTTCCAGCTACTGAGAAAGAAGGAACGGCACTATGGCGCACGAAGAGTCATAGACCAAAATGCCCTCGAAAAAGTATACTGTCTCTGTTTCGGCACCCAATATCTGAGACACTTCGACGTCCAAGTTTTGAATTGCAGGGAGACCACCCTTCATGAAAATCGCTAAGAAACGACCGTTGGAAGAAATCTCCCTCTCCGGGTACAAATCCTTCAGAAAACTCCATTCATTCCAAATGCATTCCGGTCTGAATGTGTTAATCGGAGCCAACGGATCAGGGAAAACTAACTTCATTCGCTTCTTTGAATTGCTTGGCAACATCATGGATGCCAATAAAGGGTTGCAGAACTACGTCAGCAGCCGCGGCCGCGCTGACGCGTTTCTTTTCCAAGGCATGAAGGTAACGCCCGAACTCAACGCGCACCTGAAGTTTGGTCTCAACGAATACAAATTCACCTTGCGAGCGGCTGACGATCGGTCACTCTTTTTCGCCCAGGAATCTGCACCATTCGCAGGCCCTTTACATGGTCCCATTAAGAACGACCAAGGCAGCGGACACCTCGAAAGCCCCCTGGCTCGATCAACCAATCTCAGCAGCTCGCAGGAGTGGGTGGTAACCACGATCCGAGATTGGCGAGTCTATCACTTCCATGATACCTCTCCATCAGCCCCGGTCATGGGCAGGTGCAACGTCGTGGACAACGACGTACTGCACAGCAACGCCGCAAATATTGCTGCATTTCTTCTGCGACTGTCTAATCGCTACCCAGAACATTATGAACAAATTCTTGAGACTGTGCGCCAGGTCGCACCTTTCTTCGGCACATTTGTCCTTAAGGAAGTGGCGCCTGGGCAAACCCAGTTACTTTGGAAGGACCGATACTCCGACTTACTCTACTACCCACATCAACTCTCCGACGGAACGGTGCGATATATCTGTCTCGCCACACTTCTCCTGCAACCAGAGCCACCTTCGACGATACTTATAGACGAGCCAGAGCTTGGACTACACCCTCAAGCCATCAAACTCTTAGCCAGTCTCCTGCATGAAGCAGCTGACAGAGCTCAGTTGATCGTCTCGACGCAGTCATCGGTCCTGCTTGATGAATTTGAGCCCAACCACGTGATTGTGGCAAACCATCGTGACGGCGAAACGGTTCTGGCGCGTCAAAGTCAGGACCGGCTTGAAGAATGGCTCAAAGAATACACCTTAGGTCAGCTATGGGAAAAGAATGAATTGGGAGGTCAGCCCTAATGAAATGGGTTCGACTTTACGTCACAACTGAGGGGCAAACAGAGAGAAAGTTTGCCGAAGAGGTATTAGGCCCACACCTGGCGAAGTACAATATTGAGGTGAAAGCACGAGTGGTTCTAACCAACCGCAAACTTGGGAAACGTGGCGGTATCATGGATTACGGCAAGATTCGTGGAGACCTTCACCGCCTCATGCTAGAAGACCAGCATGAGGAAGCACGATTTACGACCATGATCGATCTGTATGCGTTACCGAATAAGTTCCCGGGTTGGACTGAAGCAAGGCAACCGACTCACTCGCAGAATCGCATAACGATACTGGAACGCTCACTTAAAGCCGACATCGAGGATCAACGCTTTCTTCCATATATCCAACTTCACGAATTCGAGGCGCTACTTTACTGCGATCTCTCGCAACTTCAAAAGCGCATCGCTGGATCAGCGCCTGGGTTGACCAAGCTTACTGAGGAAGTCAGAGGTATTCCTTCAGAAGAAATCAACGATGGCACAACCACAGCCCCCAGCAAACGGATTATTCGCCACGTGCCCATTTACGAAAGAAGCAAGGTGCGCGTTGGGGTAGCTGCTGCCGCCGCGATTGGTCTGCCAGCCTTGCGAAACAAATGCCCCCACTTTAATTCCTGGGTTAATCGGCTGGAGCTTCTCACCCCCAATGCTTGATACCATGGTAAACAACGGGCGCAGAGACAGATATGGGTAGGGGAACATAAAAGGGGTCGGGAGTCTTTTCATGAAAGGGTCGAGGCGATTTTGGTTGATCTCGGCCATCTGGCCTTTCTGGTTTGTTTGATTCGACAAACGAGCGAGACGAAAAATTGCGACCCAGATTTGGGGTCACGACCCAGATTTGGGGTCAGGCCTGACTGTTGACTTACTTTTGCGAGTCGAGAAGCCAGAGCGCCTCTCGCAACGCGTGGCGGGGAACTGGTCCATCTCGTCTATCCGGTCGTTCTGGTTTGTGTGGTTCGACGAACGAGAGAGCCCAGCCCGTACACCAGATAGACCGCCAGGAATCATCGCTCGTATCTCGTCGCTCGTCCCCTGGTTTCGGACTACGCTGCGCCTTTGCGCGATTCGCGATGCAGGGCCTCGGCCACTGCGCGGGGATTGCGCGCTGCGACACGCAGAAGCGCGAGCGCCGGGCCATCCGGTGTTCGCCGCCCCTGTTCCCAGTTTCGCAAGGTCGCCACACTGACACCGATCATGAGAGCAAACTCGAAGGCCAGAAGACTGGTGTCACAGAAGACTGGTGTCAGGCGTGACTATTGACTTATTCACGCATCCTCTCGCGATACACGGCGGTCCGCCCTTCTTTGCCACTCGCTTGACCGCCCCAAAGTCCTACGCACAAAGCGCTAGGGAACATAAAAGGGGTCGGGAGTCTTTTGTCCGAAGGGTCGAAGCGGTTTCAGACCAAGAGTAAGGGCCTTACACCCCTACACCTCGTGGAGTATGGCAAACCGGCCTTCTTCGTCATTCGTCTGGCCGCCCCACAAGCTCTGCGGTACAGAGAAGAAGAAAATGGAAGCGCTAGAGCTGCTTCGGCAGGATCGTAAACCCTTCGCGCTGGGCGGCTTCGCGCAGGCGGTGATCCAAACAGACGAATTCATGCCCGGTGGCCTGTCCATTCGCCCACACGATGGCTGCCGCCAATTGCATCGCATCGGCGGCTCGAAGCGGATGTAAGAGTAGGACGCGCCCTGACTGCTCTCGAACGATGACGCTTGGCTCGATTTCTGTCCATGCCGCCATTAAGGCATGCAGCACGGCTCGAGCTTGTGTCTCGTCTTCGGAAGTGAGCGCCTCTTCGCGTCGCAATCGGGCCAGGGCGGAATAGCATTCCACCGCTGTCCCCCACCACGCGACCACAGCGCCGTCGCGCGCACTGAGTTTTTTCAAGTTGAGCGTGTGCGGCTCGTGAAGACAGAGCGGCAACACGGCGGACGCGTCCCAGAACTTCATCGCCCCTCGGCACGTTCAGACAACAATGCTTTCACCACCTGACCCCGTCGATCTCGCGGATGGCGCATCTTCCAAAACCCGGCCGGCAACTTCCCCGTTCCCAGACGAGCCAATCCCGCGCGCGCAAGATCTCGAAGATGCGCGGACCCAATTTCTCCATGGCGAGGCAGCGGCACTAACTTGGCAATCGGCTTGCCCCGTTCCATGACGATGACTTCTCCTCCGGCTTTGACCTTGGCCAGGCACGCACTCAACGTCGCTTTGAGTGTAGACACCGCTGCCGACTTCATGATTGGGCCTCCATGGTCAACTAAGATATGACCACTATAGTCTGTTCTGGATGGGCAGACAAGCCTATTGCCTCACACAACATCGTGGAAAAAGTTCATTTGCCCTCTATGTGAGAGGGGAACGAGGTTTCGGCAGTGGCATAGAGGCCGAAGGCAATTAGGGATCAAGCCTTGTTATCATACATTTCGCGGCGAGGGTAGCTGGTTCATCAAGTGAGAGATACACGACAGACCTGCCTCCCCCTCGCGCGTTTGCCATCAGCTATAAGCCATTGCTCTTCTCTCCTTTTCACCCCCTCACCTCTAGGCTCTCCTCGTTACGATTGCATCCTCCAATGATCAATGGTATCACTATCGTTACCTTATATGTCTGACGTACGGGTACTCGAATATCTCGATCCACAAGCTCGTTCACCTTTCGCCGCGTGGTTCGATGGACTCAACGCCGTCGCATCGGCAAAGGTTACGGCGGCGCTCTATTAACTAGCGGGGGGCAACTGGTCGAACGTGAAAGGCGTCGGGGCAGGCCTATTCGAACGGAAAATCAATGTTGGACCAGGGTACTGGATCTATTTCGCCAAAGACGGTGATCGCTTGGTGATTCTGCTTGGTGGCAGCACCAAGCAACGCCAGCAACAAGCCATTATAACCCGCATCGTGCCTATCCGGTTAGCTCCACACGCACCAACAGATTGTGGGTTCGCACCCAGCAGCAGCCCACAACCTACAGCCAGTTGTATGGAGTGGAGTCAACCGGATAGGCATGACCCGCATTATTCATGACGGTTCGTCGCGGAATCGCGCAATCGCCACGCGAGACAGGCGCGCGGAGCCGTGAGGCGGGGCTTTGCCACGACTGGGAGTTCCGAAGGGGGTGCGCCCCCTTCGTGGGGATATTCCAAGGGGGCTGGCCCCCTTGGAGGAGTGGGCGAGGCAGGCTTCAGAGCCGAGCCTACGACGGGAGGGAGGCATACTTGAAACAGTATGGTGACCGACCGAATGGCGAGCCCGCCTGCCTGGACGCCGGACTACCGCGTCCAGGCTTGTCGCAGCGGCGAATCCGCGATTGCAGCAGAAGCGCTCATGAATCATGCGGGTTAAGACGGTGCAGGAGCGCTGGGCTGACTACCATCGTCGCAAGACCAAAGAGAAGATATAACGCAGAACGGAGATGCCATGGCACTCACACGGGAATTTAAAAACACGGTCGCGGCACGGGCGCAACGTGACCCTCGATTTCGCGAAGCCCTTTTCACCGAGGCGCTCAATGCTTACTTCGCGGGCGATACCGCCGTGGGCAAAGCAATCCTGCGGGATCTCGTCAACGCCACTATCGGGTTTGAAGAATTAGCCGCGACACTCAAGAAACCAAGCAAAAGCTTGCATCGGATGCTGGCTACGCGCGGCAACCCGAGCACGGAAAATTTTTTCAGCATCGTGTGCGTCCTCCAGAAGAAGGCCCACGTGAAACTGCACGTGACCGCTAAAGCCAGCTGAGCCATCGTCAGAACCATCTCGCGACGGAACAGAAAAGGGGTCGGGAGTCTTTTATCCGCAGGGTCAAAGCGGTTTCAGACCAAGAGTAAGGGCTTGCAGCCTTACACCTCGCAGCGCGCGGCGTGCCTACTCGTTAGTTCGTCACTCGTCTGTTGTTTCTCGCGTTCGCGAAGACTCCCTGACTGGACATTGCGTGGCGTCCGGAATAACATCGCGATATAGGGTCCGTTCCTTCACCTTTGAAAAATGACCATGAATGAGCTGATTTTTATGGCAGAAAGCGCGCCCGATGGCGAGTTCGTCGCACGGGCGCTCGGCATTGCCATTTCCACTGGAGCTGACACGATCGCGGAACGTCACGGAAAAGTTCGTGACGCCATCCGCTGTCACTTTAAAGAAAGACAATCTCTCAAGATCGTTCGACTCCACCCTGTCCGCGAGGAAATCATCGCGGGCTGAGGCTTCCCGTGATCTTTCGGGCAGCGACCTGGCCCAGGCACTCCACAAGCTCGGCTATTCCATCACCCGCAAAACTGGCAGTCAGCTTCGCCTGACCACGCAGGAGCAGGTGAGCATTGACGATCCTGCACCATACCCCACTCCGTATTGGAGCCCTGTCCGCCATCCTTGCTGACGTTGCGACACATTTAGCAGGATGTTGAAAAAGTCCGCCAGCATCGTTCTCGCGTCGCTCAGAGGCTCAACATACCGAAGCGTATGCCTCGCCTCTTCGCTCGCTGCGGCCTTGCTGAACAGCCTTTTTGAGCATCCTGAAGTTTTTGAAGCCGTTGCTCCGTCTGTCATATTTCACCGGTGTTGTATGTGTAAACCGAGGTTTTCCGCAGCCTGTTAAAGATCAGTCATGACAGCCTGCTTGAACAGCTCTTCCCTTAAAATTACAGGTGGCGCGGGCCCGTTCGCGCCGCGTGGCGGTGCAGCGTGAACGGTTCGTCGCTTCACTCACCCATTTAACCTTCATCATTCAACATTGACCATTCCGCCATACGTTGGCGGGTGCATCCTTGCCGATATGCTGCCACTTGATAGCATCATCATCAATCGCGCACTGGTCAAAAATGGCTGGGCGAGCCCGTCGACCGAAGGCTCGTCGTTACAGCAGATCAGCGATCGCAGCAGAAATGTTCATCAATAATAGTGACTTGCGACATTGTGGAGGCGATTTCTGGTGACGAGAGAAAGGCCGAATGAGCGGTAGGGCGCCCACAATAGGGTCGGGGCCGAATCACCCCATAGGCCTCTCTTTGCCGCTCGTGGCTCCTTGCCCAAAGCGTCAAGAAGCGGATGGTCTGGCCTATTTTACCTTCCACCGGCACCAGGCCTGTTTCACCAGGGAGTGATTGGCGATAATATTTACTGGCTCCCCCCAAACTACTAGTTGCCCTACAGAGGCTCTTGTGGTATCAATAGCCACGATATTGGGCACCAGCGAGTTCAACCGATTCAGAATAAACCACAGTCGATCCACCATCAACCAAGGAGATTATCATGGATGCTTCTTTCGCGATCATTGCAATCTTAGTCGCCGTGTTCGTTGGATTCGGGGGTCTGATTTTGTATTTCCCATACGACAAGTAGTCGCACACCATGAGCGCCTCCCCATCTTCACGATTAAGCGGGGCTCACCGTTCTTGTGGAGCTGTTGGGGCTGTGGGAGGCTGATGCATTTAGGGTGATGGTAGTGCAGGATTTCGAGAGTGTCGCCGTCGAGGAGGACGGCGACTGCTCACGCAATGTGCCATTTGGGATCTTGGGTTGCGGTGCCCCACATAAGCCGTTCTGGGTTAACGACTGAATACATTGTCAGAAACCAGAGGTTCTTCCATCTATCCTCTGTTGAGTGTGCTCGCATTGCGACATGGGCACCCAGGCCTGCTCTTGCGACGAGTGGGGGCTTAGACTTTGCGGCACTAACTGGTTATGATTTTGCCGGTTCAATGGATGGAGCTACATCCACACGCCTGATCTCACCGAATTTACTTACACCATACCGTTGACCCATTGAGTTGTTGTCTTGTCGTGACCTACTACACAGATGCACGGCTCCAAACACGTGCATCTGTGTAAAATGAAAACGTATGGGTTGGGAACCAATGGCTGCGCGCCCCTTCTCGTCAAGGGCACTTCTCTATGATTCAAGGCCATGCCGGGTGCTCCTGGTATCAGAAGAGACGACTTTGGGGTTCACACGTCTTTGTTTGACAGAATCACGGCTATTTCAGACCAAGCACAATAGAGCGGGCTTGGCGTAATTGACAGAAGCGCCATCTCGGCCAATGTCGCCCTGCAGTGTGTACCTGCGCTGGCTTGAGCCGTGCAGGCAAATTCTCACAATCGAACTCGTCCGCAGTTTTGTCGGCTAGTGATGAATGGGGCCTGTGCTGATCGCAGCGCGTGACGTACCGCTCCAATCCACTCTCTGCATCGTTCACGGTGTCTCGTAGACATGTAGCTGGAGATAGACCTCTTCGCTTTTAACATTCTTCCCTAGCCGGTCCACAAACACGTTCTCACGCCAGCAGCCTTTCCCCTCCATCCTGATCTGGATGCCGTGGCCTGTCAGCCGCCATGTCATTCCAGGATGGTGAACTGGCAACTTGGGTTCGTGTTGAAGACTTCTGGCACGCCCTTGTGTGTCATTGCCGCGCACGCTGCGATCCCGCCTTGGTGAGCGCCACTTCTCAACCATCAGGCTCCTCCGTGAGCGGCCCAATCTTGGCGTACCGCACGTGGATGGCCGGTTAGGAGGGATGCTTGTTGGCAGGCCCCCAGCCAACTATCTCTGCAGTACGATCCATCATTGTGGCATCCATTCCACGATCTGATTGGCATGCACATCGAACGCCTATGCCGGTTCTACCAGCATCTTGTCGCCTGTTCGTGCCGCAACGCCAATTGGGCCATGAGTTCCGCTGTATGGAATCCGGCTGCATGATTCCTTCTCGTCCTTACTCTTGCGCTTGACTCTCTGTTGGCCGTGCTCTGCACGGCGTGGGTTGAGCAAGACGATCACGTATCCACCTGTCCGAATTAACGAGGCCGCCTCTATGCACCACGCGCTTACAATCCTAGCGCCGCTTTCGCCTCGAGATACGAGGCCGCGTGCGGGAGGCGCATGGCATTGAGGGCCGGAATCAGATTCGCACCGCTCGCAGACTCGGTGAAGTAGACCAACAGGGCATTTCCCGTCCTTTCATCCATGGCACAGCTATCGAACACGAACGTATGTTGTGGGTGGAACAGCCCTCGAATCACTGTCGGCGTCAAGAATCCCGCTTGTTTCAAGTTCCATAGGTAGCAATTTCCGATATCGTGCGTTGCCGTTTGTTCAAGGCACCCATCCGTGAAGTCAAACCCACGCAACCCGATGGGACCAAAGTCAGGTTCTGGCAGGAAGCCCGACGCAAACGCCACCGCATCAGCCAGCCCTTCGTTCAGACAGCGCGGGTTGTCGAGGAACATGTCTGACATCTCGTTAAATAGTTCATGGGCGTACTCGTGAGCGAAACGAGCCAAGACCTGCGACGCGATGCCTCCGATCCGCTCAATATGCAGCGGATGGCCATAGTGCATCGTGACCGTGCCATTGCCGTAGGAAAAGTTCCCTTCGCCGTCTCGATTAGCCGTGAGTTCCGTGGGCAGGAAATAGGCGGTGACGTGCTCCGATGTCGTGATGCCGGTGAGGCCGCGCTCAGTGGTGATGATGGTCTGAGCTCGCGCGTGCAAGGTGTCTACCGAGGTATCAGGGGTAAAGCTCGGGTGCCGATAGAACCACGTATCTACGAGCGCCGAGGTCAGATGGGTCGTCGTAAAATTGACCGCCGTCGTGCCCCCCCACACCGGAGGCAGGCCGTAGTAACTGACGAGGAACGACAGTTCACTCTTGAGCTGCACCGAGGAGGCAGTGTAGGCATTCACGAACAAGGTGACGCCATTGGAGACCGCACCATCCCCACTGATGAGCCGGACGAGGGTGTTGGGGAAGGACAGCCCATTGAGGGTCAGATCGCGTATGAGTGGAATCGCGACTCCGCTGATCGGTACGCCGTTGACTTGAGGAACAACGGTAGTGGATCGAGTCGGCGTACACGAGGGCGTTCTGTTCGGACAGACTGCCGCAACGACAGGTGCAAAGCCTGCACACAGATCGTTGTTGCAGTAGGCGAGCCAAGGGGGAAGCGACGCAAGCCTAGCCACCGGCTCACTGGTCACGGTGAGGGTGACTAACTGGCTTTGCACCCCGCCCTGAGAGGCCGTAATGGTCGTTGCCCCAGGACTCAGGCCTTGAGCCAGTCCATTATTATCGATCGTGAGCACACCTGGTTGGCTTGAGGACCAGTCGACCGTCACCCCTTTCATCACATTTCCATTCGTATCCTTCACCGCAGCCGTATATTGTTGAGTCTGTCCAACCGCAATCGACGAGACTGATGGGATCACCGTGATCGAACCGATGGTGGGAGCAACTTGAGGACGTGAGGCTGAATCTCCTCCACTGCAGGCCTGGAAGAAGAAACCCATACACACGAATCCGATGAGTAGCGAAACACGATACGCGGAGCGCATAGCCATGTGCGGCGCCCTCTTTACGAATTACGCAATGCCGACCCCGACACCTGTGCTGTTGCCGCGATCTTCCAGATATTTTGATTCACTCACAATCATGTCCCCATTTGGTTCCCGCATGAGACGCTTCACATCCTGCTGGAGCCGTGCGTGGGGATGACGCTCGACTCCGATGTTCTCTGCCATGCACTCCTGCCCTCTCGACCATCGGACAACGCCTCTGGAATGAAAAGGGCTGTTCATTCTGGCCTGTGGCTGTGAATGAGAGGAGAGTCTCTCGAGAGACTCCAGATCGTGCTTTGGCACTGGAATGGGTTAGCGTTGTAAGCGACGGAGCGTGCAGGGGGAAATCGCGGAATGGACGAATCGAGAAAGACATACGGGCCTCACCGCCCTATTGTAGGAGAGCGAACAGTCAAACCACAAGACGGGGGTAAGGGGGTCTGGGTTTTTATTTTTCATGGAAGCGAGGCCGTAATTCCGTGAAGGAGCGCGGGAATATCCTGAACGGCAACGGGTATTGCGGGCTTATACACAGAACAGGTTGGATCTGCGCACCAGGCACACTCCACGGCATGCCATGCCATCCCATGCTGGACATTTTGAAGTGTGCGATCAGTACCAGGCAGGCCTGGGGGATAGTGTTTTTGTAGCCGCTCTAGTATAAGGTATGCCTCTGACTCCCTGACTAAGGAAGAACCTGGATGTATCGATATTGCGTGCCGATAATGGTTGGATTGATCGCCCTGTCCTATGGCTGTGGCCCACTGGAGATACAGGAGAACACCGTTGATCAGTCTGTTGAGCCGTCTCGTGGAACAGGGAAGGTGAAGGAACCTACCACAGGCGTGCACCGTCCCAAGATTCAGAGCCATCATGCAAGATTTTATCATGAGAGCCAACGGTCCCGAGTGTCTATCCGATATAGGAATGCTGGTCTGAGTCAGGCCAATCGTGTACGAACCGACCTTGCAGTTTTTCTGGATGGGAACAGTGTGCCGATAGAAAAAGATTCCTTTACCGTGCCAACGCTTGCTCCGAGCAGAGGCCTGGAATTGCTAGGCGCCCTACCAGATACCTTCTTCGATGGAGTGATGAATGGCAAGGCCACGTTACTCATGGAATTTACTGTTCGATATCAGAATGAAGAAGGCCAAGAATTTGTGGCTGCTTCAACCTGGCAATTCAGTCGGAGTACCATGGAGTTCTTCCTCTTAGAGGAGCGAGCCAATTAGCTCGTCGTTTCGCTTCACGGGCGATGCAGGGTGAAACTTCTCGGTTGCCTCCTCTAGGAGCCTGTCCGACATTGACTATTCTACTGCGGCGAACGATCTGCAACCATCTGTGTCGTGCTCGGCCTGGAAAAATCCTCAACGTATTCCAGTGAATACGCCTCCGGTTTTTCCGGGCCTGCGGCCTTGCATCTGGCCACACCTCCTTCGCCTCGTCACGAACGCAATGTCGGACAGGCTCCTAGTTCTTCCACCGACGACACGACTCCTCACACAGCCACATGCTCATCATCGAGAAGTCGACGGGATTCTGCCTCGCCGTTTCCACCTTGCAGAGAAAGTCTATCGCCTCTGTTGCAAAAGATGCGATGCGTTCTTCTCGGACATTCCTCCCCTCCCCACACCACTCACAGCTCAGATCTGGCGTACATCTCAGTTCCGTGAGCATGATGCTGCCCAGGCATTCCCACTCATTCTCCCACCACCTCATTTCACATTGTGCTCGCCCACTTCGCGCAAACGACGAATCTCGGGAACGGACAAGAGGCCGAGATCTCAGCTGTGCTCCTTTTCTTTCCCGTCTAACAGGCTGCGGAGAACTCAGTCGATGCCAAAAACATGATGGGAATTTTCCGTATGGCCCTGAAGCCAGAACAAGCTCAGGATGCTCAAACAGGCCAGACTTTACCCGCCCAACCCTGGCGGTCATTCCACCCGCCCGCCCTGAGTCTGCCGAAACAGACTCTTTACCCCGGGACGCGCCGTTCCACTGGCAAGGCCGCAGCGAGCGAAGAGGCGAGGCGGTACGTCTCGCACTTCGTGGGGCCGTTCGCCCTTCTCAGAGATCTTGGCGAACGGAAGAGCCCCTCCAGTGGTTCCGATTTCCGAACAACTCTCATTGAGCCTCTGAGCGACGCGAGAACGATGCATGGGAAATGGCGCGTCTTGGTGCGCCGGGGTTGGGCGGGTGAGAAGAGCGACTTTTTCAGCATTCTGCTCAAGAGATCGGACAGGTACCGATCGCGCCGAAGAACCGACCGCGAAACGCAATCTGTTCGCACGGCCCAGTTCATACCTTTCACCAATCGTTCCGCTAGGGTATCATAGGGTCTCTTCATCGTTTCCCGTTTCCCCTGAGTTCACGGGATGTGCTCATAGCCAGTTTGTTGGAGTGTCTAGCATGGAGACCTATTACACCATTCTGGAAATTCATGATGCGTCGACGCCAGAAGAGATAAAGGACGCCTACCGGCTCTTATTGCAAGTCTGGCATCCCGACCGTTTTCACCATCGGCCCACGCTGTTGGCGAAGGCAGAGGAGAAGTCCGGGAAAATTAATGTGGCCTTCGAGACGCTGAGTGACCCTGTCTTGAAACAAGGGTATGACGACTGGCTCCGTGCCTGCCGTGGGTCGAATGCGAAGACCGTTGAGTCTGTGACATGTCCTTCCTGTCACACGACGATTCGCCCTGCTCACGAACAACACGAAAGCTGGGATGTCTACCAGCGCCGGCGCCGAGCGACAGAGGAACACCACCGCACTGCCGGGGCAACGACTCAAGGCAATCAACCGTTCCCCCCTGCCCGAATGGCGATGATGGTGATAGCCGGACTCGCGACACTCGTCATTGTATTCGTGCTGACAAAACCATCGAAGGTGTTAATTTCCAACACACCTCCTCGGGTGAATGTAACCGAAACAGGTCCAACGGCTGAGTCAGTCGCAGTTGAAGAAGACCATCCGGCACACCAGGCCATGGATACGCGGGAGAGTGTGTCCACCCGCTCGGCTCAGGCGGATGAACGGGAGACACTTCTGAGAAATACGCCTCCGACAACGCCCCAACCGGAACGGCTGGATCGCCCTGAACTCACGCAGCGGCTGATGGCACAGGCCCCTGGACGTGCGCCGGCTTCCCCGACAGAGATGATCTCTGACGTTGACCAGCAACAACTGATGAGGCTGGCAGCCCAAGGCAATGCGTCGGCGCAGAACCAACTTGGACAGCTGTATGCCAATGGGCGGGGGGTGCCGCAGGACTATGCGACGGCACGGAAATGGTACGAGAAAGCCGCATCCCAGAACCACGCGTGGGCACAGAACCAGCTCGGGCAGCTGTCTGCCGACGGATTGGGTACAGCGAAGGATTATCAGCAGGCACGGCAGTGGTGGGAACAGGCGGCAACCCAAGGTGTGGCGCAGGCGCAGTACAACCTTGGGCAATTGTATGCCAACGGGCGAGGGGTTCCGCAAGACTATGCCATGGCACAGAAATGGTACGAGAAGGCCGCATCCCAGAACCACGCGTGGGCACAGGTTCAACTCGGGCAATTGTATGCCACCGGGCGGGGGGTGCCACAGGACGAGACGACGGCACGGAAATGGTACGAGAAAGCCGCCGCCCAGGGTAACGCGTGGGCGCAGGCTCAGCTCGCGATGATGTAGTCAACGGACGAGGCGTCGTGCCGCAAAGCGGTGCAACACAACAGCTCGCGGCGCGTGGCGATCCAGCGTGGCAGCTGGTCACAGCGCTCACCCATTCAATGTTTGCCATTGAACATTCATTCCCATCCATTTACCATTCACCACTCACGATTGGACATGCTGCCATGCACAGGAGACACATGATGAACACCGTCCGCACGACCTCACTCCGACACAGTGTATTGAGCGTATTTCTTCTCGCGATAGTGGCCGGCTGTGCCACGCTCTCCTCCACTTCCGTGCAATCGAATGTTCCTGCCGATCGGCTGACTCATGACGCCTATACGAGTCCTGACGGAGGATATAGGGCCACCATCCCTCACCTCAACGCGGGCGCCAAGGTTGAGGAACATCAAATCGGCCCCGACAAACATGGCGTCCGCTTTAGCGATACCTCAGGAACGGCCTATCGCATACTCCGCATTGACAACACCGACACGAAGTTCACCCTAGAACAGATCTCGGATCAGTCCAAAGTCGGTGAGTTCTTCCGTGAAAACCGCTATGTGCATTCAGATCGTGGAACAGAATTACGGCTGGTTGGACTACGGAAGGAAGGGAGTCCACTAGTCTCCCGAGAAAAGGAAGGGGAACTGTTGGTCGCACGAAAGAAGGATTTATACAGAGCGGACAGTATTTTCACACATGGCATCTATCTGTACGAGATCTCTGCCGGCGTCACGGCCTCGCAGGGACAATCAGAGGATGTCCTCTACGAGGACGCGAAAAGATACCTCGATGAGTTTTTAAAGGGGCTCAGAATTCAATAAGGGGAAATGCCCTACAGGCAGGAACGACGTGAATGTCTGTGGCGCACCCGAATTTATGAAACGCTGCCAGTCGGTGGAGCGTATGTTGAACGATACTCATTCTGTCTTGTGCGCAGCCTGCTAGACCCTTCTGAATCACTCACAATCCAACTAGTACTCCTCCATGAATCACCTCAAACCTCTAAGGTAAATCAAGGGGTTGTAAATTTACCAGCCTCTGCCTAAATGGAAGATATGATTCATCTTGGAGAACGATCGACACAATGACTTCTGCGGCTCATACGACAATGAAAATACCTGAGTTGACGCACGCCCCTTGAACGTCTTATATAGCTAGGCGCAAAGGGGCAATGGCATGAAGAAATCGTCCTCATCAATACGTATCGTTGACACACAATACCCTAAAGCCGCACGCCTCTTACTTCCCCCTTTCTTTAACAACACCCGGTCACAGTGAGTCGAATGTGCGTAAAACTGACCGTTGACCTCTTGCAGCTGCCGGCAGGCCAACAGGAACGAGGCGTTCCATTGAAAGGATGGCCATCTTGAATAACAGGATATTTTTGCGCCATGTGAAACGTTTTCAGGCAACTGTTTCTGCCATTATTCTTACGATCGTCTGCTGTGCCGTCGGGCAATTTCCCCTTCCCTTGGCCCAGGCACAGACGTTCAGTGACCCTGGATTCACATCGGAAGTCGTCACGACACTCCCCCAATTCTTGCCGGTCGGGTCACATGGGCCACTGACGGGCGCATGTTCATTTGGCAACGAAACGGCGTAATCAGAATATACAAGAATGGCCAATTGCTCCCCACACCGTTCCTCGATATCAGCGCAAATGTCAACACATTCGACGACCGAGGAATGCTCGGCTTGGCGTTACACCCAAACTTCATCGTGAACGGATATGTGTATGTCATTTACGTGCGCGAAGACGGCGGCAATCCCAACGATTCAAACCTTGAGTTCTAACTCCAAGTGCAACACTACCGGCCCTGATGGGCTAAGGTGTTGCCATGCCAAAACGATGCTACACACACTTGAGTGCTGAAGAGCGTAAGACCTTGAGTCTGGGCCTGGCCCACGGCCACTCGCTGCGGATGATGGCGAGGGCGTTAGGCCGCGCCCCCAGTACCGTGAGCCGCGAGTCGGCTCGCAACCGCACGCGAGGCCACCCCTATCGCGC